>Ga0268285_1001208_pt1 | contig 12872 bp, 10 predicted proteins | sample saktaG_2_FD_190144 | JGI IMG/M metagenome (GOLD analysis project Ga0268285, IMG submission 190144) | Saline water microbial communities from Sakinaw Lake, British Columbia, Canada - sak_2013_06_06_120m | ecosystem: Environmental > Aquatic > Non-marine Saline and Alkaline > Saline ... | reverse complement strand
GACGATCGGCTCGTCCTCGTCAAGGACCACGAAGGCGTCCGCCAGGTCTTCGCTGCTCTTCACCTGGCCGTTGCTCTGAACCTCATCGTAGTCTATGTGGATGGCGCCCTGGACCTTGTCCGCGGCGAACTCCTGGAGGGTTCTGGCGTCGACGACCTGGTACTCGCCGCCGGCCACCCCGTCGTAGTCGGCCAATAGGCCCGACCTCACCCGGGGCGGCGTGTAGGTCACGGCGGGCCTCTCGTTCGCCCTCTTCTCCGTCGACATCCCGGCATCCTTCCACTCGTCCAGTCCTCCGTCCAGGACCATAACGTCGTCGTGGCCGACGTACCTCATAGCCCAGAAGACGAAGGGCGTGACAGATATGCCGTCGCAGGTGGCGCAGCTGCCGTAGATCACCACCGAATCATCGGGGGATATGCCGGCGTTCCCGAAGATCTCGGCCATATCGGCAGCCGACTTGGGGTTGTTGTTCTCATCGAGGAGCTCGTCCCAGTAGAGGGGGATCGCCCCTTTTATGTGGGAGGTGGCGTAGTCGGACCCCACGTCCAGGATCACGTCTGAGCTTTCAGCGTCTTCGATGGAGGAGAGAAACTCTCCGTGAACGAACCCCTCTCTTCTTCTCTCAGTCGAATTCTCCATGGCGGCTCGCGCCCCCTGCGGTCCTGGGGGCTTCTCACTCACGGTGTTGTCCTCGAAGTCGTGTCCCAGGAAGTTGAAGATGTCCAGATCGTAGGTCACCACGCCCTTGCAGGCGGGGCAGCCCCACCTGTCCAAATGTTCTTGAGAGATGTTTAAATCGTCCGCACTTGCACAGATGACCAAGCCGAGTATCAGCGCCAACGTCCAGGCCATCTGAGCGGTCCTGGACAGGAAACCTGCAGATTTGCGCCCGGACCTCTTGCCGGGCTGATCAGTTGAAAACTTGCTTTTTCTAACCCCTAACATGGCTTTTCCCCTAAAACGCAATTAATTGTAAGTGTGATCACCTTAAAGCTGTTGAGAGAGGGCTTTGTTGAAGTCCCATCCGGACCTTGGCAGAAGCTCCAGCTCTCCTATCTCCTCTTCCATCTCGTATCCTTTTGCGTCCTTCGCCGTCAGGACTATCTGGTACCTTCCCTCCCCCATCAGGGCGGTCTGGAGGGTGCCCACGTAAACGTTCTCTTTGGATCGGTCCATCCGAATGTACCGGTTCGGCTCCGAGGAACTGAGGACGCTCTTGGTCCGGGCCGAAATCAGAGCGATCCCGTATTTGGAGTCGAGGACTGCCTCCACAGTCACCTGCGTGCCTATTTGGGCGCGGGCAGGATAGATGGAAGCGTCGATCAGCTTGATTGGTTGGACAGACTCGCCCATTACAGGATATACGTCTCTGGCTCTCTCGTTGATTACGTAAGGAAGATCTGCAAAGCCGTCGCTTCCCGAGATGTTCTGGCCAGGTCCCTTCATATCGTCGGACCCGATGTAGTCGCCCCAGAAGTTGCCGCCTTCGGGGTAAGCTGCGTACCACTGGTTGACCCCTCTATCCTCCGCCGGAATGACGCAGTCGAAGATCCTGTTCTTGTACACGTGGTTTCCGTCGGTGTTGACGGAGATTCCTTTCTGGCTTCCGGATACGTTGTTCTCGAGGATTGTGTTGTTTCCGTCGGGGCCTTCCTGGATCTGGATTCCGAATACGGGGTTGTCGGCTATCTCGTTTCCTCTGATGACGTTATATCCCGATCCTGATTGGAGGAACATCCCTACGACGCCGTTTTCAGATATCTCGTTTTCCAGGATCTGGTTATTGGAGCAGCCGTGAATCATCTTGATACCGGAGATCTTGTTTTTGGCGAGCCTGTTTTTCTGAACCAGGTTCTCGTCGCAGTCGGTGAACATGTAGACGCCATAATCGTTTCTCTCCATGGAGTTCCCCCTGATCACGTTTTCAGAGCAGGAGGGGAACAAGCAGACCCCGTACTCACCGTTCGAGCTAGCGACGTTGTTTTTGATCAGGTTTTTGTTCGAGTTGGAGAGGTATATGCCGTACCACCCCTCGCCGCCTAGGCCGTTGAAATTCGCGACGTTATCCTCAATCCTGTTTTCGTCGGAGAATACAAGGCCTATCCCCCACTGGACGCATCCTGTCACGGTGTTGTTGGAGATGGTGCAGTTTCTGGAGCTCACCAGATGGATCCCGTAAAACCCGCCTTCAACGGTGAAGCCTGAGACTTTGACGTCGGATGCCTGGATCTTGATCCCTATATCCCGCTCGCCTGCCCTGATCTTGGCGTTCGTGCCGATGAGGTTCAGGCTCTTTGTTATCTCCACCTTGTCGTAGACGCCCGGCGCCACGAGAATCGTGTCTCCGGGCAAAGCTCCGTTTATCGCGGCCTGGAGGTTTGAGCCCGCCTGGTAAGTCGTCGCAGATGTCGTCGTGATCAACAGAAGCGCCAAGATCGCCGTCGCGCCGAAGAAGCGGCGCAGATCCGCTAAAGTTCTCAAGCTAACCCACCGAGCTTAAGGAGGATCTTCAGTTAATAAAGCTAACGTGACCCCTCTCCGAGGGGAAAGGCGGCGATCGGGGCCGAAATTTTCAAAGCCGCCCTCTATGAGGCTTTTATAGGGGTCATGTAGGTCAAAGATGAACACAAGTCTTTTTATTTATCCCGATTCTATGGTGGCCTGAGGTGTTCAGTTTGAAATATACGTTCAAATTGGGCTGCGCCCTGGCCTGCGCGGTCCTCTTGGTGGGTGCGACCTTTGCCATAAGCTGGTCTTCCGAGAAGATGCTGATAGGCGACTCGTATATCGACAAAGGTGCTGAGGACGACAACTTCGGCACCGAAGAGATCCTGTGGGTCTCCTCCGAAGAGGATGAGCCGGTGATGGAATCCTGGCTTTACTTCGATACCAACATCATGAAAGAGGCACCGGGCATAGAATCCTCAGATGACGTCGCCTCTGCGACCCTGAAGATATACGCCAAGGAGGTCGAGGCCGAAGGAGAGGTGGAGCTCCACTTCTACAACGAAGGTTTCTTCGAAGATGACATCGTCTGGGATGGTAAGCCCGATTATGACGAAGAGGTCGACGGCGTCAAAGAGGTCGACGAAGAGGGCTGGTACGAGTTCGACGCCACCAACGTCGTGAAGAAGGCGATCGAGGAGTGCCCTGACTGTCCCTTCTCAGTGGTCCTGGTGGCAGAAGGTGACGCTTCTGTCGGTTTTGCCTCCAAGGAGGACGCCGACGGGAACATGCCGGTGTTGAAGGTCACTACCAGCGACTAGTGAATTCTTTTGGAACCCGGATGACGGGGCGCGGTCCGGGATCTCCGGCCGCCCCAAAATTAAGTTTTTATATGCCCTTGCCCTAGTTCCGTCTCTGATGCTTCGTCCCCCTTCCTGTTCCAAAACGTTGATGGGTCCTAGAATCCCGGCGCTCCTCCTGGCGGTACTCGTCCTCTTTATTCCCCTGGTCGGAGCCACCGACGATGTGATACTGATAACATCTCCGGGATGCACCAAGTGCGCCGCCGCGGAAAGGACGCTGGAGGAGGTCCTGGCCGACTATCCCGGCGCTGAGCTCACCGTCTACGACGTCTACTCCGTGGAGGGTCGCGGGGCCACCAGAGAACACCGCCTTAAGGGCGGGGTTCCGGCGATGGCGGTCGGGAACCGGACCATCGCCTACAGGGATTACGACGGCGACCAGGACCTTCTGGAAAAGATGGTCCGCGAGGCCCTCGGGACGGTGCCCGGGGGCCTCGCAGGGAACGAGGGGATTTCCAACGCACCTATCTCGGCCGCCAACGGCTCTTCTGAGGAAGAGCCTGGCCAGCCATCGGAGGCTGTTGGAGATGGGTCCCACGAGGAGATCGACGTCTCGTCCCTCTCCATGATGACGGTATTTCTGGCGGGCCTCCTCGCCGGGTTCAACCCATGCCTTCTGGGGATATTGGCGTTTCTCGCCACCGCCGTCGTATCCAGCACCGGCCGACGTCGAGACCTCGTCCTCATGGTGGTCTTCTTCTCCCTGGGCATCTTCGCCATGTACTACCTATTCGGGGTGGGAATGCTCCGAACCCTCCACGCCGAGGCGGTGGCCTCGAGGTTTCGGATCGCTCTGACGGTCCTTCTCCTGGTTTTGGGGCTGGTCCACGTCGAGGATGCAAGACGCCTCTGGGCAGGGGGGCGTTCCCTCTTCAAGTCGAGCTGGTCTCAAAAGTACATTGAAGGGGCCCTCTCCAGAGGCAAGTTCAGCTCTTACTTCCTCCTGGGGGCCCTCTTCTCCCTGGTGAAGGCGCCTTGCGTCGGCGCGGTCTACATCGCAATTCTAGGGATCATCTCCGAGGAGGGATACTCTTCCGGGGCCGTGTACCTGCTATTCTACAACCTGGGGATCGTATTCCCGATCCTCATTCTTGGCGGCGTCATCGCCCTCGGCATGAGCCCCGAGAAGGTGGACGATTTCAGGAAGGACCATCGGGCCGGGATCAGGCTGGTGACGGGACTTACGCTCCTCGCCCTCGCCCCTCTCATCTACTGGCAGGTTATCTGAGGGCGACTGGATCGGAGCATCTCGCCCTCGCCCCACTCATCCGCTGGCAGGTGATCTGTGGGTTGCTGCCTACACTGTTTTTTTGCTTGCTCCGCCCCATCGCTGCCGGTTGATCTTGGGTCCGGTGCAAAAGGATTAATACCGGCGAGATGTTTTTCGCTGCTGAGGTGAACGCTTGTTTTTGATAGGAGAGGCGCTGATAGGGGACGAGCCCGAACTCGCTCACATTGATCTATTAATTGGTGATAAAGATGGACCGGTGGGTATCGCCTTCGCGAGCGGCCTTGCCCAGCTTTCAGCGGGTCACACCCCGCTTCTTTCCGTGATAAGGCCCAACTTGCCGTCGAAGCCCGCCACCCTGATAGTGCCGAAGGTTACAGTGAAGAACATGGACCAGGCCGCTCAGATATTCGGCCCTGCCCAGACCGCCGTCGCCAAGGCGGTGGCAGACTCCGTCGCCGAGGGAGTGATCCCCAGAGCCGAGGTCGAGAACCTGGTCTTGATCGTGAGCGTCTTCATCCACCCCCAGGCCCGGGACTACGACGCCATATATCGGTACAACTACGGCGCCACGAAGCTCGCGGTCAAAAGGGCGATGGAGAGCTTCCCGGACATCGATACCGTCCTCTACGAGAAGGACAGGTCCACCCACCCGATCATGGGGTTCAGGGTGATCAGGCTCTGGGACCCGCCCTACCTCCAGGTGGCGCTGGACCTGGTGGACCTGGGCGTTGTTCGCAAAGTCCTCTCGCAGCTTCCGGATAGCGACCATCTTCTCATCGAGGTGGGAACTCCCCTCGTCAAGAAGTTCGGGGCCCAGGTGGTGAAAGAGATCAGAAACGTCAGGCCGAGCTCCTTTGTGGTCCTGGACCTCAAGACCCTCGATACCGGGAACCTGGAGGTGAGGCTCGCCGCCGACGCCACCGCCGACGCCGTCGTGATCTCGGGTCTAGCCCCCAGAAAGACCATCGAGCTTGCGATCAAGGAGTCGAGAAAGACCGGCATCTACTCGGTGATCGACATGCTGAACGTTTCCGACCCCCTGGCGGTCCTCCGATCCCTCTCGGCCCTCCCGGACGTGGTGGAGATGCATAGAGCAATCGATCAGGAGGCGGAGAAGCACAACTGGGAGGTCATAGCCGACATCAAGAAGATGGCGGCCGACTCAGACCGGAAGATCCTGGTGGCCGTCGCCGGCGGAGTCAGGGTCGACACCGTGGCCGAGGCCCTAAAGTCCGGCGCCGACATAGTGGTCACCGGCAGAGCCATCACGGGGTCCAAGGACATCAAGGACGCTGCCGAGCAGTTCCTCGCCGAGCTGAAGCAGACGGAGATAGATCAGTACAGGGTGATGACCGACTTCTGAGATGCGCCTTCTCTTCACCCTCTTCGTCCTCTTCATCCTGGCCGGATCGGCCCGCCCCCTGACCGAGGTCCAAGTGGGCGAGGCCGACCATCCCATCGGAGCCGTCCTGCTCGTCGTCGACGGGATGGGGTCAAGCTACGTCTATCCCGAGATTCGGGCCCGGGCCATCGACGGCAGCCCCCTGGGCCGGGCCCCCCTCTCCAACCTGACCGGGAAGGGCGCGAGAGTTCTGAACGTATCAGTTCCCGTCCCGGAGACCGGCCCGAGCCACTCGGTTCTGGTAACGGGCTGCTCCTGGGCGGATCCCGCAAACCTCGGAACTCCGGGGGCGACGATCTTCGATGCGGTCAGGGAGAAGGGTCTTGTCAATATCGCCATCCTCCAGCGGGGCGACTCGATCAGCATGGTCCTGGAGCAGGACGGGATCCTCTTCTTCGACGACAACTCCCTCTGGGGTGCCGAGCCCCTGGTGGGCTCAAGAGGTGATCTTCCCTCCGATATCGCCGATCTCTTCACGATCGAGAGGGACCGATTTCCCCTCTACAACCAGGAGAGGGGCGTTCCCGGGTACGTGGGATACAACGCCTGGGGGCTGGACGCGGCCGCTGACGTCGTCTCGGCGATGGGTCCGCGTCCCTTCCTATTGACTGTGAACGTCGGGGCCGTCGACAGCGCCGGACACAACCTGGGGCCCGAGGGGTACGTCGAGACGATCTCGGGCCTCGACGCACCTCTGGGACGGCTGATCGAGGCCTGCGAGGCCGACGGAGTTCTTCTTTTGATCACCGCCGATCACGGCATGTCTTTTTCCTCCGACAGGGGCAAAGGCGGCCACTCCTCCTCCAAGTATTCGTCCCGGATGGAGTCGGTCATGGTCCCGGCGGTCTTCATCGGGCCTGGCGTCGACGACCTCGTATTGACGGGAAATTGGTCGGAGGTCGACCTCATTCCCACCCTTCTGGACCTCCTCGGTTTGAGCCCGGACCTTCCCCTCTCCGAGGGTCGGGTCATTCCCGTCTCGAAGAGCTACGACCTCGAGGTCGATGCCGGGAAGGTGGCTGATGTCGAGGTTCGCAAGAATGACTATCTAGTGGCCCGGGCCACCGGCGATTCACGTTACATCTTCCGTGATCTGGACAGGGGCTCGTACTCTGTGGAGTCGGGCGGAAGGGAAGCTTCCGTATACCTCTCCGGTGACCAGTTCCTCGATCTGACCAGCAGATCCCCTCGAACTTCGGGAGAGATCTTGCCGTCGATCTTCGATTGGCAGAACCGGAAATTCGTAGCCGCGGTCCTGATCCTGGCGATAAACGTCATCGGCGCCCTCCTGACCTTCAGGATAGTGAGGAGAGGATGATGATCCAGACCGCGGACTATGTCTCCGAAATCACGGGATCTCATATATTTATCTTATCAAAATAAAATTTCTTTTTGAATTTTTCATCGGTCTCGGTCCCCATAGAATGAATCGAACAACTTTACCTCAAATCAAACATACTTTTTGACCAACTTTAAATACGACTTTCTTAGGACAAACCAGAGGTGATGATTCGTGGGACTTATCGAAGAAGCCAAAGCCGGAAAGATCACTCCTGAGATGGAGATCGTGGCGAAAGACGAGGGCAAGACTCCTGAGTTCATAAGGCGAGGGATAGCAAGCGGCAAGATCGTGATCCCGGTCAGCCCCTATCGCGATACGAAGCGGATGGGGATCGGAAAGGGCCTTCGGACCAAGGTGAACGCCACCGTCGGAACCAGCAGCGACATCGTCGACGTCGAGATGGAGATCATGAAAGCGAGGGCCGCCGAGGAGGCGGGGGCCGACACTCTTATGGAGCTGTCCACCGGAGGCGACTTCTTCGAGATCAGAAAGAGGGTTGTCGAGAACACGAGCCTCAGCGTCGGGAGCGTTCCACTCTACCAGGCCTTCATCGAGGCGATAAGAAAGCATGGCGCTGGCGTCGATATGACCGAGGACGACCTCTTCAGGATCACAGAAGAGCAGGCGAAGCTCGGAACCAACTTCATGGCGATCCACACCGGGATCAACAGGATCTGCATCGATAGGATCAAGCGGCAGGGCGGGCGATACGGCGGCCTATGCAGCCGGGGCGGGGCTTTCATGGTGGCCTGGATGCTCCACAACGACAAGGAGAACCCCCTCTACAGTGACTTCGACTATCTCCTGGAGATCTTAAAAGAGCACGAGGTCACCCTCAGCATGGGAAACGGCATGAGGGCGGGCGCCGTCCACGACGCCACCGATCGGGCCCAGATCCAGGAGCTGATAATCAACAGCGAGCTTGCCGACAAGGCTCACGACTTCGGGGTCCAGACGATCGTCGAGGGGCCGGGCCACATCCCCGTAGACGAGATCGAGGCGAACGTCAAGGTGATGAAGCGGCTCTCGGGCGAGAAACCCTTCTACATGCTGGGGCCTCTCGTCACCGATATCGCCCCCGGATACGATCACATTGTCGCGGCGATAGGCGCGAGCCTCTCCAGCGCCTACGGGGCCGACTTCATCTGCTACGTGACCCCTGCAGAGCACCTCGCCCTTCCCAACGTCGAGGACGTGAGGGAGGGGGTCATGGCCGCGAGGGTCGCAGCCCACGTCGGCGACATGATCAAGAACGGGACGAGAGATCAGGACCTGGCCATGGGCCGGGCCCGGCGCGACATGCTGTGGGATGAGCAGTTCAGCCTCGCCATCGATCCAGAAACGGCGATGAAGATAAGGTCGGAGAGGGCCCCAATCGACAGCAAGGTCTGCACCATGTGCGGGGACTTTTGCGCCCACAAAATAGTGGCGGAGAACGTAGATCTCCGCAGGTGAGGCTCACTTTCCTATAAGGCTTGCGAAGAACCTGAGGGTCGTGGTGCTGGAGAGGGCCGCGGTCAGCTTCAGCCTCGCCGTGAAGGTCGTGCCCCTGATGGAGATCTCGCCCTGGTTTTTGGCCTGCTGGAAGGCTCTGACCGGGTCATCCGATTCGTAGACCCTCGCGATCGCCACCTCCTCGGCCTCCAACACGATCGTCGGGTCTTCGATCTCCCCCTCGATGGTCTTCACGATTACCGCGTTCTTCGTCTCAAGGCCCGCCATGAGGACCGTCCCATTCGCCCTGGTGATGTCTATCTGGATCCTCTCGTCTCCGAGAAGGGTCTTTACAATCCCCGGCGCGTTTTCCACTCCCGAGTTGTAGATCTCAACACCGTGCTGAATGTTTTCAAAGGTTAAGGCGGAGGCTGGAGCTGAAGCTGCGAACGCCAGCGCTAACAATATGACAAATTTAAAATCCAACATATCCAACCATATAAGATGCTGGAGATAAATATCTTTTGTCGATTCCGAACGCATTCGGTAAATCCATAAGTTATATGTTATTTTTAGATTTGCATCACAGCATTTGAGGTCCAATTTTTTCACCTTCGTAGTCTTTTGAATACTTCCGCTTGCTTGCAGAGGGAACGCCACAATAGATACAATGGTCAAACTGGCGGCGGCGGAGCACCCCGCAACGACATTAAAAAGGAAATTTACACTCATCTCTCCGCAAGTTTAATTAGTCGAGAGAGAGAAATTACTGCTTTGAGAGGTGCTAATGATGAACGCTAAGATCGTGATGGCCTTCCTTGCGATGCTATTTATTCCGGCCCTTGTCATGGCCGAGGACGTCCAAATCCCGGGAGATTCTCCTCTGGCGTTGGTGGCCACCAACTGCTGCCTGGACTACCAAGAGGTCTGCCTTGAAGTCACATGCCATGAGAAGTGCATGGATTGGGGAAACAGATGTCGGACTGACTGCGGCGAGTACTGCCAGTGGAATTGTTCGGAGTGGGGTTATGGCTGCTACGAATGCTGTGACCTTTTAGCAGACGTGGAATGCGAATCGGATGAGGAAGGTCCTTTCAACTGCCTGAACCGCTTCTCGGCCTCCAACTGCACCGAGTGCTGTGACGAATACGAATGTATTGGGGGGTGGAATCAGACTTGCGAAGATAAGTGCATGACAGAATGTGATGAGGTCTGCCTCGTGAAAGGTGAGGTCTGCGAATGTACTAAAAAGGCCTGGAAATGCAACCGATGGGGTCCATGTTACGTTCCAGAAGAACGAATCACTGGCGGGCTGAACGCCACATACCCGGAAGATGCGCTTGAAACGGTCTTGGAGGAGAACCAATCTTCAGAGGTCTCAAACGACACCACGGACCTCGAGCCGCCGAATGTTGCAGACGGGAACGATGGGTCTCCAGCCGATATCGTGCCGGAATAAAACGATATTTGGCAATTGAGAGACTCCTCACCTGTATTTCGGCGAATCTTTAAGTACGTTCTTCGCGGATGGTATTCCCAGTATGGACATCCTGGTGCTCTGCATCGATAGAGACGACGACCTGGGCCGCAAGGCCAGGATCGAGAGCCCCATCGTCGGGAGGGCGGCCAACGTCGAGGCTACCCTCAAGCTCGGCCTTGCAGACCCCGAGGACTCGGACGTGAACACCATCCTCGGCGGCATCAAGGTTTACGACGATCTGGCCTCCCAGGGCAAGGCCGTCGAGATCGCCTCGGTGGCGGGAGACCTCAACGTAGGCCTGGTATCCGACGGGAAGATCGCCCACCAGATCGACGACCTCATCGAGAGGTTCCGGCCGCAGGGTGTGGTGGTCGTCTCGGACGGCGCGGAGGACGAGGCGATCCTGCCGATAATCCAGTCCAGGGTCAAGGTCGACGGCGTGAAAAGGGTTCTCGTGAAGCAGAGCCACAACCTGGAGAGCACTTATTATCTTCTCAAACAGGTATTCAGGGACCCGAAGATCAGCCACACCTTCTTCATCCCCATAGGCCTTGCCCTTCTCATATACTCGACCTTCAGCTTTTTGGGAAGGTCGGAGATTGCGGTGGTCGCCATCCTCGCCGCCGTCGGGGTCTATCTCCTCTTCAGGGGTCTGGGCCTCGACGACTTCATCGACAGCACCAAGCAGACCTTCAAGGGCAACCTCTACCGGGGTAAGGTGGCCTTCGTCACCTACGTTCTGGCTGCGGTCCTGGTCCTGATCGCCACGATCCAGGGGTCCGCCAAGTTCTGGGACTACTACACCGGCGACATATGGTACGGGTACATCGTCCTCATCATGGTCTTCGTCAACTACAGCGTCTGGTGGTATGTGGCCGCCGGGATCTGCGTAAACCTGGGCAAGATACTGGACCTTTACATCGAGGGGGTGGGGGACGAGAGGGCCTACTCATACCCCTTCTTCATCTTCGCAACGGGGCTCATCTTCTGGAGCGCCAGCGTCTTCATCCTGGTCAACAGCGCTGGTATGGCCTTCCCCCTTATCTCGGGCCAGAGCACCGAGTACCTGGCGGTCTCTGCGGTCCTGGCGATAATGATATCCCTTGTTGGTGTGAAGATCTCCCGGAAGATGGTGGGCAGGAGATGACGGTGATGTCGACGTCCACGGGGATGTTTTTCTGATCGAGATCGACGCCAACGGCAACAGCTGCCTTTGCGACTTCACCTTCGACTTCTACTGGCAGCACGAGGGGTCTCGGCTCGATCCCGACGAGGTCGTCTGCGGTTATCGGACCCGCCGAGACCTGGTGGAGGCCCTGAAGCTTGGAGAGACCGTCAGGATTCGGGGTGACGTCGGCGGACGTCTCGGGTCCAGTCTCGGGGTGGATCTTGCAGGCTTCGGCGGAACCGGCGGCCCCATCGAAGTGACGGGGCCGGTGATCGTCGACGGGGATGTCGGGCCCAGGGTGGGGATCAGCATGCTCCGAGGCTCGATTTACGTCAGCGGCACCGTTGCCTCCCCGCTTGGAAACGTGATCGAGGTCGAGTCGGACAGGACAGGCTATCGGAAGTACGTCTCCATAACCGAGGTGTTGGAGCGGAGCGGCCAGGTCCTCTCGCCCAACCTTCATGACGAGGAGGGGCTCGTATTGAGAGACGGCCTCCTCCGGGAGACCATGGCGGCGAGGAGCAGATCGGAGAAGGTTTTGAGGGTGGAGGGGGGCGCCGGCATGAGCGCAGGGATACTGATGCGCTCGGGCCTGCTGGAGATAAGGGGCGATGCCGGCAGGAATTCGGGCGTCCTGATGAGGGGCGGACGGATCATCGTTTTTGGAAGGTGCGACGACTTCACGGCCGCTGAGATGAGGGGCGGCGAGATATTCGTCGAGGGCGATGCGGGCAGCTACATCTGCGCCAAGATGACGGGCGGCGCAGTCTACGCTTTGAAGGGAAAGCCCATCCCCCCGGCCAGGGTTCAGGCCCTGAAGGGCGATGAAGCCGCCCTCGTCTCCAGGATCTTGGGCGTCAACTCCTTTCAGGCCATGATGTACAAGAAGTTCGGCCTGTGATCAGGGTTTTGAAATTCATTTTAGAAAAAAAGAGGAGGGAGGGCCGAGCGCCCCTTTCAGAGCGCAAGGCCGCTAGTTTTCTTCGCAGGCCATCTCGTTGCAGGTCAGCTCTGCCGGGTACCCCACATACTCGAAGTCCCAGTTCGGGGGGCTCCAGCCTGTGCACGACGAGGTCCCGCACTCCTCGACCTCGCCGACTTCGACGACTGAGTTGGCATAGACCGGCTGAACGACGGGGCCGTCGACCGACCTTGCGTCCACCTCAACGGAGTTGACGAACCTGCCCGGCCAGGGAACCTTGACCCTGTATGCGAGCGTCACCGTCTCGAAGGGCCCGATCTCGACCAAATTCCAGGTGACGGTGTTCTTCTCGTACGATGCAAAGGGCACCATCGAGTCGATGAGGACCATGCCCGCAGGCAACGAATCGGTCACCGTGGCGACCCTGGTGACGTTGTCCATGTTGACAACATTGATCCTGTACCATACGACGCTGGAATTCGTCTCGTCGACCTCTGCAGTCTTCGCGACGGAGACGGTCTCGTTGAAGCAGCATGATAGCCACTCCTTCTCGACGGCGCTGAAGTTGGATGCGCAGACCCA
>Ga0268285_1001206_pt1 | contig 12907 bp, 10 predicted proteins | sample saktaG_2_FD_190144 | JGI IMG/M metagenome (GOLD analysis project Ga0268285, IMG submission 190144) | Saline water microbial communities from Sakinaw Lake, British Columbia, Canada - sak_2013_06_06_120m | ecosystem: Environmental > Aquatic > Non-marine Saline and Alkaline > Saline ... | reverse complement strand
TTACAATCCCGCGCCCGCAGCAGCAAAAAAGGCCTGTGGCAAAACGTCACCCCCGACCAACTACCCCAATGGTTCCGGTAGGAACGACATACAAATGGGTGATTCAGGAGCGTGAAATTGGCTTTGTTTTGGGTTTGTTTTCTTCGACTCCGCCAGCCGGTTTATTGTCATAATCTCCTTTCATAAAAGACGTTGCGCCCATTTCGGCCCGGCGCAAATTGGCTTTGTTTTTTCAACCCAGTCTTCAACCCCCAGCGCAGGTCTGGGGGCTAATCGAAATTGGCTTTGTTTGGCTTTGAATTGGCTTTGTTTTTTCGCCGTCTCAAAGCATGAAATTCTTCATAATCACCTTTCATATATACACTTAAGCCCATTTTGCCCTTTCGAAAATTGGCTTTGTTTTTTCAACTTAAGCTCAATTTTTCGTCGTTTTCTACTCTTTTTCACCTGTTTTTTGCAATATTATGCCTTTTTTCGACACGGATTTACACTGATTAATAATCAATAAACGCAGATATTTGATGTTTGTCATTCCTGCGCAGGCAGGAATCCACGACTAATTCTTAATTCAAAAATACTACATACCACATACCACATACGAAATACGAATTCGTTATTTATTATACGAAACTAAACGCAAAAGGGCGGGCAAAATCTAAATAAATGTCCATGAGACGGCGATCTTTACCGCGGAGAACACCGAGAACGCTGCATAAAGATATCCAGACAGGTAGGGTGGCGGCTTGCCCCACCAACAAGAAGAAAAAATAGTAAATCGTCAATCGAAAGCTTGTGCCCGCGAAGGCGGGTATAGTCAATACCATAGCATCCTATTATCCTGTCAAAAACAGGCTTTTTCACAGCAAAATATAAAAAAATTCACTTTTTTAACTTTTTTTCCAGAATTATAGGTAACAATTTCCATCGACAAACGCTGTAATAAGTAGAAGGGCCGGATTGTAGTTGTTCCATACTTGTAAAATGGGTATAATATCGAGCAGCAACATTGAGGAACCGACAGAAGGCAGGAAAAAGATGCGAGTTTTTAGGGCGTTTTATTTTATTTCGTCTAAGGAAGGCTTTCGAGAATGAGAATTTTAATAAGACAGGGTTACTTAAATTTTAATGGGTGAATGTACATAGTTTTTCGTACCTGAGAAAATGGAACAGAATACCAATGAAATCATATCCGCATGGAAACAGGCCGTAGACCCTGAATTAATAAAGGCAGCAGCTGAGAATTGGGACGAATATTCACCTTCGGTACAACGCTTGATTGAAGCTGAGGCAAGAAGAAGAGGTCTCTGGGAAAAAGTGCTTTACTTAAGAGGTGAAAAACCTGAATATCCCATTTCAAGTGAAGGCCATCTTGAGGGGTACGTTTGTGAAAGTTGCAAGAGAACTCAACCCAACCCGAATACAGGTAGGTGCTATTGTGATTTTCCCATAGAAGATTTTGGCTATTGTAAAACATGCGACAAGTTTTTCTCTATTCCACCGGGTCGTTTATGCCCTCAAGATAATACTAAGCTTATCAAACGTAAGGCGTCAACTGACCTTGTGCGTTTAGGTAATTATTTTTTTGATATAATTATTCTTAGAATACTTGCATTTCCCGTTTTTTTCATAGTTGCGATTGCACTGTTCAAATTTGGATTTCTAAATCCTGATTCTTTAAACGAGATAGATCCTTCTACTGAATTTATTTTGGGATTAAGCTATGTATTTTTATATTACTTCATTTTCGAATCATTATGTCAAAGAACACCTGGAAAACTTATCACTGGAACAAAGGTTATTGATATTGACGGAAGGAAGCCTACACTCGGTGCAATTGCGATAAGAACTCTAATCAGATTTATTCCCTTTGAAGCATTTTCATTTCCAGGCAAAAAGGCTTATGGATGGCACGATAGATGGTCAGAAACATATGTTGTAAAGGCCAAGAGATTTGGCGGGAAAAAATTTAGAACAGATATACCGGCAATTACAACGGACAACCTTGAAAAAGAAACTGTCATAAATGAGAATCTATCAGAACAGATATCAACACAAATTAACCAAAAATTTCATGAGGATGGTTTAACGACTCCAGTACCTATAGAAGAAAGTGTAGATAAGGAACAAGACAACATAAAACAAGCAACCGATAAGAATGATGAAACAGAGACATTTTCGGAAGGAGTAAAGTCAGATCAAGAATTAGACACTCAGGCAATTTTGCTGGGTAGGTTAGAAAAGTGTGCCAATTGCGATAGGATTATCGGTAAGTTTGAGCATTCTTACAAATTTAAAGGAAACATTGTTTGTGTCCAATGTCATGAGCAACTTATGAAAGAAGTGCATGGAATTTAAACCCGAGGTTATTGGTAATTTTACTTTTGAGTATATCAAGTGTGAAAACTTAACAATAACAAGTGCTGTAACATGACAAAAAAGAACTGTCAAAATTGTGAACAGGACATCGGACAACTTGAGGAATCTTACTCTTACCAAGGCTATGTTGTCTGCAAAAAGTGTAAAATAAATCTTGATAAAGAAGCTGCATACCTACCGCCTATAAAACAAGAAAAGCTCATTGAATCTTCTGAATTTGTAGAGAGAAGTGCAAGCAAAAAAAGGGGTTATATCCGAAAACACTGGCATGGCGAACTTTCTCTTGCCGTTTCATTCTGGATAAACCTTTTCCTTTTCAATTTTGTTTTAAGGTTAGTCGATGTTCTATCTGCCGAGATCATTCATAATCCCTTGACCTATGCTCGTGCGACAATCATCTACAACGCTTTTAATATAACAATCATATACCCTTGGCAGATTATAGGTCTGTGGCGGTCATGCAACCGTCATATAGATGCTACGAATAAGCGGTTTTGGGCACGTACGGCCCAAATACTCGTCGTTCTTGGACTTATTGCTACATTTGGCAATTTGGCTACGTCCTGGCCGGTGTATCAAGACCTTTTACGTCTTGGCTTTGGTGAAGATGAGTACGGAAAGTACTCCCTCAAATTAGAAAAAAACAACACTCTCATTCACTTACAAGGGGGACTCGGCTTAGGCATATCCAAAGAGGTTGTCCTGCTTTTAAGAAAGTATCCTGAAGTCAAAGGCATCATATTGGACAGTTACGGAGGGCGAATTTATGAAGGGCGTGAGCTGTCTAAACTGATCTCAGCTTATGATCTCGATACATATTCTCTGGAAGGCTGTTACTCAGCCGCTACAACGGCTTTTATTTCGGGCAGAAAAAGGTTCTTGGGAATTGGGGCTAATTTGGCTTTCCATCAGTACAGAATGGACTATGAAAGTTTCGATGCCTTTATAGACATGGAAGAAGAGCAGGCTAAAGATTTGCTTCTTTTCCAGAAACAAGGAATCAAGAGTGAATTTCTGGATAGAATATTCTACGCCGACAGTGATGATCTCTGGTATCCAACAGTTGATGAGATGCTGGACGCCGGTGTTATTCATGGGATTGTTAATACATCTGATTTGTTGCCTGTAGAATACGGTTCTATTTCAAAAGAAATCGCCGAAATAGACAAAGTAATCCTCGATATCCCAGTATACCAAACCATTAAGAAATACAAACCTGATATATATAGTAAAATCAAAGCAGAATGGAACGAACGAATTAAAAAAGGGGCTACTCTGATTGAATTACAGAATGCAGGAAGTGAGATCATCATGCCTTTCGCTATGTCCTTGATGTCACAAACGAGTGATGAGGCGTTAATTCAATTCGCCAATACATTCATTGTTGCACTCAGAAGACTCAAAGAGATAGATCCAATTCTTTGCTTAAAAGCGCTTTATCCTGAACAATACGGATCTGTTTATTTTCCTCAATATATATCTAATGATGAAGCTATGCCTATGTTGGACGTACTTAGTAAAATCATTATTGATGCCTATGAAAAGGATAATCCAGTTGTGGATACAGATACCGCAGAGCTTCAATTGGATAGCTTGTTCATTGAACTTGGAGAACATGCCAGCTATCTTGAATTAGGAAGTTTACAAAACAAAAATGATTATGAGAATCATTGCAATGCTGTAATCAAGTTTTATGAGATGATTGTAGTGAAAGACAAGGTTGAAGCATGCAACCTTTTGCGTTACTTGATGAGCCCAGAAATAGGAACTGAAGACGAAGAATCACCGAGTGAAACTGTTAAACCTGGTAGTAATGTTTCATTGAAAAATATGAATGACTTAGCGACAATCGCTGATAAATGGCTGGAAATTGATCATGACTCAAACGATGTACAGTAGAACTGAGCAATGCTGAAAACAATGTTTCATCGCACAAAAGCTAAAGAAATTGAGGACATACTAAGGAAGGAATAGGGAGAAGAAAAATGTCAGTTAAGTCAGGGCGTACCTCGCACATTATTACGGCGGTTTTTGTAATCCTCGGTGTTATCACGCTACCGGGTGTTTTCAAGTATTGGTGGCGAGCTGGCGGTGGACACGCATTTGGTGATATGTCCATGGCCGAAGATCTGCACTGGGACTCAATGGATGATGCTGCTCGCGCTCCCTATACCGCTCTTGCTGACGCGGAAGCCCTAAAATGCGCACTTCTTATGGTCGCAGGGGAGCATATTCCTTTATTATTTTTCATCCTTATTACTATTGGTTTGCTCACTCGATCGGTATCCGGTACATTCAGAAGATTGCTTCGCTACTCCTTCTTCGGCGTTTGGTTTCTTGGCGTGTTGTTCTTATCATTAGGGATTGGATATTGGGGTGAAGCTATTGCATTCCCAGCGTCACTTGGACCCGCATTCATGCTTTACCTCTTGGTCGTCATGTTCTTCGGCGGAATAATAGGAATTGTCAAGCTTTGCAGACGAACAGGAAGGAAGGAAAAAGATGTCTGATCCAAGATCAAAAAAACGCGGAGAAATGACACCTATACGTGAACAAGACACGAAACAGCTACGCAACGCCGGCATAGCAGGCTGTATTTCCACTGGCATTACATTTCTCAGCTGCCTTATCTCGGCAGCCGAAAACGAAAGCGTGAACTTTAGTCTCTGGGCGAGCGTCTTCATCTCACTCATCCTCACCATCTGGATTTTCAAGGGAAGTCGGCTTGCGGCAACGTGGATGTTAATTGTTTTCTTCATCACCAAGCTCGCCGCTTTGTCGATTTTCAAGCCTTCACTTTTCGATGTAGTGACGGTGGTGTTCCTATACTTCTACTTTCAAGGCGCCCGTACCGCCTTCGCCCTCCACAAGGAGAAAACGCAAAAGCCATCACCACCCCCGCTACCCACTGCCAACAAGACTCCTTGGTTTGCTGCTGTTTCACTTGCCACAGTCGCTGCGCTGCTTCGCAATGACATCGGGCACTTTCCCGACATACGATATACGAGCGACGAGCGACGTTTAAAGGTTATATTCCTTGATTTTCCGGTATAGCGTTCTTTCGCCGATGCCGAGGATTTTGGCGGCTTTTTCGCGGTTTCCTTTTGTTTTGGAAAGGGTCTCTTCAATGGCCTGCTTTTCAAGCTCGTTTAGCGAGACGGCCCCGAGGGCCGCTGATGCCTGGCTGCCGGCTATCAACTGCCGTCTTTGTGCTATATCGGGCGGAATGTCACGGGCATCCAGCCGGTCACGGTCGCACATAACGACCATTGTCCTGATAGTGTTTCGAAGCTGTCGAACGTTGCCGGGCCAGTCGTAGTTTGATAGGACCGTCAGTGCGGCGTCGGTTATCCCCGTGACTTTGGAGCCGACCTCCGCGGCGGCCTCTGTGAGAAAAAAGTCAATCAAGGCCGGGATGTCTTCCGTCCTTTCACTCAGGGCCGGCAGAGAAATGTTTACACCCTTGATTCTGAAGTATAAATCCTGCCTGAATTTTTTCTCTTCAATAAGCTCAGGCAGATTCTGGTTCGTCGCGCTGATGATGCGGACATCGACCACGGTTGGTTTATTCGAGCCGACCGGAATGATGATTCCATCTTCGATGACTCGCAGCAGCTTGGCCTGTGAAGTGGGCGACATATCGCCTATCTCATCCAGAAACAGCGTCCCTTTATCTGCAATCTCGAACAGACCTTTCCTGTCGCCGGCCGCCCCGGTAAAAGCGCCTTTGACGTGGCCGAACAATTCGCTTTCCAGCAGCGTTTCTGTCAGGCCGGCACAGTTTACCGGCCGGAATGATTGGTTCCAGCGAAGCGAATTGATGTGAATCGCCCTTGCCAGCAGTTCCTTGCCCGTGCCGGACTGCCCTTCTATCAGGACGGATATATTGGTCGGCGCGACACGCCGAAGGACCTCGAATATGCCTTCCATCGCCGGGCTGTTGCCCCGTACGCCCTCAAAGGCGAAATCCTCTTTGCCTGATTTGGGTTTTTGTGCCCGGCGTCCATGAGCGGTCGATGCTTTTTGGCAGGCCTGGGTCACAAGCGTGCGAAGCTGGCCGATGTCAATCGGTTTGACAAGGTAATCGTAAGCGCCCTGCTTGATAGCTTCCTTGCAGGTGTCGATAGTAGCGTAGGCGGTTATCAGGATGACTTCCGTGCTGTCATTATACTTTTTGGCTTCTTCGAGGATGTCCAGCCCGTCAATGTCACCGCCGAGTTTCAAGTCCGTAACGATGACATCTATCTGCCTGCTGCGCAGAATCTCGAGCGCATCGGTGCCGTCGTAAACAGCGATCGCCCGCGCGCACAGTTTTTCGAGCGATTCGGCAAGTCCGTCAGCGTGGTCACGCTCATCGTCGACGATCAGAATTACGCCTTCTTTTTGTCCCAAACTGACACCTCATTGGGCCTGGATGGGCAATCTTATATCGAAAGATGTCCCTTTTCCCGGCTCGCTATTGACGGATATTGAGCCTTTATGCGCCTCGATAATTTTCTTTGCCGTCGGCAGGCCCAGGCCGCTTCCCTGCGGGCGAGACGTATAATAAGCATCGAAGATGTGCGGCAGTTTGTCCGGCGTAATACCGGAGCCGGTATCGCTGATCTGTATTAAAGCGTCTTTTTCCTGCCTGTCGGTTCGTATCATTAAGTCACCGCCGCTGCTCATGGCCTGCTGGGCGTTAATAAAGAGATTCAATATCACCTGTTTTAACATATCCGCATCGATTTTGCAAACAAGCGGCTCGTTGTGCAGGCCCTGATGGATGGTGACCGAACGGCTGTGGGCCTGCGGCGAATAAAAATCTATCATGTCGCTGACAAGCTCGTTGATGTCGATACTTGCCAACTGTAGTTCGGTCCTGTCAACGTAGCGTAGAAAACTGTCGAGTATCTGCTCGACCCTGTCCGTTTCCTTTTGGACGACGGCTAATTTCCTGATCGCCCTTTTGAGCCTTGTGCCGTTTTTATCCGCGGCGATTTTGCCGGATTCGGCGCGAACCGAATCCTCCAACTCTTCTCTGACAAGATTCAAATTAATCTTAACTGTGGAGAGAGGATTCTTGATCTCGTGGGCAAGACCGCCGGTCAGCTTGCTTAATTCTTCAAGCTGTGCAAGGTGATTATTTCCATCCCCTTTAGTCCCGGAAATTCTTTTACGAAGCAATAGCACAGCGACCGTCAGTAAGCCAACAATAAAACCGCCAACAAACTGCAGCACTTATTTTTCCTCTGGCTTTTCTTTTTTCTTCGTTTCAGCAAGAGCGGCTTTGCGGGAAAGTTTCAGTCTGCCCTGGTCGTCGATCAATATGAGTTTTACCTGTATCAGGTCGCCCATTTTGCAGACGTCTTCGACGTTCTTGACGTAACCATCGCTCAGCTCGCTGATGTGGCACAAGCCTTCGACGCCCGGCACGATTTCCACGAACACTCCGAAATCCTTCACAGAGACCACTTTTGCCTGTTCATATATCCGCCCTACTTCAGGCGGCGTTGTGATCGACTCGATAAATTCCCTGGCCTTGAGGTGACCGTCGCCGCCGAGACAACTGATATAAATGGTTCCATCCTCTTCGATTTCGATTGTCGTGCCGGTCTGTTCCTGAATACCCTTGATCATTTTACCGCCCGGGCCGATGACCTTGCCGATAAATTCAGGATCGATTTCCATGCTTATCAGTTTCGGTGCATAAACGCTCAGTTCGGGCCTGGGCTTATCGATGGCCTGAGCCATAATTCCCAGAATCTTCATCCGTGCGGTCTTTGCCCGTTTCAGGGCTTCTACCATAATATCGTGTGCCAGGCCCTCGGCTTTTATGTCGAGCTGTATTGCGGTAATGCCGTCAACGGTCCCTGCGACTTTGAAATCCATCTCGCCGTAGTGGTCTTCCTCGCCGGCGATATCGGTCAGCAGCTCGTGCCGGCCGTTTTCGTCGCTGATTAAACCAATTGATATGCCGGCAACGGCTTTGGTAATTGGGACGCCCGCGTCCATCAGGGCCAGTGAGCCTCCGCAAACCGAAGCCATGGAACTCGAACCGTTCGATTCGGTAATATCCGAGACGATCCTGACGGTGTAAGCGAATTTGTCGTCCGGCGGCCTTACCGCTTGCAGCGCTTTTTCCGCAAGAGCCCCGTGACCTATTTCTCTTCGGCCGACCCCGCGAACAGGTCTGACTTCGCCAACGGAGTACGGCGGGAAATTGTAATGCAGCGTGAAGTTCTGGGCGTACTCCTCTAACAGACCGTCAATAATCTGCGCGTCCCTGATGGTACCCAGGGTCACACTTACGATTGATTGTGTTTCGCCACGCGTAAATAGTGCCGAGCCGTGATTTCTGGGCAGAATACCAACTTCACCTGAAATGGGACGAACATCGTCATAGCCTCTGCCATCAGATCTCTTGCCGCTCAGCAGCAGTTTCTTTACGACCTGTCCCTCGATTTTTCCGAGGATTCGCTTGATCATCCCCTTGTGATATGAGGTACCAGTATCATTTTGCACCTCCTGAATATCCTCATCGGAGTTATCATCATCGGGGCTATTTTCCTGGGGAGTATATCCCACAATAACCTGTTCGAATAATTCTTTCACAGCTTTATTCCGCTGCTGCTTGTCGGGTATTTGTTTAAGCTCGTAAAGTTTATCCGATATTTGAGAGGTAATTGTCGCTTCGAGCTGCTCGTCGTTTTCCACGAGCGGAATTTCCTTCTCGACTCCAACCTTCTCGCGGAGCTCTTCGATCATTTCGCAGACCTCGCGGACGGTTTTCTGTGCGGTTGCGACCGCTTCGGCTATCACGTCTTCGGATACTTCTTTTGCTCCGACCTCAATCATGTTAATGGCATCTTTACGGCCGCCAAGAAGCAGGCTCATGTCACCCTCTGCAACCTGCTTATGCGTGGGATTGACTACAAATTCCCCGTCTACTCTGCCCAGTCTGCAGGCGCCGGTGGGCCCCATAAACGGTATCTTGCTTATCGTAAGCGCAGCACTGGCTCCTATCATGGCCAGAATATCGGGGTCGTTTTCAAGATCGGCACTTAGCACGTTTGCGATAATCTGCACTTCCTGAAAGTAACCCTCGGGAAACAACGGCCGAATGGGCCTGTCGATCTGCCTGGCCGTCAGTGTTTCCTTCGTGCTCGGCCTCCCCTCGCGTTTAATAAACCCGCCTGGAAACTTGCCGGCTGCACTGTGTTTCTCGCGATAGTCGACACTGAGCGGGAAAAAATCGATGTCTTCAAATCTCGGTGGGGCCGTGACCGCGGCAACAAGAACAATGGTGTCTCCATACTGGACGACTACTGCTCCATCCGCTTGTCTCGCGATTTTGCCGGTTTCGATGGATAAGGTTCTGCCCCCTATTTCTCTTTCGACTCTACAAAAATCAATCATATATTACCTCTTTGGTAGGTTATGTAATAAGGTAGTCTTGGCTCACACTGCTTTGTGCAGGGCAAGTGATTCGTACTCTTATGCTCTTCTATTTACGCAAGCCAAGACGGGAAATAATCCCTTGGTAGCGTTTGACGTCCTTTTTGCTCACATACTTGAGCAGTGCTGATCTGGTACCGACCATTTTCAGCAAGCCACGCCTGGATGCATGGTCTTTACGGTGGGTTTTGAGATGCTCGGTAAGGTCATTAATCCTTCTCGTCAATATCGCAACCTGCACTTCGGGTGAACCGGTATCGCTCTCGTGAGTCTCAAAATCATCAATAATCTTCTCTTTTTCCTGCTTCTTAAGCATCTTTTAGATAAATCCTTTCTTACGTACTTTTAAACATCATATAATCCGGAGCGGAGATTCTAATCGAATATTAAAGTATTTGCAAGTCTTTTTTCCAACGTATTTTAAAAAAGATTTGCCATAACCGGCGTAAAACGGCTTTTTCAGAAGCCATCGGGCCGCTTAAAGCCAGCCTTGACCATGCCGGTCGACAATCGCCTGCTGTTATATGGGAGTTTAATGCCTTAGATGCTCAATTGTGATTTTCGGCCTTCTTTTGTTCGAGGAAGGCTTCCAGAATTTCCGCGGCGGCGACGGCGTCAATTCGTTTTTTCATTTTACCTCTCGTAAAGTCCGCTGGAGCAAGCTTCTCCCCGGCACTGAAACTGCTAAGGCGTTCATCCTGGAGGTGGACTGGAACGGAGAGCTGTCCTTTCAACTGTTCGGCAAACTTCCGGACAAGTTTTGTTTGAGAGCTTTCCGAGCCGGTCATGTTCAAAGGCAATCCCAGCACGATTGCTTCGACATTTTCGGCCTCGACTATCTCTGCAATTTTTTTCAGCAGTTCTTTCTGGCCGTGGAGTACGGTCAGGGGCGAGGCAATGATCTCAGCGGCATCGCAAATCGCCAATCCCGTGCGTTTGGTTCCGTGGTCTATTGCCAGATATCTCATCTCGTTCAGCGTTCTGTGTGCTCAATAAAAAAACCGCAGCACGATGCACTCGATCATAGAAACTTTTCGCCGTCATGCTGTTTTATTAGCTCAAGCAGTTCCTTCAGCCTGTGGGTCTGGTCGATGTGGCAAATAAGTGTGGCATCCGGACTGTGGGCCACGACCATATTCTCCAGGCCAATGGCTGCTATCAGATGGCCTTTGTCTTCGGTTACTATGATGCTGTTATTGCAGTCGAGCAACTCGCTCTGGCCTGCGACAACAATATTTTTATTCTTGTCGGAATTGATAACATCGGCAAGAGCGGCGAATGAGCCCATATCGAGCCAGCGACAATCAAGCTTTATAGCATTAACTCGGTCGGCCTTTTCCATCACGGCGTAGTCAATGCTGATTTTGGGCAGCTTTACAAACCAATCCTGAAGCGTTTGTTGTTGACTTGGGCTATCCCAGGCTGCTTGAATTTTGGCCAATGGCTCGGTGGCTTCGGGAAGAAACTTTGCCAGATTAGCCATGATTGTTTTGGCCTTCCATACGAACATGCCGGAGTTCCAGAAGTATTGGCCGGCTTCAAGATACTTTTTTGCAGTCTTTTCGTCAGGTTTTTCCCTGAATGCTTCCACGGAGTAAATTGTATTTTTGCATTTCGGACATTCCCGGCTATTACCGCATTTTATATAACCGAGCGAGGTGCTGGCGAAAGCAGGCTGGATTCCGAAAGTAATCATATCTTCCGGATTATTGTTGATGAAGGTCAGTGCGTCTTTGAGGCCCTGTTGCAGCATTTCGGGGGGCTCTATTATCTGGTCGGCGGTGAGAACGGCGATTGTCGCTTCGGAGTCATATTTGCTCAGGACGGTTGAGACCAGCCCGATAGCGCCGGCGGTATCACGTACGGTCGGCTCGGCTATCACATTGTTAAAGGGCAGCTCGGACAGGTCTTCACGAACCATATCAGCATAGCCGGCATTCGTAAGGACAATAATGTTTCTTATGTCGAATATGGGTCTAAGACGTTCGAAACAACAACGAAGGAGCGTCTTGCCGTCGAGGAGCTTTAAGACCTGTTTGGGTCGTTTTTGCCGGCTGAGAGGCCATAATCTCTTGCCTGTCCCCCCCGCCATTATCACTGCGTAATCCATTTTCGTCTCCAGTTTTCCCTAATGCAAAATCATTGCTCATTAAACAAGATATTCTTCATCGATTTGGGTTGCGGCTATAATCTTCTGTGCGAATTCTTTATAAGACATTCCGACAAATTTGCAGTATCCCTCTTTGCCCATAAGCGCAAAAGTGGCTTCTTTGCCTAATTCGACCGCAGGCTGGTTATAAGTATCAATGTCTAATAGAGCGCCCATTAAGGACGTCGTGACTTCATACAGATAAATAAACTGCCCGACGGCGTAAGGAGTGATACGATCGAAGATGACTGTTAAACACGGACGTTTGTCCCATACGAGCGCATACTCGGTGGCTTTCTTTTCGTTGTTGAGCAATGTCCTCATTTTCTTGCCGGCGAGAAAACCAAGTTCCGGCGCGCAATCAGGCGCCGGGCCTATCTTGATATCCCTGCCAAAATTGTCGACCTGTAGGAAGGTAAACAATTTATCGTTGGGGCCCTCGCGATACAACTGCACCTGGCTGTGCTGGTCGGTGGCGCCCAGTGCCTTGATGGGTGTTGGGCCTACCCAGACTTCGTGTTCGTCTAAATCCAGTTTCTTGCCGAGACTCTCCGCCCACAACTGCCGGTACCAGTCGGCCATATCCTTGAGGGCATAAGCATACGGCATGATAACATAGTTTTTCTTGCCCTGGTTGTAGTAGTGGTAATTGATGGCGGCGTTGATAGCAGCGGGATTCTCTTTGAAGTTCTCACAACTTACTCTTTCGTGCATGTCTCGGGCCCCGGCCAGCAGTTCATCGATTTTGATGCCACACATAGCGGCACTGAACAGGCCGACTGCGCTTAGGACAGAGAATCTGCCGCCGACATCCTTCGGGACTTCAAGTATAGGTAACTTCAATTTGTCTGCAATTTTGTAGAGGGTGCTATCGATTTTTCCCTCCTTGTTAATCTCAAAACCGGTTGTTACAATGATGTGGTCAGCCAGGGGCTTATCGGGGTA
>Ga0268285_1001203_pt1 | contig 12919 bp, 11 predicted proteins | sample saktaG_2_FD_190144 | JGI IMG/M metagenome (GOLD analysis project Ga0268285, IMG submission 190144) | Saline water microbial communities from Sakinaw Lake, British Columbia, Canada - sak_2013_06_06_120m | ecosystem: Environmental > Aquatic > Non-marine Saline and Alkaline > Saline ... | reverse complement strand
AACGCCAAAGACAAATTGTTTAAATTCATCCAAAAAACTAACCAAATACCTGCCTGCGTTCTGCCGGTTTTCGCTCCCGAATCAGAAACGATTTCGTGCTCATCTCTTGATTAGAAAATACTGGTTTACAATGTGAGTATGTGCGGTGTTTGTGTGTTGACATAGCAATAAAACAAAAGTATATATGAAACGAGGGCGTTATTATTGTAATAACGCAAAGATATGGAGGTAAGGATATGAAAGCTGTGTTGGCGATAACTTCGAGAACTGCTGACGGGGCAACGATGGAATTTGATGAAGAGCTAAGAGCGCGGCTTATTGCTACAGCGTTTAAATTAGCCAAACAACACGGTATTGCTATGGAACTTCCGATTGGATCACTTCCCATCCGCCGAAAAGGGATGTTGTTTTACGGGGTTCCTGATTGCAGAAATGGTGTTTTAATTATCATTATCAAAAAACACCTTAAAAAACCAATTATCTTTGGCAATTCCGCAATCCAGAAATTGTTTTGCGATGAATACGATGGGTACCGGATATTGATTGCAAGGTATAGAAATCTTGGGGCCGAATTGGTTATGGAGGGAAAAGACGCGTCCGGAAGACCTTTCGCTAAGATGTTTTTCGTCTATTCGACTATCTCCGGAACACATAGTTGCGGAAATGCCGGCAGGCAACATTATCCATTTTGGGAGAATAAAAGACGGGTGGAAGATTTCCGGTTGCTAATTCCCAACTTATAACTCTTTTTTGCTTTTATTTTTTGAGCGAAGAAGAGTTTTTTATTTGGTTTTTAACTTTTGCGTGATGATTTGCAAAAGAGGGCGGGGTTTGGTATATATAATTTGTGAAAATTTTCGGAGGCCTTTGGCTATGGTCCAAGATATAAAAATCATCGTTGCAAGACAACAAGATCGATCAACAATGGTTGCGATTTACTATTGCTTATCATTGATTTACGAATTGCAAGGGGACGCAGAGAGTGCAATTTCTTATTTGGAGGAAGGATTTAAACTTTTGAGAAAAAGCCATGCTTGCCCATTGTTATATTTTATGGACAAGAGTTTGTGGTGCAAAACATCACCTTTTTTTATATGAATGCACGGAAAAGCGCGCCGGGTGGCGCGCGGATTTCTCAAATTATTGTTCACAGGATTCAACGATGGCGATTTCCAGGGGCAGTTGAGGAATGGGAGAATATCTGATTTTTTCTTGCGCGGCCAAAAATGCTTCAATAACTTTTTTAATCTTTTCCTCCCCCATTGCCAAAGTTTGGCCTTTCAAAGTTTCAAATTCTTCATCGGTGAGGCCAACGATCATAAAATTGTCGTTCTTTGCGTCTTTTGGGCCGATGATTGCCAAAATCAGCGATTGGCGCAAATATCCCAAAACGCTTTTGCCATATTCGGCAACGTCATATCCTTTTTGAACGATGTCATTCAGGTATCGCACGCTCTCCGCGGCGTTTTTTTGGGAAATCAACTCAATCAATTCCGCGGCTGATCGGGTTTCAGTGATTCCCAGAAGCTGGCGAATGTCTTTTGCTAAAATGTCGGTTTTCTTGCCCGTTGCGGTGATCAAAATCTGCCCCAGCAGGCTTTCGGCGTCGCGCACCGAGCCGCCGGAATTTTGCGCGATCAATTCCAGCGCCGCTTTTTCAATTTTCACTTTTTCGCTGTCGGCCAGTTTTCGCAGGCGGGCAACCATTTCCGGCAATGATAGTTTGCGAAAATCAAATCGCTGGCAGCGTGATAAAATGGTGGGCAAAATCTTGTGTAGCTCGGTGGTTGCCAGAATGAATATCGCGTGCGCCGGCGGCTCTTCCAAGGTTTTCAACAGCGCGTTGGCCGCGTCTTTGGAAAGCTGGTGGCATTCATCAATGATGAAAACTTTGTATTTCAGTTTTGCCGGCGCGAATTTTATTCCTTCGCGCAATTCGCGGATGTCGTCAATGCCGCGATGGCTGGCCGCGTCAATCTCAATCAAATCCATTGCCCGGCCATTTTGGATTTCAACACAATTGGCGCATTCATTGCATGGTTCGGCGCTTCCCTCTTTTTTGTTGAGGCAATTCACGGCTTTGGCGATTATCCGCGCGGTGGTGGTTTTGCCGCAGCCGCGGGGACCGGAAAACAAATAGGCGTGCGCTATCTGGCCGCTTTTGATCTCATTGGCAATGGTTTTGGTCACGTGTTCCTGGCCGACAATGTCGGCAAAAAGTTGGGGGCGATATTTGCGATAAAGCACAAGATTATTATCCATGGTAATTATGTTAAAGCTACATTAATTTTCAATTTTCAATTTTCAGTTTTCATTGAGTTTCCAATTTATCATTTTGACAAACAAAAAGCTATCGCATAGACGTGGTGATTTTCTGGAAGATCATTGTTAGCTCCTGCGCTTCTTGCCATATTTTAGATAAAACATCTTTTTTATCGGGATAACATTTTGCCATCATCCTTAGCCAGTGCTTTGTTTCCTGCGCTTCTTTTTTGCATATGAAAATTTTATTTGCAAAATCCTTTTTTGAACATGCACCATTGGCTTCCATATAATTTGCGCCGACGGAAGTTGCTGATCTGACTAACTGAGATATTAATGGTCTTGAAATTGTATCTTGTTTCACGCTCTGGCAAAATTCTATCACAGATTCGCCGAATTTAGCAGTCCTTTCTTCAAGTTTGTATTTGTTTGATAATTGGTTCATTGTTAATTCAATGAAAATTGAAAACTGAAAAATGAAAAATGTTTTTTATTTTTTAAACACGATGAATTTGTAGCCGATGAAATTCCATGCGAATACCGCGATAACCGCGCCGATGCCTCCCAGATTGGCCCAAAGATCTGCCGGAAGTCCGAATTGCGGCCCGATTTGATTGACGATCAAATCCGCGACAAAAACGTTGATTCCCAATCCAACAAATGTGATTGCGAGAAATTGCCCGAACTCCTTTTTGACATTCTCACTGCCGGGTTTTTTAAATGCCCATAATTTATCGGGAATGTATTTTAGGCTGGTGGCAAGAACAAAAGAAATTCCTTTGAAAACATTATAACCGATGCCGGCGGTTATTCCCAATGCTCCTATGAAAATTGCCAACAAACCCAAATCAATAATTGTTGCCATCACCCCTACTAACAAAAATTTAGCGAGCTGGTAGATTGAAATGAATTTTCTACCTATCAATGAGGCAGTCCAAAGGCTAAAAGCGGCCATTATTGGAAAAACTATCAACAACAACCAAAGCCAATCGCCAAAAATTTCCAATTTTTCTATCGCTCCTTTTTGGCTTAAAAGATTATAGAAATAGATCGCGGTGATAAATCCTATTCCCGTCGCGATAATCGCATCAATTTTTTTCATCATAATATGGCACATAATCACGCGTTTATTTTACCACGAATAAAAATTTGGGGTATATTGACAAAATCCGTTTAGTTTTGTTAGTATGAAATTGAAGCAAAATGAAACTTATGGAAACCTATTATCGTGCGGGAAAATCGGCTTGTCTGTGTATTATCCTCTTTTGAAGAGCGGCCGGTTTTGTTCCAAAGCGTATTGCGCAATTCTACCACGCCTCTCTTCAAGGGAGGCGTTTTTTGGAAGCGTAAAAATCAAAGCCTAAAACGTAAAGTGTAAAGCATATAAAGCAAAGGATAAAATAAAAATACAAACAAAATTAAAAATATGAAAATTCTGGAAACGATAGGAAATACTCCTTTGGTGGAGATTGAAAAGTTAAGCCCCAATCCCGGTGTGAAAATCTATGCCAAAATGGAAGGAGGCAATCCCACGGGATCAATAAAAGACCGCATTACCTTGGCAATGATTGAGCATAGCGAAAGAATCGGTGTTTTGAAAAAAGGGAAAACGATAATTGAAGCGACCAGCGGCAACACCGGCATCGGCATTGCCATGGTGGCGGCGATTAAAGGATATAAAGCAATAATTGTGATGCCTGAGTCAATGAGCGTGGAGCGGCGAAAAATGATACAGGCTTTCGGCGCGAAGCTGATTTTGGTCAAGCCGGAGATGTGGCGGGATGGCGCGCTGAAAATGATTAAAGAAATGGCCGCCAAAGACAAAAAATTGGTGTCGCTCAACCAATTTGACAACGAGCAGAATTGTTTGGCGCATTACAATACCACCGGAAAAGAAATTCTGAAACAAATCAAAGGCGAAATAGATTATTTGATTGCCGGATTGGGCACCGGCGGAACAATCACGGGAATTGCTCGCCGCATCAAGGAAAAATATCCTCAGGCGCGAGTGATCGGAATCCAGCCCCACTTGGGGGAAAAGATTGAAGGATTACGCTCAATTAAATCCGGCGTGATTCCCAAAATTTTGGAGCCGTGTCTTCCTTGCGGCAATCACCAAAAAAGCTTGATTGACATTGTTATCAATATCCATGAAAGGGACGCGATTGCCATGGCACGGAAGCTGGCTTTAAAAGAAGGGATATTTGTCGGTGTCAGCTCCGGCGCGGCAATGTTTGCTGCCGTAAAATATGCGCGCAAGATGAAAAAAGGAACCATTGTGACGCTTTTTCCCGACCGCGGTGAAAAATATTTGAGCACTTCGCTTTTTCAATAATAAATTAATTAAATTAAAAAAACTATGAATAATATTCTTGAGGCCATCGGTAATACGCCGCTGGTGGAAATAAAAAAATTAAATCCCAATCCCAACGTTAAGATCTATGCCAAGTTGGAGGGGTTTAACCCGGGAGGGTCGATGAAGGATCGTGTGGCGCTGGCGTTGATTGAGGATGCCGAAAATTGCGGAGTGTTAACCAAAGGGAAAACTATCATTGAGGCAACCAACGGCAATACCGGCATCGGTATTGCCATGGTGGCCGCGGTTAAAGGATATAAGGCAATTATCGTGTCGCCGGAAAACGCGAATCAAGAACGCCGCCGCATTATTGAAAGTTTTGGCGCCAAAATGATTTTGGTCAAGCCGGAGATGTGGCGGGACGGCGCAATTAATTTAATCAATGAAATGGCTGCCCAAGATAGTGATTTGGTGGTTTTGGATCAATTTGCCGGCAAGCAGAATTGCGCGGTTCATTACAATACCACTGGCAAAGAGATTATTAAGCAAATTGCCGTGCCGATTGATTATTTTGTTTCTTGCATTGGAACCGGCGGAGCTATTTCGGGTATTGCCCGGCAGTTGAGGCAAAATTATCCCCAAGTTCGGGTGATCGGCATTCAACCCAAAATCTGGGGCGCGGATTCGCCGATTGAAACCGGAGTTTTTCCGCCAATTATGGATTCCAATTTGCCTTGCGGCGACCATAGCAAGGTTCTTGTGGACATTATTGTGGAAATCGGTCAAAACGATGCCAACAATATGGCCGCGCGCATCATTCGCGAGGAAGGTATTTTTGCCGGGCCCGGCGCCGGAGCGGCGATGCTGGTGGCCGAAAAGTATGCGCAGAAAATTGAAAAAGGAGTGATTGTCACCGTGTTTCCCGATCGCGGCGAACACTATTTGTCCACGGAAATGTTTAGAACATAGAAACAGGGATTATTAAAACAAAAGCGCGCCGTCGGGCGCGCTTTTGAAATTCAAATGAGTATTATTTTTCGGTGAGCTTGTCGCGCAAACTGCGGATGGCTTCCTCGGCGGCGTTTTTTCCGCCCAAGCCGAATGCCAGTCCGAATGCCAGCGCGAACATTCCCACAAATCCGGTGATCAGTGTGCTGATTATGGCTTGCGCCACTCCCAGTTGAAGCAGGATTGCCATAATCGCGAAAGTGTAGATCGCGCCGCGCACAATCGCGCCCAGCAAATTGCTGTATTTGATTTCCAATTTCTTCACCGAAGCCTTGATTACTTTCTCCAAAATATCAGCCAATATGATGGAAACCACAAAAATCGCCGCGGCCACAATCACGTTGGGCAGCCATTCAAGCACGCGGGTTAAAAACACCGCGAACGCCGACAGGCCCATAATTTCCACAAAAATTTGCAAGAAAACAATTACCAAAATCCATTTCAAAATTGCGCCCATGAATTCCGACGGGTGAACTTTTATTTCCGCGTTTTCCAAAGCCGACTTCCAGCCGCTTTTTTGAAACAGCGAATCAAAATTGATTTTTTTGAGAATGTTGGCGGTTATCTTGCCCATTGCCGCGGCAATAATCCAGCCGATGCCGAACACGATCAAGCCGACCGCGAATTTAGGCAAAAACATTAACGCGCCTTCCCAAACGTTTTGCAGAGCTTGCAAGGTGATGTTTGACCAGTCATTCATCATATGTTTATTTGTTGTTTTAATCTCTTTGCGCCATATTGCGCAATCTTATCTTGTTTGACGAACAAGATTTTTATATTTTACCGTAATATTGCGTATTTCGTCAAGTGCCAGAGATGTAACCATTCACTGGGGTTGAAAAATAAAGTCAAAATACAAGTTTGACGAGGTCGCACCTCGCTGATTACAGCGAGGAACGACCTCAAAATACACTGCCTGGTGAATGGTTACCCGGAGATTTTCAAAAATCGTTTTGGGTTGTTTGGGGCGGGTTGCCAGTATCTGCATTTTAGCCGCGTCCAGCGGCGTTCCTCCGTCGCCCGATTCCTTGGCCGTGTCGGAAAAACGGATAACTGACGATTCGGGGGTCATCTCCCAAAGCATACCAGCTTTTTGGGTATTCCAGCCAAAAGCCGTTGCGAAGATGTTCTGTGTTTTGCAATGCTTAAACCATTGCAACCCGCAATTTTGAATATATGAAAACCGCAGAAGTTAGACCTTCGCGGTTTTGAATGATTACCAGCAGATTTCCACATCTTGTCCAATTTTTTCTTTCAGGTGTTCTTCCATTTCGGGAAAGCCGCCGATTTGGTCAATCAATCCGTTTTCCAGCGCCATTTCGCCCAGCATGGTTGAGCCGTCAGCCAAAATTTCAACTTTTTTGGCATCCAAATTCCTGTTTCGCGCCACCGCGTTTACAAAATTTTGATACATTATGTTGACGTCGCGCATAAACAATTCCGTTTCCTGGGCGGTTAATGTTTTGTCGGGATCGCCGGCGTCTTTGAATTTGCCCGAACTTAACCGGTTATAGGTTAATCCGTCTTTTTGATTTTGCTGTGAATAATCAAGATATGACATGGTAACTCCGATACTGCCAACGTCGGAATTTTTGGAAGCAAAAATTTTGTCCGCGCCGGTGGCCGCCAAATAGGCCGCCGAAACTCCGGCGCTCCGGATCAAAACCGCGGTTGGTTTTTGAGCGTTTTTCAAAGCAATGCTTACTTCTTCGCCGGCAACCGGCTGTCCGCCATAGGAATCAATTTCCAGAAGGATTGCTTTGATGTTTTCGTCTTTTTCGGCGGTTTCAATCAAATACATAATATCCTCGGAAGCGGACTGGTCATATCCCGCGTCCGAATCGCTTGGCGTGATATAGGTTGTCAAATCGCCATGCAGTTCAATGCCAAACACATTGCAATCTTTTTCTTCTTCGGCGATTTCATCCGCGGAATAATCTTCATCGGAAAAATCGGAAAACTGCCACATAATTTCATCTTTAACTATAATCACCGAAGCAATAACGACTATAACCGCCGCGACAGATTTTAGAACCCGCGAATCCCTTTTTCTGTCCCAAAACCGAAGCCAAAACCGCTTCTTTCCCCCTCCCCCGTTTATTGAATTTACTGTTTCCATATTTTTAATATTATTTTAACAGAATCTCTCGCACCGCCCCATCCCCTCCGCGAAAAGCCGATTTAAGCACATTTAATTTTTCGATTGAATTTAGCCGGATTGAGCAATGATCAATTTCAATCCCGACCGTATAACCGCCCTTTTGGGCGAACACATCCACCCGGCCTTTTCGGTTCCGCCAGATCCTTCGGCAAACTCAGGACAGGCCTCTTTTTCGGTCCGCGATTCGTAGCCGCAACGCGCGAAGTAGTCGGTTATCTGCCTCTGTATCTGCGTATGGTGCGGCGTATGAATTTTTAGTAAATCGGAAACTAAATAATTCACGTTATCGAAGAGAAAAGTTAATGATTGCTAATAATTAAGATTGAGAATCAAAATATTCTTCGAGTTTTTCTAAAACATTATCGATTGTCAATAAATCTTTGGGCGAGCAACCAACAATATGATCAATATATTTTGGATTTTGAAGTTCTGTTAGAATGTTTGCGCTTTTGTTTCCGCGGCCAGAATGATGGTGAATTTGACCAGTGATGATTAGATTGAACTTTGTCTGGCCTTTTTTTAATCCAATCAAAACATCGCTATTTCTAATTTTTGAATTGCCAAAAAAAACTACATCCCAGTCAGTTGTTTTTAGCCCGTATTTTGCAAAATAACTTCTCAATCGTTCACGAATTAAATTATCATCGACAACTTCTCCCAAAATACAGATATTGAACGGTACCGGAATTTGTATTTCTTTTCGTTCGTCATTATCTTGTTTTGGTTGATAAGCTAAAGCCTCTTTTAAACTACCGATAGTCGATTCCGCTTTTTGAAGGTCCGTCTTCAAAATCTCGTTTTCCAGTTCCTTATCGTCAAGGTTTTTAATAGCTTTCGTCAGTTCGGTTTCGTACAGTTCCAAAAGTTCACGGTCTTCTTTTGATTTTTCTGTTTGTACAGCGGAAGTAACTTTGCGGCTTTGTGTATATCTAAGGAGGTTTTCTTCAAATTTTGATTTGAAACTACCCAAAATCTGGTCTTTGAGCGAGCGGAAAAAGTTAAAATAATCAGAAGGGGAAATAATAAAGAAATACAAATTTTCCTCTCCTTTATATTTTCTCTGAAGCTCTCTGCCAGCGTTAAGCTTGAGAAGATTTTCATTTTTAAAATCCCTGTCATCCTTAATTTCAACAATAAGGATATCTTTCTTGGTTTTAACAATAAAATCCGGATAAAACGCGTAATAACTATTGCGGCTACCTCCATTTTTCTTGTAAGCAATCCCAAAATATTTACTTTCATTCGTCCCATTTTTGAACCACCACAAAACATCATTGTCGGTCTTCTCGAGCCCTTCAATAAATTCCTTTTCTGGCTTTGACCATTGCTCTTTGCCGTTTTTATCTCTCTTTAAAAAATAAGGTTTGAGAATTGATTTTCGAATATCTTCTTTATTCTCGAAATTATCAAAGACGCTGACTATCTCGGGTATTTGCCAGTTTTCATTACGAATAACCTCATCTGCTTTTTCAGGTAATGACTTGTACTTGCTTTTTGCCGCCTCGATTAAATCAATAAATTCGCCCTTGTTTATCGGGTTTAGTACTATTGCAGCAATTTCGTCTTCATTATCAATGCCGAAATATTTTTTGAAAAAAGATCGTAGGCTTGACTTGATAATATCTGTCGGGCGGGTTCCACCGGTAAAAGGATACGATAAGGATTTTATGAATGCAGTATATTCCGCGCAAACTTCCTCGCGATCTTTTATAATCGTTTTTTCTTTTTGAAAATCAACCGCTTGCTTTTTATCAATTTCAGAAATCTTACCTTCAAGCCCTATCTCCTTTGAAAAAGTTATTTTGCCAATATTAATCTTCTTGCCATCAATTTTTCTATCCCCTGCCGCTTCAAATAAACATTCCTTAAAATCACTCGACAGTCGGAAAAGTTCTCGTTTTCTTCTTACGAGTTCGCTTGGTAAATCGATATTTTTGTAAATTGCGTTGTCGCGCAACATTTGGTCCTTGCTGACATAATCCTTTGCCAAATCATCAACAATTTCAAAATTGTTTGAAGCCGTATAAACATAACCGATATTTAACGCCGAATAATTGTCGTAATGTTTCTGCTCTGGCATACGCATAATACGACCGAGCGTTTGAATGTTAAAAACATAATTTTCGGCATTCCATTCTCGCTGAAGCAACAAAATACTTGCGCGCGGACAATCCCATCCTTGCACAATCGCCTCTTTGAATACTAAAACATCAACTTCGCTATCGGGGTTTTCGAGGTAATCAAGATTTTTCTTTTTATCTTTTGTGGCAAGCCAAAGAGCTAATTTTCCATTTTCAATTGTAATGCTATCTTTATTTAATGTCTCAATAATTTTATCCTCTGGTTCTCGCACATCGGATTTCTTTTTCTTTGGTATTTGAATCAAAAGTAAAGGATTTATTTTAGATCCCAATTCTTCATAAAGCCGTTTAAGCTCTTTGCGCTTTTTTAAAGCTTCGCGGACAATATCCTCGTTTGTTTGCACGCGGCCAAGCCCCGGATTTATCTGGATTTCCTGCTTAATCATGCCCTCCGCCACAACCTCGCTTAATCTGACTGTGATTTTATGATCGTTTGTCACGCCCTCTTTCGGGGTAGCCGACACTTCAATGGTTAGTTTCGGCCCGATAATGCCTACGATTTCCTGTGATTTACTTGATTTTGCAGTCCGATGGCTTTCGTCAATTATTAAAACAATGTCCCGTCCGGCATCTTTTGTATTTTCGACAACTTTGCTTAAATTCCAATCTTTCTCGTTGTCGGACATAAAAAGGGAAATGCCCTCTTTATTCAAACTATCCCAGTTCACAAAAACTATTTGATTTTGCTCTATTTCATTATTTTGAATTTCATTGATGCTAACACAATCAAGAAGGCGTTCGTTTTCAAAATGATTTTCCAGTTTTTCTTTGCTTTGCTCGTGCAAAGCATTTACCGAGATCCAAACAAACGCCAATTCCTTCTGGCCACCCAACTCCTTGACTATTTGCGACATAGCCTCGGCCAGCATTATGGTTTTGCCTGCGCCAGTCGGAGCTTGAAAAACGATCAATTTGGGATCCTCATCTTCAATATACCCAACGGAAGTTGAGGCAAGTTCTTTTACGTATTTTTCTTGATACGCTAAATTTTTCATAGGTTTCTTGGTTTGCAAAGTTCTTTGTATATCTTACGGTATACATTCAGAATAACTTCCGGTATCGGTTTTACTACTTTCAAATTTTCTAAATCCTCGAAATCCTCTTCGTTGTATGTGTGATCGTAGCTAAAAACATAAACAACAATTGGCTTTTTGTGTTTTCTGGCTTCTTTTTTAAAATCGACATTTGCGTCTTCGTCATAAATTATTCCTGTCATTTGTGACTGGTTTTCGTAGATTGCAAACATTCCCTTTTTGTTCATCACTTCATCAAAAGTTCCCTCGGCAAGGCATAGCATTTCACCACATCTCGAAGTCAAAACTCTTTTATCGTTATCAGTTTTTATATTATCAACAAAATCAGTTTTATAATATTTCAAATTACCACCTAAGCCAACAATATTATTTTTAACTGAATCTTTATACCCAGTAATAACTTTTTTTATTCTCGGATAACAAACTCCCTCTGCGATTCCGCCATGACCATTCCCATTATTATTTTCATTATTAGTGCACAAAATAAATTGTCTGTTTCCGCCATCTTCATTGTTGAGCTCTAACACTGCATGTCCTGTTGTTCCGGAACCAGCAAAGAAATCTAAAATTACTGCGTTTTCTCTTGAGGTTATCTTCAGAATATCCAAAATTAAATACAACGATTTAGGATAGTCAAATCGTTTATCTCCAAAAATATTTTTCAATAGATTTGTACCGTGGAATTCAGACTGATATTTTTTGTCAGTCCATACATTTTTTAGAACTTGCTGCTCTCTATATTTATGATAAATAATTATCTTACTGCCTTCTTTTTCAGCTTTAAAATAGTCATTTTTGTTTAATTCAATGAAGGTTTCTTGAATGTTTTTCCATGCCATTTCTTTACCATTATTAGTTATGGGAAACACTTCATAATAACCTTTTTGTTTTTTGTGAGTTATATCTTTTAGGTCTTTGCTAATATAAATTGGGTACCAATTTTTTGGACGATTTTCTCTTGACCAAACTGTCCTTGATCGCACATAGGGCTCATATCTAAACTTTCCTTCATTATCAAGTTGTGTAAATGTACCTTGCACATCGTCGCTTATGGCTACACTATTAAATGAAGATTTTGAAATATCTTTTGCGTATACAAGTAAAAATTCGCTGTTCTCGGAAAAAAATTTTGCTTGATTTCGGCCCTTAGGATTATGTAATACCGTTACTATTCCAACTCTGTTGCTTTCTCCAAAAATCTCGTCCATTAAAAGTCCAAGAGTAAAAAGTTCGTTATTATCAATTGTTATTGTAAAAAATCCATCATCTTTTAGAAGATTACGCGCGAGCCGCAAGCGTTTAGACATAAAAGAAAGCCACTTACTATGCCTAAAACGATCTTCCCTTTCAACGTAGCTGTTGTTATAAATCCAGTGCTGACTTCCGGTGTTATAGGGTGGATCAATAAATATTACATCTATTTTCTTTTTATGAGTATAATTCAAAACCGAAAGGGCGTGATAATTATCACCTTCAATAAAAATATGATTTATTCCGTTTCTGTCCGTTGAGAGTGATTTTATTTTTTCATCTTTCAAAATAGGTAAAGATGTTTTACACTGTTCCGCTACTTCTTCAATTTTGTCCTCCCAAACAATTCCAAATTTTTTGCGCTTCAAAAGCTCCTTGTATTCGTGGAGTAATTTTCCGTGAGGCCAATTTTGATAATCCCTTTTTAGTGAAGACATTGTATTCAATTTAACTTTTTTGACAATTTTTTTCAAATGGTCAATTTTTAAAAATTCGCGAAGCCTGCTGGCTTCGATTTATATTTTTTTTATGCAAAATACTTTCCCCTTACCCCCACCTGCAGCTAAAATGCGTTGGCCTGAGCCCAATTAGAGTCGGGTGCGGTCATAATTACTCTTTCCAGTCTTCAACCACAATTTTGCTGCCTTGGTGTTTGACGACAACTTTTTGCTTCTCATGCCCTTGTCCGTCCGTAGCTTTCTTGTCCGCCGAAGTTTTAACGAAAGCGGGAGCGAAGGAGGAAGCCCAATTCCACGAGGATGTCTTT
>Ga0268285_1001196_pt1 | contig 12971 bp, 15 predicted proteins | sample saktaG_2_FD_190144 | JGI IMG/M metagenome (GOLD analysis project Ga0268285, IMG submission 190144) | Saline water microbial communities from Sakinaw Lake, British Columbia, Canada - sak_2013_06_06_120m | ecosystem: Environmental > Aquatic > Non-marine Saline and Alkaline > Saline ... | reverse complement strand
CACCTGGGCGATCCACTGCAGCTTGCCGCCCCTGTCGTTCCAGTATTTGTTTATAATCCTGATGCAGTGCTCGTCGAGCCGGAGTATCGCGGTATTGATTCCGGTTTCTTCGCATATCTCGAAAGTTTCCATCACTTTATCGTCGGTGAAGTACTTTCTCAGCAGGCCGGAGACGTAAATCAGGTCCCGGCTGTGGGCGAATCCGCTGATCAAATTGCCGCCGCAGAAGATTCTGCTGATCTTGATTTTCCCGATTTTGCCCATCGGCATCCCCCTGGCGGAACCTGCGGGCGTTACGGCAGCCGGTTTTCCCGCGGTCGCCGCTAATAAAGCTTTTTCTTCAAAACTTAGAGCAAATGCCGCCGTCGGCGCTATAATAGATTTCTTTAGAAAGCCCCGTCGATTCACATTGTCAGACATCGTTTACCTTTCTTTTAGTTGCTCAAATCGGATAAGCAACATTATAAGCAATTCTCCCTCCCTGTCCAATCCTACTGCGGGATTCGCAATGCTTATCTTTTCCCGCGAGCCTCGACCGTCCGCGTCATCAGGCCGTACTTGCTGCCGGTGAGGTAATGCAGCGTGTGGAATTTCTCCGGTATCCATCGCCCGTCAAAGAAGTCCGCCTCGGCCAGTGCTCGAATGACCTCGCAGATCAGCAGATCGTGCGATTGCATCTTGAATATCTCCACGACCCGGCATTCCAAATGACCGGCACATTCGGCAATCAATGGCGGCTCGACCGTCCCGGCGGCAACCGGTGTCAGGCCGCTCTCAGCGAACTTGTCCCTGTCTCGCCCCGTTCCCTGGCCTACAAGGTCGGTTTGTTCGAGCAGTTCTTCGCCGGGAATGTTTATGACCAGCTCATTATTCTGCTTTATCAGCTCGTAAGAATATCTGATATGGCTTATAGCCAGCAGAATAAGACACGGGTCGGCGCTGTTTACCGGTGTCTGCCAGCTAAATGTCATCACGTTCGGATTTTCCATCGTGCCGGACGTAACCAGAACAACGCAGCCCGGCTCGACCAGCCATTTAGCCTTATTCAGTGCCACTTCTTTTTTCATTGCTGAACCCCGTAAAAACAAAATACGAAGTTAACTCTGAATATACTCCAAAGCAAGCACAAAAACCGCCGGCAGAAGCAATGAAATCAGGCCCGGAACGTCAGGAAACTATATGAAATAAATTGAAGAAAAGCCCCTGCATAGCGGAGGAAGTGGAAAAGCAAGCTTTTCTTTATCTGCAGGGGCTTGGATGCAAAGCTCATATATTGATTATATCATCTTTGGCCAACCAGTCCATGACCGGTAGAGATTAAATAGGGATGGTTGCCGATTTCGTGTATTGAAGTTCTTGTTCTTCTGATTCTATACGTCTTTGCCATCCCTTTTCGCCTTAAACCTCGTATATTGGTAAACGGACCTAATAATTTTAACAGGTTAGACAAAGTTATTCTATAGAGATCTTGAATAGTACCCATCGTTCCCAGGAAGCTTGATGAAGCAAATAAACGTGTCCATTGTCGGCCGGAGGATCATCTCGTAACTTTTGGCTAAGGCCGCTTCCATCAGTATTCACATATTGGTCGATCTGTCCGTCGCCCATGTCCCATAGATAACAAGGTGCATAAAAATAACTCATTAAGATAGCCCCCTTTTCTTGTTTGAATTCGAGGTCCCAGCCATAAATATCATCTACAGCTTTCCATCTTGTCCCTGAAGGTATTCTGACAGTCTTCAAATTGTCCATGTTAAAGGGCGGCTCTTTCGATACAATATAGGCCAATTCAATTTGTTTTGGTTTCTCCAGGATGATTGTTTCGAGATCAAGTGTTTCTCCCGCTTTGAATTCGATCGTGAAATCTTTCTTCAGGTGGCCCGGCGCCGTAACACTGCACCAGTAATCGATCGGCGAGAATCCATCTGCCTGGACCAGGCCATCTTCCTGTACTGGTATCTCAATAGGATCAGGCCAATAGCGGCGAGGTTCGGTACCATTCGACGGCGTATTCACAGGGCCGTTTCTGACACTCAACCGTATTTTTGCCTGCGAGACGTCTCCACCTTCTTCCAATTCTACTTGAGCTTTAAGACCCACCAATTCATCTTTACTTAACGGTTTCATATGAATAGTGCCAACATCGACCAAATCTGTCTCTTCGTCTTTCTTCATGCCTTTTAATTTCAAATCGTATGGAGCATATTGGTGCATACGAAAGCCCACAGGCCTATCCAGGTCTCTTGTCGGTCCGGCAAAATATCCTTCGGGCAGAATCTCCATTTGCGCATGAACATAGCGGACCTCTCCATCACCATCAAGCACCACTCGCCCGACAATGACATGTCCCCATTCATGTTTTTGAACACCCTTTCTTGCCCTGGCAATCTTAGCTTCCAATTCCGGTTTATTCGGGCACTGCTCTATTGTGTTTAAAGCACATCCGCCCATTATTATTGCCAACGCTACTGCACATACTGCCGCGAATACCACTTTCTTCATTTTGTTGCTCCTTCCGCAAAACCAGGATTTAAAATAAATATATGTTTGCCGATTTCGTGTATTGAAGTTCTTTTTCTTCTGTTTCTATACGACTTTGCCTTCCCTTTTCGCCTTAAAGCTCATAAATTAACGTTCCTAATAAAATCCCAGATTTGATTTCCCCAAACCCGTCAAAAAATTGTCCCCAGATTTCCCATGTAGCTATTTAAGTTTCTTGAAAGATATTTTTTGCGAGCCTTTAAGTTCACATCGGAATACAGATACATGACCTAATTCACCATCCAATAAACTGAGTAAATTATCTTGAGTTTCGAAATCCATTTTATGACCAAAATAAACAGCCGAAAAATCATTCGGGTTTACGCCGTAATCTGATACCGAACCCGTTTCGTGGTGTCTGCAAAAAGATGGGATACGCCATTCATTCTGCTCGGACCATTTGTGTTCATTGTCTTTAGCCTTTCTTAAAGAACATTTTTCAAATATGCATTTTGTTGCTTCGTTGGTTTCAAGACTCAATATCTCAGCCCAATCCTCCACAGTTAAGAATAGGTCTTTTTCGTTAACATATTCTACAGGTTTAGCAATGAGCCAAGGGGAATCCGAATCGTCTCTACAAGCCAACTCTATTACTACCCCCTTGTGTTTCTCTGCATATTCATTCCATAACCGATAATTGTCTTTCTCTATACCAAGACATAGTATTCGCAAATCGTTTCTAATCTCTTTCCAGCGTTCATTTAAGTCAGCAATAATATTTGAATTATCTACAGGTTCTTTCTTTAGTTCTGATATAGCCGAAGTTTTATCACTACCGGATAATGACATTAAAAAAGATAAACACTTAAAAAGCTTGTTGGTATTTTTTTTGTTATGATTGACAGTGGAATTTGATGCTAAGTCTATAATTGCGTCTTGAATCTGTTTTTGTTTATTATTGTCCATTTTTTCATCGCATACCCGAGCCACATCAAGTGTGTCATCAAATTCGCACGGGTGACTCCAGCGTAAAGTTCTGTTTTTTAGTACTTTCTCAGCAGTTGAGGCTGTCATATACTTAAAAAAACTTTTTGGGCAATGCTGGTTATTATTCATTTCATCTAGTCGGTGGGTGTATTTGGTTTCCAAAAGCAAAAGTCACAGATTAAATAGAAACGTTTACCGATTCCGTGTATTGAAGTTCTTGTTCTTCTGTTTCTATACGTCTTTGCCATCCCTTTTCGCATTAAACCTCATAAATTGATAAACGTCCCTAATAATTTCCCCTAGTTTTCCTCAAGCGAGTTATTAGATTGCCCACTTAGAGGCTGTTGTGGAGTGACCTGTATCGTCGTCCACTTGAACGTCTGTTGCGATTTCCTCGATATCGAGAAAATCACTGTGCTTCTTGAGAATTTTACCGAACTGAGCATTGAACGACTGATGCGCAGGTATCCCAACGTTTGAGACGAAGCGACCGCAGTACTTCCGAATAACATCAGAAGTTAAGATCGAGTTTTCCTTCTCGCGAAAGCGATCAATGATATCCTTGACTGTATTCAGATCGACTCGGATGAAGTCCTTCATAGGTGACTTCCAATTCCTCAATGAGTAGAAAAAGGTGGTACCGACGCAATCTAACGTTTGAGTTCAGGGACAACGCAATGGTGGCATCCTCTGGGGTGAACGGTTAGATCAAAGAGAATCCACTCTCAGTCAGAAACAGAATATCACCCCTTCCATTTCGCTGGTCGATATGTCCATTACCCAGCAACCACTACAGGCCGCGATTTACATCGTCTGCACGACATCCGTGGCTCTCGATCTTGGAATTGATGCTCCCAAGATGTAGGATTTCCCCAGAGCGAATATTGAATTCCCCAAAGATTTTCAATATTATCATGCCAACCTGTTCATCCGTTGGTATCTGTACCATCGTAATCTACTCCTAATTCTGTTCTCACTTGCTAATCTTTATTAGGGGATTAAATAAGAACGTTTACCGATTCCGTGTATTGAAGTTCTTTTTCTTCTGTTTCTATACGTTTTTTGCCATCCCTTTTCTTATTTAACCTCGTAAATTGCAAATATCACTAATAATTTCCCAAGGGATTTTTTACATAACATCTAAATCCCGCATTTTTGCTAGCATTGTGCAGCAATAAGGATTATTCTTGCTATCATTGACTATTGGTTGCAGAAGATTGACGGCATCAGCCTTTTTTCCACAGTTGAACATCGCAGTTGCATATCCCGCCATATATCTATCATAAACTGCCGGACGCTCAATCAGTGATTTCGAGTCTTTTCGTAACTCGTAGCAGAACAATGCATATTCATATTGTTCTGCCTTTAGAAGCTTCTCTCCTGCTCTGATGCAGTGATCTTCACTCAAATATCCGGAACTTATGCCATGACCCAACAGTTTTCTTGTTTCAAGAACCCAGTAAGCAGGATTTTCTGCTTTTACAATAGTTGCGTTCCTTACTTCCCTAATTCCTTTTGGGAAAGAAATCCCAAAGCCACCCTGTAGAAAATAAAAACCCACTTCCATTCCAGCCCCTCCATTTGGGGTATCATCCCAGAACTCAACACTATATCCGCCATGCTCTGCTGTACCAAATTCAATCGGGGTTGGCTCTTCCGTAATATCGCTGATATTTATAGGATCTGATATCACATCTGCATATCCCATATATCGAAATATTCCTTTGTGAGTGCAAAGAGGCACAATTACTCCTCCGACACTGGGTATATTTTTGTCCCAGATTACGCTCTTTAGGCTTTGGAAAAGTTTTAAATAGGTTTTTTCTGAATCGACTGGCTCTGGCAATTGAAGAACTTGAAAATATGCTCTTCCTATTTCAGGCTCAGGAAAGGACTCTCCTTGCGCTGAATGAAAATATCCTTGAAAGGAATTGAAGGCATCAGAATCACCAATATAACCTGCTGCAGATTTCTCTATGCAAGCTTCCTTAACGAATCGGAGTTTATCATATTTGGCATCAGCAATCATTAACTCGTAGTCCAATCCGTGTTTTTGCGTTTTGATAGCGATGTCTACGATTTCTTGAGCATTGCAGCATTTGAGAAAATCTGAGCATACATCTTCAAAATGTTCCTTTACACCTGCGAACGCGATGGCCAGTTGATCGTTTACGATATATTGTTTTAAACACCCTTCAACGAAAGGATTAGCATTTTGCTTATGCTGAAAAGTTAATTTTGTATCACCAAATATGTATACCTTACCAGCACTAATTCTTCCAACAATTAGGGTCATTATTATCTAACCACGTATGTATGGTTTCCGTAAAATACCCAAAGTAAAACTAGTAAAACTAAGTAATAAAAACTAAATAAAAACTAGGGACAGTCACGAATGGCACTTCCATAAGCAATTCTTCATGTTGGCAACCTTCGTTTTTGGCTCAGAAACGCGGATATGGTCCTTACAGGTAGTCTTAAGGAAGCACCATTCGGGACAGTCACCTATTAAAATCTACGCTACACGTCCTTATCAAAATACTCACCCGCAAAAGCCTGCCTTCCACAAAACAATCAATATCTCAGATCTGCTGTCTTCTGCCGGAATCAGTTGAAAAGCTCGCTCATAGTTGCCATTCCACATTATAACAGTCGTCCAGCTCAGAACAAACAAATTTTATATTTCTACTTTTTACAGCGTATCTCACGGGGTTCAGCCAATGAGATAAATCTCTAATATCAATAGCGTATCTCACGGGCAAATTGTTACCTACGAATTTGATAAATATTTAAAAAAAGTATAATTTGTCACCAAATCGCCCTTAACGGCCCAATTTCAACCATCATTTTTTACCTGAACGGTCGAAATTTCTGAAAAAAAGTGGCGAAAAGCGTGGATTCCTGCCTCCGCAGGAATGACAAACATCAAAAATCCAGATTATCCGTGTTAATGAATAATTCTCTTAGAATCCGCATGGGCAGCGAAGCTGCTCCATCCTACCTGTCTGGATGCCCTTACCCCGTACGCAATACGCACTACGCAGCACGCACAACGAATAATGGACGCCGTCTCACGGAGATTTTTCCAGAATATGCCCGCCTTTTTGTGCTATATTTCGTATAATACTTAACGAATTCGTATTTCGTATGTCGTATTGCGTATGTGGAATTGTGAATTTCGATCATTGAACATCCAAAATAAAGATTAGCCCGCACCCCTGTGGTGCTGGGTCCAATTGAAGTCCTGAGTGGAATCGAAGGGGCAGAGAGCAGAATAATGAAAAAAACAGGTGAAAAAGAGAAGAAAACGACGAAAAATTGAGCTTAATTTGAAAAAACAAAGCCAATTTACGGTTGGGCGAAATTGACACAAAGTCTTATATGAAAGGTGATTATGAAGAATTTCAGGCTTTGAGACGGCAAAAAAACAAACCCAATTCAAAGCCAAACAAAGCCAATATGCCGGCCTATGGCCGGAAATTCGAAGCACGAAGTTCGAAATCCGAAACAAGACGAAAGGTGCTAAATGACAAAGCCCAAAGCACATTTCACGGAGCACCATTTGAAAAAACAAACCCAATTTCCAAAGGGGCAAAATGATGTTAAGTCAATATTAACAATGAGTTATGGAGATTTTGATGGGCCGGAGCGGCGAAAAAACAAAGCCAATTCAAAGCCAATCTATTAGCGTTCGGTGTTCTGCGTTCAGCGGACAGCGTCAAAACGAGGAAAAGGAGTTGTTTCGAGAGAAGAATCTGCTGTTTAAATTCCCTGGGTCTTTCCGATATATATTTGATGGCAGTTATCGATATGCAGACAAAATCGTGTCCGTTTTGTGCCGAGACGATTCAGGCGGCGGCAGTTAAGTGCCGATTCTGCGGCGAGTTTCTCAACACCGAGAAGGCCAGAGCCCTCGAAGCCGATCCTGATGAGGATCCGGAGTTGTCCGAGGAAGAGCAAGAGGATATAGATGACGACATCCTGTTTGCAGGCAGGCCGTCCTTATGGGGCCTGGCGCCGGCGGTGGTCAAGGGATTAGTGGTTCTTGCTATCGCATGGCTTCTGATAAAGCTGCCTCTCGAAGGTTATGTCAATAGCCTGCTGAATTTGAAACTTACCGCGACTCAGGCTTTTGCGATCGGCCGATACAGAGTTCTTGCCGGCGGGGCTATCGGAGCGCTTGTCATCCTGATACTTCTGCTCAAAACGTTCAAGCTTAAGATGATCTACTATGAGGTCAACGCCGACCGAATCGAGTGGAGCAGAGGAATCCTCGACAGGCGGGTGGACAACGTGGACATGTTTCGTGTGGTTGACCTGAAGATGCGAAGGAGCCTGCTCGACTGTATCTTCGGCGTCGGTACGATAGCTTTGATTACTACCGACAAGACGGACCCGGAGTTTGAATTTGAAAAGGTGCGGGATTGCCGCTACCTGTACGATATTATCAAGAAAGCCAGCCTTGCGGCAGATCGCAAGACCGGCGTCGTACATCTGGAATAAAATCAGGCCTTGAGGGCCTTGTGTTCGAGGGCGAGCATTCTCTTTTTGAAGGAAATACCGCCGGGAGCGGAGAAGCCGCCCATCTTGCCGTCGGTTCGGAGCACTCGGTGGCAGGGGATAATAAGGGGCAGCGGGTTTTTGGCCAGGGCATTGCCGACGGCCCGGCTTGCTGCCGGCCGGCCCGTCTTTTTCGCTAATCCGGAATATGTTGTCCTTTGGCCGAATTCTATTTCCCTGCAGGCTGTCAAAACCTCACGGGAGAAGCCGCCGAACCCATCAAGAACGACGGGTATATCCGGGCTGAAATTTACACAAGAGCTTTCAAAATATGCGGCTATCCGTTCCTGCAATATTTTGAAAAAAGTTTCGTCGAATTGGGCTCCCGGCAAATTTTTCAGAAGCCGGGACTCGATTTTTTTTGGTTCAGGCCCGGGCAATTGGGTCCGGCAGAGGGCGTATTTAGTCCCAGCCAGGCCAAAATGCCCCCACTTCGTCTGAAAAATCACATATTTTATCACTTTTTGCATTTTTTTGCCTGACTTGTGCGCTTAAAATATTTCTAATGGGTCAAATTCATTGACGCAAGAGGAAAATTCTGTTAAATATATTAGTTTTTACAAAAACGATTCGATTCGGTTGGAAGCTAAGATTTGCCTATAGCTTCATTTTAGGCTTTTGATTTATGTCTCTTGATGAGCTAAGAAATAGAATAGATGGGATTGACCTTCAGCTTGTAAAGCTGCTAAACGAGCGTGCGCGCGTTGTGGTGGAGATCGGCAAGTTCAAGAACAAAACCGCCTCTCCGGTCTATGCCCCTGATCGCGAGAAAGAGGTTCTTGCCAGGATAGTGGAGACCAATAAAGGCCCGCTGCCGGATAAGTGCTTAGTTGCTATCTGGCGGGAACTGATGAGCGGCTCTTTTGTTTTGGAGAGGCCGTTGCGGATCGCCTATCTCGGTCCCGGCGGCAGTTTCAGCCATACCGCGGCGATGCTCAAGTTCGGCCAAAGCGTAGAATACGAATCGGTGACAGATATCAAAAGTATCTTCGAAGAAGTCAGCAAAGGTCATTGCGACCTGGGCATTGCGCCGGTAGAAAATACCATGGGCGGCGGCGTTATAGAAACGCTCGATGCGTTGATAGATTCGAATGTGAAGGTATGTGCCGAGGTCCTGATGGAAATTCATCATAATCTTATGGGCAATTGCACACTGCAGGAAATCGAAAAGATTTACTCCAAGCCGGAAGTTTTTGCCCAGTGCAGAAACTGGCTGAGTGCGACTTTTAAAGATGCGCAGACGATCCCGGTCGCCTCTACCGCCAGGGCCGCACAGTTGGCGGCCGAGGAGCCGATGGCCGCAGCGATTGGTTCCAGCATAGCAGCCGAGTTGTACGGCTTGAGAATTGTCTGCGAAAACATCGAGGATACAAGCAACAATGTGACCAGGTTTTTAATCATCAGCAAAGAAGACTCCAGGCCCACGGGCGAGGATAAGACCGCCATGTTGTTCAGCACGGCTCATAAGGCCGGTGCCCTGGCTGATGTGCTCGATGTATTCAAGCGATTCGGCATCAATATGACGAACATTGAGTCCAGGCCCAGCAGGAAAAGGCAGTGGGAATATTATTTCTTTGTGGATTTTCTGGGACACAGGACAGAAAAGCATATCCAGGAGGGGATGGAAGAGTCTCGTAAGCATTGTTTGCAGCTTTCGATATTAGGCAGTTTCCCGAGAGCAACGGAGTTATTGTAGTTGTTGTTGCTTACCCATAACTTATGACCTTAGCGACGAGAAATTAACGATGGGTCACGAAGATAATAAATATAGGAGAGTTTTATGAGAAAGCCATTTGTGGCAGGTAACTGGAAGATGAACACGGACAGTCACACCAGCGTAGAGCTGGTTGAGCGTATTGCTTCCGGATCTATGGAGACAGCGGGCCAGAGCGTTACCGTAGCGGTTTGCCCGCCATTTGTTTATTTGCAGGCGGTGGCAAAGGCTCTTAGCTCCTCGGGTATAGCCGTTGGCGCCCAGAATATGTACTTCGAGCCTAAAGGTGCTTTTACCGGTGAGATAAGCGTTTCAATGCTGAAAGATGTTGGCTGTCTCTATTGTCTCTGCGGCCATTCAGAACGCCGGCACGTAATCGGCGAGACGGATGACTTAATCAATAAGAAAGTTGCCGCTGCGATTGCCGGCGGACTTTTGCCGATTTTATGCGTGGGCGAGCTTCTCGAAGAACGTAAGGCTTCGCAAACAAACGAGGTAGTAACTCGGCAGGTAAAAGGAGGCCTGGCCGGCTTAAGCGCAGAAAAGCTCCAGGCCGTGACCATAGCATATGAACCGGTCTGGGCCATCGGCACAGGCCTGACGGCAACGCCCGAGCAGGCCCAGGAAGTGCACAAATTTATAAGAGAGCTGCTCGGACAAATGTATAGTGAAGAAATAGCCGAGGAAATCCGAATCCTTTACGGCGGCTCGGTTAAACCAGACAATGCCGCGGAACTGATGAACCAGAAGGATATAGACGGCTCGCTCGTCGGCGGGGCAAGTTTGAAGGCTGATGATTTTCTCGCAATAATTCAGGCCGCAGTGTAATTGACTATTTTACTCGTGACTATTGAGAGAAAAAAATGGAACTTAGATTTCATAACAGCAGAGAAAAGTAAATAGTCAATTGAAAGGGGAATAAATATGACTGTTTTTCCAATATTGGCAGTAACTTTTATTATGAAAATAGTTGCCGTCCTGTTCGTTATTTGCTGCGTGTCGCTGGTTCTGATTATCCTGATTCAAAAGGGCAGAGGCGGCGGCTTAAGTGGGGCGTTCGGCGGCGCAATGGCCAGTGGGATTCTGGGTTCAAAGACGGGCGACTTTTTGACCTGGGTGACAATAGTGCTGGCGGGTGTGTTTCTGACCCTTGCAGTGGTGATGGCCAAATTCTACAAGCCGGCTCCCGTTGGTGATTATGACGTAAGCCCGCAGACTCAGCAGCAGCCGCTGGAAAGTCCCGAGCAGCCGGAACCATCCGACACCGCCGGGGATACGGCCGGTCAACCCGGTGCCGGCGCAGATATAAATTCGCCCGGCAGTTAACGAGAAGATTATCCTGAAACACAACGGCTGTTCGTACGGCCTAATTTAGCTTGAAAGTAGAGTTATAATGAATAGTATGACCGGCTATGGCGAGGCACAGGGCGAGGCTGATGGAGTAAGTTATGCCGTTGAGGTTAAGACTGTCAATAACCGCTACTTCAAGACCATCATAAAGTTACCGGAACCGGCAACCTTTCTGGAAGAGGATATTGATAAGCTTTTGAGAAAAAATATCTCGCGAGGAACAACAAATTACGTGCTTCGGCTCAAAGATACATCGGCAAGCGCACTGTTTGATATCGACGAGAGAGCCTTACAGGCTGTTGCGGAGAAATTGAGCCGGGCCGGTTCTTCGACTGGTATTAACGGGACGATCGATATCGGCAACCTGTTAGCCTTGCCCGGCATTATTCAGCCGGCAATGCCGGATAAAGAAAGAGCCGGGCAAATCAGGAAACTCGCCTTGGAGATAAGTCAGGAGGCGCTGGATAAGCTAAAACAAATGCGCGCCACTGAGGGCGACTATTTGGAAGCCGATATAAATAAATGCTGTACGATAATAGAAAAAGACCTTGAGCAAATACGCGGCCGAAGTGACATCGTTATAAAGGAGTATGCGGATAAACTGAAGAAAAGGGTCAACGAGCTGCTCGCGCATGCGGAGCTTAAAATAGATGAAGGAATTCTTGCCAGGGAAGTGGCGATTTTTGCGGAAAGGTCGGATATTTCCGAAGAGGTTGCCCGGTTAGATTCACACCTGCAGCAATTTGCTCAGTGTTGCCGGGGAAGCGACCAGGCGGGACGCAGGCTGGACTTCATCAGCCAGGAGATGCTCAGAGAAGCAAACACCATTGCGAGCAAGGCATCCGATACTGAAACGACCCGTTACGTGGTCAATATAAAATGCCAGATTGACCGCATTAAGGAACAGGTTCAGAATATAGAGTAAAAAGGAGTAAAACGTATAGACTGTTAATGGTTTATGCCGAGGCTGGAATGACGAATACAAACAACGGAAAAGGCAAAGTGGTCATCGTGAGTGGCCCATCAGGTGTCGGCAAGAGCACGATATGCAAAGAGATTCTCAAGAAGCTCAATTATATTTACCTGAGCGTTTCGTTGACGACCCGGCCGATAAGCAAAGCGGAAGTCGATGGAAACGATTACTGGTTCGTTTCCGAAGAGGACTTCCGGGAGCGGATCGAAAAAGGTTTGCTGCTGGAATATGCTGAGGTGTTCAGGCATCTTTACGGGACGCCGAAAGATAAGGTTGACGAAGCGCTGCAGGCCGGAAAATTTGTGATTCTGGAGATCGACGTTCAAGGTGCTATAAAAGCCAAGGTAGTTTTCCCGGATGCGGTGATGATTTTCATCTTACCGCCCAGCGCAAAGGACCTGGCGAAACGCCTAAATCACAGGGGCAGAGATGCTGAAGAAGTTGCCGAAGTGAGACTCAACGGCGCAAGCACTGAAATCGCCGCCGCCTGGCAATATTATGAACATATGGTTATCAACGAGGATTTGCAGCAGGCAGTAAACGAATGTGTGCAAATCATCGAGAACGCAAGAACAGAAACGTAAGAAAGTGAAAATCGAAACTGACGAGTCCGCCCCTGTCCGGCGGATATTAAATGTGAGATCCGAAAGATGATAGACGAACTCAAGAGTGAAAAACTTGTTAATAAAGTCGGCGGCAAATTCAAACTGACGGCACTGGTTCAAAAACGGCTGGGTGAGCTTATGCAGGGCGGCCGGCCCCTGATCAAGGACACCGAAGGCAGAACGATGCTCGAAATTGTCATTCAGGAGATCTTGCAGGACAAGATCACCATCGATGACGGAGTACCTCCGGAGCCTGCGGAGAAAATAAAGAAAAAGTAAAGACAGCCTCGATTCTCCGGTG
>Ga0268285_1001192_pt1 | contig 13003 bp, 12 predicted proteins | sample saktaG_2_FD_190144 | JGI IMG/M metagenome (GOLD analysis project Ga0268285, IMG submission 190144) | Saline water microbial communities from Sakinaw Lake, British Columbia, Canada - sak_2013_06_06_120m | ecosystem: Environmental > Aquatic > Non-marine Saline and Alkaline > Saline ... | reverse complement strand
ATTTTATCATTATCCGGGGAGAACCCATTGAAGAACTTGCTGAACGATTTGATCATGCAATTTTTTATCTTCATAACATAGATACAAAACAGGACAAAATGCTCGGTAAACAGGATTTAATGATTGATAAACAAGATCAAATGATCGGTAAACAGGATATAATGATCGGTAAACAAGATCAAATGATTGATAAGCAGGATATAATGATTGGTAAACAGGATCAAATGATTGATAAGCAGGATATAATGATTGGTAAACAGGATCAAATGATCGGTAAACAAGATCAAATGATTGATAAGCAGGATATAATGATTGGTAAACAGGATCAAATGATCGGTAAACAAGATCAAATGATCGAGATTCAAAAAACCAGCGTAGATCTGCAATCAAAGACACTTGATGAGATACATAGCCTGCGAAATGATTTTTCAGATCGGTTTATGCATGAGATATCTGAAGCACGCGCTGAAATCAGAGAACTGCGAAATGAACTTGTTCAGGCCGGGGTTCTAAGTGGTGGAAATCGATAACATATAACAAAAATTATGGATAGGGTTTTGTCCATCAGATAAGATTTTGTTGTGGTTTTTCACATTTCCGTGCCCACAACAATGGTATTGGGGATTGAAGTAAATACACTAATCATCCCATGGGCAACTTATTTCAGAGTTATACAAGTCATCAAAGGCCGTATTATATAGTTGGAACATAACGAGAATTCTCTTTTCCATCATCCTCTCTGTATTTAATCATCGTCAGAACAGTGTTATTTTTTCTTTTACCATATTTCTCATTATTATTTTCCGGCATGAGTGAGGATGTGTCGAATCTCATGAAGAATAATCTCTTCCATGGCAAGAGTGACAGCTCCCGTGGATCCCGGTATACAAAAAACTGCTTTTTTATCGATGATACCGGCAATAGCACGCGAGAGGACAGTTCGTGTACCAATATCCTCATAACTCTTCATCCGGAAGAGTTCTCCAAACCCATCCAGTTTCTTCTCAAGGAATGGTTCCACGGCTTCGATAGTGCAATCGTCATGGGTGATACCCGTTCCCCCGTTAATTATGACACAGTTGCAGGTCGTTAGTGCCCCGGTGAGTGCAGTTCTGATTGCCGGGATGGTATCAGGTATGACCGAGTAAAAGATTGTGGGGATGTCCTGTTTAGCGAGTAGTTCCTTGATGATAGATCCGCTTGTGTCTTCCTTCTCAGTCCGGGAGGTGGAGACAGTGATAACAGCAGCAGTTATCGGAAATTGTTGTACATGTGATGGATCCATAGTATCGATATGAGTAATTGCCAGTTTTTTACAGTGATTTCTTTACGTACGATGTTTTAAAGATATTTTTCAAAGATACTTCTGATTTTCATTCGAATCTCTCAATTTGATGATTATTTTTATCTCCTCTGCCTATTCCTTTGTAAATAAACCCGGCTTTGATAACAAGATCAGGATCGACAACATTTCTTCCATCTACAAAAACCGGGTTATCTGCAACCAGTTTTTGTAATGCAACCAGTAGCTTAGAGTGATACATCCTATGTCCGGTAAAGAGGACGACCACATCAGCACCATAAACTACCGCATCCAGATCATCTGATATCTCAACACCTGGATAGGTATGAACCCAGGGATCATGTACACGAACATCTGCTCCTGATGCTACACAAATCTGATAGTACTGCTCAGCAGGAGTGTTTCTGGCATCATCAGTATCAGAAAGAAATGCCCACCCAAGGAGAGCAATTGTTGCACCTTTTAGCGTCTTTCCTGCCCGCATGAGTCCCTGTGCCGTCAGATGAACCATATGCTCGGGCATGAAATCATTGATGTCCCGTGCCAGAGTAAATAATGATTGCTTTCCCTCAGGATAATCAAGAGATTCCACCTGTGCAACAGATACCCCGCGTTCCAGATGATAGGTATCTTTTGTCAGACAGTGCCCACCTACACCGGCTCCAGGCCAGAGAATTGCTCTGGTAATGCCCTCACCTTTTAGTGAATCAACACCGGAGCGGACATCATAAAAGTTTATGCCCATCGCTTCACAATAGAGTGCAAGCTGGTTTGCAGCCGCTATCTGGAGATCCCGAAATGTGTTCTCTGCAGTTTTTGTAACCTCTGCAGCTGTTGCCGTCATTGGAATTATCGTCCCTTTTGTCAGAACATGAGTATATAACTCAACTGCACGCTTCGTGCTAACCGCATCAATACCACCAACAATCCGATCATGTTCCCGGATATTCTGAAGAAGTCTCCCTACCATAACCCGTTCCGGTGCATGAGCAAGACAAAAATCTTCTCCTGCAATCAGGCCTGATTCTTCCTGTAGAATCTCTCGTGCAATTCCTGTGGTCGTTCCAGGAGTTATTGTTGACTCAAGAACCACCAGAGAACCAGGGGTAATATTGCGTCCTGCATATCTGATCCCCTCAAAGAGAGCGGAAAAATCAGGTTCAAGATCTGCAGAATTCTTAAAAGGAGTCTGAATTGCTATGGTAATTGCATCGCAGTCCTGTAGTCTTGAAAAATCAGACGTACAGTGAAATTTCCCCTTATGTACAACCTTTACAAGTAGATCCTGTAATCCCGGCTCCTCACCCTTTAAAGGTGATATACCCTGGTTGAGCATCTCAATCTTAAATCCTGAGCTTGCCGAATCACGCTGAAACCCATATACCTGTGTAAAATATTGTGACTCTGCAAATAACAATGCAGAGGGAATCCCGACATACCCCATACCGACAACACCAATAGTCTGAATCGGTCCCCGATTGGTGACGATATCCTGTAATTTTTTAGTCATATACAAAATTTCTGTGTTATCTCTTCGCAAACAGCAACATTCCGGATTGCCTGATCCGGAGTGATTGGGAACGGTAAATCCTGTTCAATGCATCTGATAAAGGTTGAAAGTTCTGTCTTTAGCGGTTCGCGTTGACTGACGAGGACTTTTTCCACAATATTCTCCTGTACATATCGCTGATCCTCAATTGAGTACTGCTCTGGTTTGCGATACACATAGACTTCCTGTGTCATAAAGTCTCCTTCTATTGTCATGTCTTCCTGTTCGATATGAATGAGTCTGATCTTCTTTGACGCTTTCCTGCTCGCAGAGAGGTACACCGGTACCCCACCAAATCCAAAAAGAGCTGTCGCAATATCTGCGTTTCCCATGCTTTGAAGAGTGTAATCCTGAAAAAAGAGCGTGTGAAGCATGATATCAATATCATGTATCATCAAATCTTCAACAACAGAACTCCCGGTAACCCGGGATGATGCAGGGTTATGACGCTTAAATTCGACATAAAGAGGTTCTTTTGTAATCTTTCGAATTTCATCAACGATGGGATTAAACCGCTCAATATGACCTACTCCAATGACCAGATCTTCAGGCAGGATTTTTTTTAATGCCATTCCCTCTTCTGATGTGAGACAGATCGGCTTCTCAATCAACAGATGAATACCTTTATCCAGAACAGTCTGGGCAGTTGTATAATGCAGAGGGGTTGGGACACAGAGGCTGACGGCTTCGACTGTATGGAGCAGTTCCTCTATGGATCCTGCTAAAATGGCATCATTTTTCTCTGCAACATCTTTTGCCTGTCTGGTATTGAGGTCAAAGACTGAAACAGTATCAATTTCTTTCATCTCAGAGTATACCCTGACATGGTTCTTACCCATCGTTCCTACACCAATGACACCTACATCCATTCAGTTCACCTCATCAATAATAGAACATATCTGCCGGCACTGATCAGTTGTTACACCCGAATGAACAGGTAGACTCAGTATATGATTTGATAACCACTCTGATACCGGACATATAGCACCACTGGTATTCTGATATAATGGTTGCCGGTGAACAGGAATAGGGTAATGAATTGCAGTTCCAACACCATGATCCGCCAGATATGTAACCAATGCATCCCGGGTAATAGGATATGCTTCATCAACAAGGATTGCGTACTGGTGATAGACATGAGTGGAATCAGCCTGACATGCAGGATGAATTATTCCCAGGGTTTTCAGATATGATGAATAAACGTTCGCATTATTCTGACGTTGCTGATTCATCTCTCCAAGTTTTTGTAACTGAACACGCCCAATTGCAGCATTTATATTAGTCATCCGGTAATTATACCCTAATTCAGTATGAAGATATCTCTCCTTCTGTCCATGATTAATGATCCTTCTACAGTGATCAATGAATTCCAGGTTCTCACTGGTTATCATCCCCCCTTCTCCGGTGGTCATATTTTTTGTGGGATAAAATGAGAAACACCCGGCATCACCATGAGAACCAACCTTTTTGTCTTTGTATTCAGTTCCATGAGCCTGTGCACAGTCTTCAATAAAAAGGAGTGAATGGTCCTCACAAATCTGATAAAGAGCATTAATATCACAGGCCTGACCAAAGAGATGTACGCCGATAACCCCTTTAGTTCTCTCTGTAATTGCCTCTTGCACGGATTCTGGATCGATGGTAAATGTTTTTTTGTTCACATCAACCATCACCGGCATTGCACCACACATGCTCACCGCAGTTGCCGTCGCAATAAAGGTAAATGAAGGGACAATTACTTCATCTCCAGGAGATATACCAAGCGCAATCAGCGTTGCATGAAGAGCAGAGGTTCCGGATGAGGTTGCAACCGAGTGAGAAACACCAATGTATCTGCTGAATTCTTCTTCAAACCTGGAGACAATCTCTCCACTTGCAATCATCCCAGACTGCAAAACAGAGATTACTGCATTTTCCTCTTCTTTTCCAATACAAGGAGCCGCAATTGGAATCATCTGTGTGCTCCTTTCGGAAGATCTCTTATCCGTGCAGGGGATCCAATAGCAAGGGTCATATCAGGTACATCCTTTGTGACAACAGAACCTGCGGCAACCAGTGCTCCCTTTCCAATTGTTACTCCCGGAAGGATGGTTACATGTGCTCCGATTGATGCTCCATCCATGATAACAGGACCCTTTAAGGGTGCAGCACTGGGTGGATATTTATCATTTGTAAGAACCGCATTCGGACCGATGAAGACATTATCATGGATTGTTGTATTGGTGGGTATATAAACAAGACTTTGAAGGCTTACATTATTCCCAATGTTACAATTGCCTTCAATGATGACCCCGGTTCCGAGTGAGACAAAATCTCCTATAATAGTATGCTCTCTGACAAGAACATTATGACCGGTGGTAAAATGAATTCCTGCTGATACATCGGCATACAGTATGGTACCTGATCGAAACGTCGCGTTATCACCAATGGACACACCCTGGTAATCCTGTCTTCCTATTACATCACGAGAGGGGAACCCTATGGTAACGGGTTCAAAAATAACGCTGTTTTTACCAATTACATTGATTCCATATTCAATCATTCACTCATATCCGTTACATAATACATATTGTATCTTCAGTACAGGTTTGTTCTTAGTATTAGTATTATTGGTGGTGAGATGTTACAATGGCTGTATAATTACCTTCTATCTGATCCGTTATCGTGTCCCATTCATGACGATAAATAAAATTACTCCGCTCTTTCTCGGTATCCTGTATATCATATTTAAATGAATGAAGACGGGTGTATATTGCATCTGCTATTGATGAAGAAGAGATATCACAGGTAATTCCGTTCCAGGGATGAACCAGTTCCTTTGCCGCATTACGTGCATGATGTGATGTAATAAAAAAAAGACCACACATAATAGCTTCTATCCCCACAATCCCAAAACCTTCACGTTCGGAAGGAAGAACACAGACTCGTGATGATTTCATATATGCAATAATATCCTGATGATCAGGTACAAAACCTAAGAGAGTAATGTTTTTTTCCAGGTGTAATTCCTGAATCAGACGTGATATATCCTCTTTTTGCGGCCCATCTCCAATAATTATCGCTGAAATTGCAGGCATTTTCTTTTTTATAAGGGCTATAGCACGAATTACAACCTCAGGATGCTTCTCAGGGATGAGTCGACCGACAAAGATAACATCCGATTGCATCGGTGATGCTAAAATGTTCTTAATTGAGGCGCTATCTGTGCCACAAGGAATAATTTTGGGTGATATCGATGAACCAGCCCTCCTCATGGCATCTGATATTAATCTAGCATCAACAACCTGGTGTGGTGTCAGATAGATACATATCCTCTCAATCAGTATTCCAAAAAAACCTAATTTCCCGATATAATTGTACCAGTAGTCTCCCCAGAATTCATGCCAGACAATAATAATCGGGATTCTGCGGATAAATGAAATACATGTAGCAGTGAAACATGAGAAATATGGAAAGTTCTGGCATTCAATTACATCCATCCGGTTCTGAATCAGGGGAACAAAAAGAGAAATTGCATAGATTATGGCTGGTAAAATCCTTCTCCTACCGTTAATGTACAACTGACAGGCAGGCATTACTCCATGAATTACTAATCCATCCCTAACAATGATATCAGGCCCGTCCCAGTATTTCATTCCAAAGAGATGAACATCATGCCCACGTCTGGCAAGCCGTGTACCTATCTCATAAATACGCTTTTCTACGCCCCCGATGGTATCAGGATAAACAGCGTCATAGATGAATCCTATCTTCATTAATTAGTTCCGCGTTATATCTTCTTTTAATAGCATCATACTGATAAGAATCGTTGAGAAGAGTATCTGAAGACCAATAACAATTCCACACATTGAGATGACTGCAGTAGTAACCTCATTTAACGTGCCAAATTCGGCATTAAACCACTGAAAGATTACTGTAAACCCGCTTACAAAGCCTACGACAATAAAGATACAGCTTATGAGTAGAAGAAATTCAAGACTATGGTAGTCAATAAGTCTTCCAATCACTCCACAACGGGTATCATATCCCTGAGAAATTGCATACATCTTCATCGCCATACCAGTCATGACACACTGTACTCCCCCAGTCAGAAGAAGTCCTGCCAGAATAAATGAATGAAGGGAATAATCTTCAATATTTCCGGAAAAGAGCAGAGATATCATCATCAGTGCACCAAAGAGTACAAAGAGGATTCCAGGAATCAAAAGATACGGAAGCGGACGAAGAAGGACAATAAATCTGATATGTCTCCATCCATCGGCAAAACTGTGCAGTTTTGACGGGGTTTTTCGTGGATAATACGTAATCGGAATTTCTGTAACTCTCAGTTTTTTTCGTGCAGCTTCAATCATCATCTCTGATGCAAATTCCATCCCTCCCGTATGAAGAGACAATAAAAAAAGAGCATCTCTTTGTATCGCCCGAAATCCACTATGTGTGTCTGTATATGTCGTATGAAATGTTGTATTTAAGAGAAATGTCAGAAGAGGATTTCCAATATACTGATGCAACCGGGGCATAGATCCTGGAAGAATTGTTCCTTTAAGACGCGAACCTATCACCATATCTGCTTCATTATTCCGAATGGGAGTAATCAGCGTATAGAGATCTAAGAAATCATAGGTGTTATCAGCATCACCAATAACTATAATGTCTCCCTCTGCCTCTTTAAAACCAGCAAGATATGCATTGCCATATCCCCTGAGCCTGGGGTGAATAACTGTTGCTCCCATCTTTTCAGCGATAACCGGTGTGTTGTCAGTTGAAGAATCTACAACCAGTATCTCTCCGGAAATTTCATATCGCTTAAAAACTTCTTTGATCTTTGCTATACAGATAGCAATTGTCTCTTCTTCATTAAGAGCAGGCAATATTACTGAAACTTCACAGGTATTGTGTAATTGATTATGAAAAGTGATAGTCATAGAAACGAACCGGTTATGTGTATAAGATGAGTACGAAAAGCAATATTATGAAAAGTATTCGTGCACAGACTATATAGTATAATTCCTGATTTGCATGATTACAAAAAACATTTTTCTTGATAAGAAATGGGTGCTTCCTCTAATCATCATTCTTATGATGCTACTTGGCCTCTGGCTTCGTCTTCTTTCAATGCCTCTGGTTCTCGATAGTGAAACACCAAAACTCCTCTTTATGGATTCATGGTATAATATGCGCCAGATTGAGCAGATCGTGGCCAATTTCCCTGCATATGCATGGTATGACCCCATGGCAAACTATCCATTTGGAAAAATTGTTGGATGGGGTCCTCTTTTCCCGATGATGTGTAGTGTCGCATGTATTCTAACCGGTTCTCTTACACGGCCGGATATCATGATTACTGCATCCTGGATTCCGCCAATTCTTGGCATATGCATGATACCGGTGCTGTTCTATCTCGGTAGATTGCTGTCAGGCAATAAAACAGGTCTTTTTGCGGCATTCATAATTACCATCCTTTCAGGAGAGTGCATGTACCGATCCTTCTTTGGGTATGTAGATCACCAGGTGACAGAAGTACTCTTTTCAAGCCTGTTTGTCCTGGCATATATCGCTCTGCTACAGATATGCTACAAAAATCCGGTAACGAGTCTGACATTTTCCGGGATAAAACACTTCATTGTGCCTTCACTTCTGACCGGATTTCTTTACTTCCTCGGCATAATGAATAGCACGACTAATATCCTGTTTGCACTCCTCATCGTGTTTTTTACATTGGTATGGATGATAATTTCACATTTTATTCATCAAGATAGAATGGATATTGTTATCATTAATACTATCATATTTGGCTTATTTTCTCTTTTATATCTCATCTTTGGAGTAAACCAGGCCGGTTTCTCACTCCATTATTACACAGCAGCTCATATTTTTGTGGGACTGGCAATTATTGCAGGAACTGTTATCCTCTATCTAATTTCGTTTGGATTGCGAAAGCGTCCCTTCTTTATGTATGCAGGAGTACTGGTTGGATTATCTATTGTAGGATCTCTTCTCTTTGCCGTACTCTTTCCAGGTCTCTTTAATCAGATCCAGGCATCAGCACTGGATTTCTTTTTATATTCCTATACCGATTCACACATCAACGAAATGGAGATGTGGGGCCTGGAACGGGCATTTACGTCTTTTAATATCACATTATTCTTATTTTTAGGTGGAGTCCTTGTTCTTCTCCGCCGAATATTTCAATCTGCATCTCCACATCATCTTTTCATTATCATATGGAGCTTGTTAATTGTCATATCAACTGTTATGCATGTCAGATATGAATACTATGCCGCAGTCCCGATTGCTCTCCTTTCCGGATTCTTTCTGACATGGATCATCGGATTTCCTAATTCTTCAAAATACCCTCAAAAAAAGAAGATTTCTTTCTTTAATATTCCCATGAGCGTTAAAATTCGCTATGGGATCGTCATTCTCGCATTATTAGTAATAACAGTTCTGTCAGTCCAGACGACCGTTAAAGTTGCAGAACAGGATCTCTCGGTTATTACGATTAACGATGACTGGATGGATACACTATCCTGGTTTGAGGCTAATTCTCCCGATCCCGGTGTTGACTATACCACAATCTACAATGAGGAGACATTTGTATATCCGAAAAATTCATATGGAGTACTTTCCTGGTGGGATTATGGTCACTGGATAATGTTCCTTTCAAAACGAATTCCTATCACCAATCCATTTCAGAAAAGTGCTGATCATGTCGCAACATTCTTTACCCGCACATCAGAACCTGATGCTGAATTTTATGCTGACCTGTACGGAGGGAGATATATTATCACTGATTATCGAACTGCAACAGATGTCTTTTCCGGAGTCGTACAATGGGCATCTTTGAATCAACAAAATGAAGATTACCAGAAAATACTGTATCTGGAAAAATCACCAGGAGTCTTTCAGCCAATTATTCACTTACGGCAGCCTTTTTATGAATCAATGCTTATCAGACTTCATTTCTTTGATGGATCATACACTTTCGGTCAGGGTGGATTATATGTCGAGTCAAAGGGTATGACAACACAATATGATGAAATACCAGTCATTACCAAATCAGTCAATATTGGATCTGATGCAGTAACTGCACTCAAAGAAAAGATGAGTAATCCTGATACAAGAGAACCTGGAGAGATATACTCAATTATCTATCCACACCCGATTGAAGATGTCTCTGCTCTCACCCATTACCGTCTCATATATGAATCTCCGACTAGTCCTGAATCATCAGGGAAGTCCTGGGATGTGAAAGAAGTGAAAATCTTTGAACACGTCGATGGATATATAATTCCTGGAGAAGGAATAATTGAGTTGCCACTTATTACGAATCAGGGAAGGGAGTTTATGTACGTCCAAAAGAGCACAAATAGTACGTTTGTAGTTCCATACTCTACTCAAAATAACCCGTATGATGTTAAATCAACGGGCCCATACCGAATTCGTGAGACTGGAGAGATGTTTGAGGTCAACGAACAGGATATCCATCCTATATCAAAGATTCTATAGAATTATTACTACATTCAATTTTTACCTGAATAGTAAGGGAAAGAGAAAATCACAAGATTCTATCCTGATATATCAGTGTTTGTGTAGATCTATGTGAAATGAATTGTACTCCCATACCAATATGATATCAATTGCTGATATGAAAAACCATAAATTGTTGCAATGACATGACTAACCTGTACTGACGAGTAGAGATATGGCAAAAAAAGAAGAAGAAGATGCAATTAGAGCTGGCGTTTCTGCATGGGAAGAATGGAAGGCTGCCAATCCCAAGTTACGTCCTGATCTGAGAAGAGCCAATCTGTCAGGCCTGTCACTGGAAGGAATAAATTTGAATGGAGCACGCCTCCAGGAAGCTGATTTAGAATATTGTCGTCTGAAAGGTGCTAATTTTGCAGGTGCAGATCTGACACGGGCAAATCTGCAGGGAACAGATCTAACAGAAGCAATCTTTCTGAATGCAAATCTGACTGGAGCTCGTCTTACAAATGCACTTATGACAAGAACTGATATGCGGGGAGCAGACCTGACTGGTGCAGATGTCCGAAATGTCAGACGGGATCGGGTCGGCCGGTCAAAATATTAAAAGGGCTGAATCCTTCAGGAGATAATTCCATACTCAGTGCTACGCTGTTGTAACGTGCGATTCAGTTCATGAACCATGTGTTCCATCTCTTCAGGTTCCAGACACGATTCCATGGCTAAACCTGCTTCACTGGTTACTGCATCCTGAAACATGGTTCCTGATAGATCATTTGCACCAACACATAATGCAATCTGTGTTATTTTTCTTCCAAGTTTCGGCCAGGATATCTGGATATTATCAAAATTATCAAGAAAAAGACGTGCTACCGCCGTTGTTACAAGGTCATCCATACCAGATGGACCAAACCTGATTACTCCTTCCTGACATAAAGGGGTATTGGCATGAACATACGAAAGGAGTACCATCTCAGTAAACCCCTGAGTATCATCCTGAATGGATCTGATAAGATTCAGATGATGTGCCCTATCCTCCATACGCTCAACAGAACCATACATTATTGTGGCAGATGTTAAGAGACCTTTTGCGTGTGCCAATCTGATTATCTCTTCCCAACGGGCTGAAGAGACCTTTGCCGGACAGATGACTTTTCGAACATCATCTACAAGAATCTCTGCTGCAGTACCCTGCATTGTTCCAAGTCCTCCATCTTTCAGTGCATCAAGGACTTCAGATAACGACAACTGTCCTTGTCGTACAATCCAGTCAATCTCATCAGGAGAAAAAGCATGGATATGAACATCGGGATATATATCATGAACCCAGCGTAAAAAAGCGAGATAATGAGATAATGTAAAGTCAGGATGAACACCAGACAGGAGACAGATTTCTGTGGCTCCATATTTTTTTGCAGACAGAGTCTGCTGGTAAATCTCTTCTTTGGTAAAGAGATATGCTCCCTGTGCATCTCTTCGTGTACCAAAACCACAAAATTTACAGAGATTTTTACATATATTGGTAATATGGACATTCATATTCCTGACATACGTAACGGTATCACCAACTTTTCTTTTTCGTATTTCATCAGCAGCAGCGAAGATAGAAAATACTTCTGGGCCTCTTACTGATAAAAGGAATGTGGCCTCATTAGGGGTCATGCGCTGACCAGACAGGATATTATGCAGAATAGATTCTACATTCATTCGTTATCTCCGCTTTTTTTGTGACTGTTCCGGTGAACGGGATCTTAAATAGAGCTCATGTAATATCATTATCACAACGACAAAGATAATGACTTCAGTAATATGTAATGGAATATAACCGACATATGGCACTTTAACAAGAGCTTTCCCAATGATCCATTCCTGTCTGACTGGCTCAAGCGGTCCGCCAAGTCCCCGGTAATTATTCCACCCAATCTGATCAATGGTTGGATTGTTATCTCCTTTTGTGATGTACCCTTCATGCTGGGTCGTATATAGTCCCTTTTGTCCTCCAATCGTGACAGGTATCTGTTCACCTGATTCAGCAAAGAAGAGTGCCCGGTGAATTATCGGATGGAGATCCGTGTTTCCATTTGGCCTATAAATGATGACATCTCCCTCCAGGGTGAATTTTTCTTTTCCAGTCGGGGTTCCTGAAAGATAACTGGCAAGGCTGTCATATCTGCTCTCCAGAGCACTATAACGATCAGGTGCAACAACAAGGACAAGATCTCCCACATTCATATGGGGTACCATACTTTCAGACTCAATGGTGACTACTGCAGGCCACGTCCCGCATATGAGTAAAAGAAGAGCAACAACTGCTCCTACAGTAAGTAATACAAATAATATTTCCCGTACAAACGCAATCTTGGGATCATCACTTGATCTAAACCGATGAATTTTAGATAGAATTGTAGTATCCGTATCTGAACCTGTCATAAAAACCAGTATATGTTTCTTAACCATCTGATTAATAACCAGCATATCCTAGTGGTGTTAGGACATCAATAACAGGTTATATAGTCAATCAAAGATTTCAAAACGAAAATAGTAACAAAAGAATAATTCCATTCGTAAACAATAGCAGCGAGGGAGTTTTCCCAAGAACTCTCGTATCTCAGTACAGGCTCCTACGTGAGGTGTCTTAACTTCCGGGTTCGGTATGGGTCCGG
>Ga0268285_1001190_pt1 | contig 13015 bp, 13 predicted proteins | sample saktaG_2_FD_190144 | JGI IMG/M metagenome (GOLD analysis project Ga0268285, IMG submission 190144) | Saline water microbial communities from Sakinaw Lake, British Columbia, Canada - sak_2013_06_06_120m | ecosystem: Environmental > Aquatic > Non-marine Saline and Alkaline > Saline ... | reverse complement strand
CATCGATTATTTGCTGAAACCGCCAGAAGGCAAGCTTCTGATTTACACTTAATTGTTGGTTTGCCCCCCTATCTTCGCGTTGATGGCAAGCTTCTCCCCTTGCCCCAGCGTCAGCCCTTAACCAAAGACGACGTTGCTAATTTAGTTTTTGCTATTGCCAACCAAGAACAAAGAGAAATTATTCTTACTAATAGAGAACTGGATTTTTCTTATGATTTTGGTGATTTGGGCCGGTTTAGAATTAACGCCTACTATCAAAAGGACTCTTTGGCCGCGGCTTTTCGATTGGTACCCAAAGAAATTAAGACGGTTGATGAACTTAACTTACCGCAGATTTGTCATGAGTTTGCCAAACTAAATCAGGGGTTTGTGTTGGTTACCGGCCCAACCGGCCATGGTAAATCAACCACTATTGCCTCGATTTTGGCTGAAGTTAACCGAACTCGCCCTTGTCACCTGGTAACCATCGAAGATCCGGTTGAATTTACCTTCTCTTCAGATAAGGCCATTGTTTCCCAACGAGAGATGAATCGCGATACCCACTCTTGGAAAATGGCCCTAAGGTCGGTTTTAAGAGAAGACCCGGATGTGGTTTTTGTTGGCGAAATGCGCGATTTGGAAACAATTGGCGCTGCCCTAACCGTGGCCGAAACTGGCCACTTGGTCTTTTCTACTCTTCACACTAACTCGGCGGCTCAAACTGTTGACCGGATTGTTGATATTTTCCCCGAGGGAGCCAGAGAGCAGATTAGAATGCAGTTTAGCAATGTTTTCGCCGGAGTTATTTCTCAGCGGCTAATTCCGGGCTTGAGTGGTGGTCGTTTGCCGGCCACAGAAATTATGTTGGCTTCTATAGCCGTAAAAACCGCTATTCGAGAGGGTAAGAGTCACATGATTGATAATATTATTCAAACCTCTCGGGAAGTAGGCATGATTAGCCTAGAAACATCTTTGGCGGCCCTCGTTTCGGAAGGGAAAATTTCTTTTGAGGTGGCTCAAGAATATGCCCTGCGGCCACAAGAATTGTTGCGGTTGGTAGGCAGAACGAGAAAGTGACAGAAACTTTTAACTTTGAACTTTGAACTTTGAGTTTTGAATTTTTTCCATGGAATACACCTATCAGGTTAAAAATAAAGAAGGTAAAACCGTTAAGGGGGTAGTCGAGGCGGAAAGCAAGGATCGGGCTATTTCCCTCCTTAAGGAGCGAGGATTTTTTATCCTCTATTTAAAAGAGGGCTCAGGCCTTAACCTTAGCCTGGAAAAACTTAACCCAGTTAATCGGGTTTCTCGAGACGAGGTGGTTATTTTTACCCGGCAACTATCGACTATGATTAACGCCGGCCTGTCGCTAAACGATGCCCTTTTTTCTCTTAAGGAACAGGTTAGCCCAAGGTTTGCCGAAATTATTGATGAGGTTTTGCGACGAGTTGAGTCGGGTAAATCTTTAGGAGAATCATTATCGGGTTGGCCGGATATTTTTTCGAATATTTATGTTGCTTCAGTAAAATCAGGAGAAGCGGCGGGTGTTTTAGACAAGGTTTTATCTCGGTTGGCCGATGATCAAGAAGAAGAAAAGACTTTTAGAAATAATGTTAAGGGAGCGCTAATTTATCCGACTATTGTTTTAGTAATGATGGTTATTGTCGGAACGATCGTGATGATTTTTGTGGTTCCTAAAATGATGGCGCTTTATTCTGAATTGGACGCTGATTTACCGGTGGCCACCAGGGCCCTGATGGCTATTTCTGATTTCTTTATTAAAACTTGGTGGTTGGCGATAATTTCTGTGGTCGGTTTGGTTTATTTGTTTATTAAATTTAAAAATACTGATCAGGGGGCCAGAAAAATTGATGAGCTAATTTTACGCCTTCCGGTTATTGGGCCATTACAAGAAAAAACCATTTTAGCTAACATGAGCCGAACCCTGGGGTTGCTTTTGGGAACCGGTCTTTCTTTGGTAGAAGCCTTGGATATTATTGCCGAATCGGTTGGTAATCTAGTGTTTCGGGACGCGATGAAACAGTGTGCTCGAGGGGTGGAAAAAGGTCGAACCCTGTCTGGTATGATGGCTAATTTTTCTGTTTTTCCGCCCATTCTTTACCAGATGGTTGCGGTTGGTGAAGGAACGGGTAAAATTGATGAATCATTAGAAAAGGTATCTTCCTTTTTTAAAGGCGAGGCGGAAACGGCCGTTAAGGGCTTGACAACCGCTTTAGGCCCCATTATCATGATCGTATTGGGTGTTGGGGTGATGTTTTTGGTGGTGGCCGTTTTAATGCCGATTTATAATTTAACCAGCAGCTTCTAAATAAGTTGACAGTTAAAAGTTAAAAATTAAAAGTAGAAGATTAAAAAGTTGAAATTAAAAAGGAAAGGCCCGCCTAATTTTCGCAGTCGCCTTTTCAAGTTCATCCGCCTTTGGCGGAGATTTTGCCGCAATTTATGGCGGGCTTTGCAAAAAATTCATTTTTAAATTTTAATTTTTTGCAAAGGGGGTGAAGAAGATGAAAAGACAAGGTTTTACTTTAATTGAACTTTTAATCGTTATTACCTTGCTTGGTATTTTGGCAGTAGCCGTTTTGTCGGCTATTAATCCGATTGAACAAATCGATCGCTCTCGGGATACGGCTTCTCGTTCTGACGCTGAACAATTATTAAACGCCGTTGATCGTTATTATGCCACTAAGGGTTATTTTCCTTGGGTAGCAAGTGGCCAAAGCGACAACAATGCTCTTGATTGGGTGGAAGTTGCTGCTGCGGACCAAACATTTGGGGATGACAAAGAGGCAATGTTAATCAACTTGTCTGCCGGTGGTACAGCCGAGATAAAAGAATCTTATGTTACCAGAATTACTTCTGGTAGAGCCAGGCTCCTTAGTATGTATAATGGTGGTGAACAGGGTCAAAGCACTTATGTTTGCTTTAATCCTCGATCAGCCTCCTTCAGAGAAGATGCTTGGAAGCGGTGCACCGAACATGCTGACTTTGGTTCTCTTCCCTCTGATTATCCTGTCCAGGCTTGTCCGGTTGAAAACTGTACCGGTGCTGCTGAGGCTGAGGGGGCAACCGCTTGCTATAATTGTTTGCCATAATTTTGATAAAAAGGGTTAGGCTTTTAGAGCCTAACCCTTATTGTGAGTTAAGTTTGGGCCGATAAATACTTTTTTGGGTATGGGTGTTAATTTAATTATTGTTTTTGTTATCGGTCTTGTTATCGGCTCATTTTTAAATGTTCTAGTTGATCGAACTGCCCGAGATGAAAGCCTTTTTGGGGGCCGGTCATATTGCGAGTCTTGCCGCCATTCCCTTTCTTGGCCAGATTTAGTGCCCCTATTTTCTTTTATTTTTCTTACTGGTCGTTGTCGTTATTGCAAGAGCAAAATTCCTCTTTGGTTGCCGCTGGGAGAATTGGTTACTGGTCTGGTTTTTACCTTAATTGTTTTTTGGTCTTGGGGCCTAGCCTGGTGGCTAGTTACTCTACGGCTGTTGATTGCCTCGTTTTTAGTGGTGATTTTCTTGGCTGATTTAAAATACCGCCTGGTTTATGGGCTAATTATTTATCCGGCCCTGATAACTGTTTTTATTTATCAGTTAATTGTTTTGAAGAGTTTGGCTAATTTAACCAATCTCCTGCTCTCCTCGGTTTTGACCGGCCTATTTTTTTATGGTCTTTATTTATTAACCAAAAAGCGAGGTTTGGGCTTTGGTGATGTTCAAATTGGTTTCCTTTTAGGGCTTTTGCTTGGTTATCCGGCTATTATTGTTGCTCTTTATCTGGCTTTCTTGACAGGGGCCTCAACGGGTATCATACTAATAATATTGGGAAGAGCAAAATTAAAAACACCGATTGCCTTTGGGCCATTCTTGGTTTTTTCGGCTTTTGTGGCTTGGTTTTTTGGTGAAAAAGTGTTTAGTTTAGCCAAAGACTGGCTTTTTTTTTAAAGCTTATGTTGACCTCAAAAAATGACGGTCTAACCCTAATTGAGTGGCTAATTGTCATTGCTATAATTAGCGTTTTGTTGATTATTATTTTTGTTCATATCAATCCCCTGCGCGAACGGGATCGAGCCTCCGATTCCAGGCGAAAAGCCGATTTGAATCGGATTAGTATTGCCCTAGATGAGTTCTATTCCGATTATGATTGTTACCCAACCCAGGAGACTTTCAACTTAAGAGAAGGTCTGCGACCTTATTTGTCCCAAACTCCCCGTGATCCGGATACTGGTCAGTCCTATGCTTATTTTCCGGAAGATTCAGACTGTCCACAATACTATAGGGTTTATACTAGCTTGTGTTGGCAGAATGATCCGGTTATTAGCCGGATTGGTTGCACTTCAGGTTGCGGCCCTGATGGGGCCTATAACTATGGTATTGCCTCGCCCGGATCTGGTTTGGTGGCAGAAGAGACAACCGTCGGTTGCTCCGTTTTTATCCATGGATCTGGGAGCTGTTGGACCTGTGAACCCTCCTATAGTGAGGAGCTGGGGTTTTTGGTTTGTCTTTGTAACCAAAGCGATGATTGCGGGGAGAGTCGACCGGCCAGTCTCTGTTTTACTGAAAGCACCTGTGGCGGCAATCGACTTGGGCCAATGCCCTACTAGCGAACTTTGATAATCTTGTTGTACAATGAATTCAATTGTGAAAAACCCCTTTAAAAAAATCATTTTTATCTTGTCTGGTCAGGGAGGGTTTACTTTAATTGAGTTATTGATCGCGGTGGTTATTATTGGTATTTTGGCGGCGATTGGCTTGGGCCAATTTTATACGGCCCAAATTCGTTCTCGCGATGCCCAAAGGAAGGACAACCTCTCCTCAGTTGCCAAGGCCCTGGAAATGTATTATGGTGATCATGGCCAGTATCCAATTGCGACCGATTTGTCTTGGGGTTCTTCCCTTGAAGATGAAGCCGGTCAGGGAACGGTTTATATGAAAGATTTACCCAACGATCCATCGGCTGGGGCAAAATATGATTATGAAACTGACTTGGATACTGGTAGTTATTATAAGTTGTATGCTTATATTGAGCATGAAGCTGATCGGTGTTTTAATGAGGGACAGTGTTTATTAGCTGGTTATTCTGAGACCAATTGTAGCAGCGATGGTGAGCGTCCTTGCCGATATTGTACTGCTAGCCCAAACATTAATTGTCAAGAATAATAAATTGCTGGATTGTTACATTGCTAAATTGTTGTCATTTTTGAGGGTAATCCCGAAGAATCCCGATTAGGAATGAGATCCTTCGCCTAAAGGCTCAGGATGACGAAAAAAAGAAGGCAACCGAAGGATCCCGGGAGTGAGGAGGCGCGAACTAAAGTTCGCTAGTTCAGTTTCTCTTGGAGTAGCGGACTTTAGTCCGCGCCAAATTGAAAATTAGCTTATGGTGTTTTCTAATCTTAAAAAACCGGCTTTTACTTTAATCGAGCTTTTGGTAGTCATGACGATCATTGGGGTTTTGGCCGGATTAATTGTCCCAAACTATATGCTCGCCCGGCAAAGGACCCGAGATGCCCAGAGAAAGTCAGACTTAGAGCAAATTCAAAAAGCCCTCGAACTTTATAAGATGGACCAGGGTCCGGTGGCTTATCCGGCCAGCTCAAGTTTTATTTTAGACAGCGAAGATGGCGACAGTGTTTGCGGCCAAGCCCTATCCAGTGGTGAGGAAACTTATATGAAAGAAATTCCTTGCGATCCGCAGAACAATGACACACACATTTATACTTATCAGCGTGATGCTGATGATGCTCTTAAATATACCTTAACGGCTTGTTTAGAAAATAAATCCGATCCTGATGGCAAAATTAATATTGCCGATTGTCCGAATTTAGGAATTGAAAGAACAGAACCATAGGATTAAAAAATTTTCAATTTCCAGTTAACCCAATTTTCAAACAAATTCCAAGCACCAAATATTAAATATCCAAATTATATTTATCCTTTTCTTTCATGGATCAATTGAGTGATTGAAAAATTGATTGAAAATTGGACGGTTGAAAATTGGAAATTAACATCATAGGTTAATTAGAATAATTTTAAACATATCGTTTGTATTTTTTTAAAAATTTATAACGCCCATGATCATCCTCGGCATTGAAACCTCTTGTGATGAAACCTCAGTGGCCATTGTTGAAAATGGCCATCAGGTGCTATCAGTGGCCACTGCTTCTTCCCAAGAACTTCACCAAAAAACCGGCGGCATTGTCCCCGAATCAGCCGCTCGGGAACAACTTTCTTGTATGATCCCGGTCTTGGAAGAGGCTCTAACAAAATTTTGTCCCCACACTAAACCGCAAGAAACTTTAAAAAAAATTGATGCCCTGGCCGTCACTTATGGCCCGGGATTAATCGGCTCATTGCTAGTCGGAGTAGAAACTGCCAAAGCCCTAAGCCTGGTAACCGGCAAACCACTAATCCCCGTTAACCACCTGGAAGCCCATATTTTTGCCAACTGGCTGGAAAAACCCTCAAACCAATTTCCCCAAATGCCCGGCCTGGCCTTAATTGCTTCCGGCGGCCACACTGAGCTTATTTTGGTTAATAAAAGGGGCAAAAAGTACCAGTTTACCTTTCTTGGCGGCACTAGAGACGATGCTTCAGGCGAATGTTTTGATAAGTGCGCCCGAGTTTTGGGCTTGGGGTATCCGGGCGGGCCGGCCATTGCCCAAAACGCCCAATTAGCCTCCAAAGAACTGGTTAGTAACCCTCCATTTAACCTGCCTCGGCCGATGCTTGATCAAAAAAACCATGATTTTTCTTTTTCCGGTCTAAAAACGGCCGTTATCAACCGGGTCCGCCAGCTTGAAAAAAAAGGCAAACTTAATCAAAAAATGAAAAACTTTTTAGCCTGGGAAATTCAGGAGGCCATTACCGATTGTTTAGTTGGAAAAATCATCCAAGCGGCCCAAAAATACCCGATCAAATCGTTGCTTTTAGGCGGCGGGGTCACTGCTAATCAAATCTTAAGAGAAAAATTTCAAAAAGAAGCTAACAAATTAAATATCGATCTTTTTATCCCCGAGATTCGCTTTTGTACTGACAACGCCACCATCGTTGCCGCCACCGCTTATTTTAATTACCAGCCTACCCCTTGGTCAAAAATCACTCCTCAATCAGGCCTTTCTTTTAACCACCTCGGGGGTGGAAAACCCTAGGGTGGTCACCAAACACCAATAACTTCTTGACCACATTTTGGACATTGGCCGTCCTTTAATTTTGGCCCAACCAAATTATAGATACCCACGGGCAAAACCCGTGGTTCTCGCGTTTCGCCCTGTTCACCCGCCCATAGGCGAGTTAAGCTATTGATATCGGTTCCATCCACGGGCTTACAGCCGTGGTTTTCACCTATCTTGAAATAACCATTTCTTTTAATCAGCTCCTGGCCACAGCAAAACTGGGTAAAAACAGATATTTACAGTTTTTTTTCTATGAGACGGCGGGTCTCTTCCTGAAAATATCTTTTTATTTCTTCCCAATTCGTCTCAACAATCATCCTGGGCATCTGGCTTTCTCGTTCAGCATCTTCAAAATAGTCAAGAGCGCGGAGAATCGAATAGAGATGATCTTCCAGAACAAAATATTTTTTTTGATAAAAACCCAGCATTTCTTTTAGGGTATATTTTTGGGAAAGAAAATAAACATCGATAAAATCCCTCCTGGTCCCCCTGTCTTCAATGGCATGAATTTTCATCGCGGCAATATCGGCCAGACTAGCCAAATGAATTTCCTTAAATAAAATCGTCGATCCAAGTAGGGGATACTTATAATAAAATAGGGAAAACCTCGTTCGGCCAACTTTTCCCCAGACAGTTCCTTTGGCGGTTCCCTCCGGGACGAATTCCAATAATGAGGCAAGTTTGGCGGCAATTTCGGCCTCTTTAAATTCCTTTTGAGTAAAAAAGTCAAGATCGACCGAGATCCTGTGCCCAAGCTGAAGCGCTAATGCTGTTCCTCCGGCAAGATAGGCATTTTTAATTTCAGGAAAACCTGAGATTAGCTCGATAGCCCGAAGTGTATCGGGAAGTAAGGTTTTCGTAAACATGATACTTGGTTTTTGGGCAGGCCCAACACATCAGCCCAAAAATTACCGGTGGGTCGAGCCAAATCTTTTGTTTCTCTAACCACTTTCTTTATCGCGGCCCTGCCATAAACTTTAACCAGCCAACGAATATCACGGAGATTTCCCCGATCAAGCACCCGTTTAATAACAAGAGGGGGATGGGTTTTAATTCTTAATTCTTCAAATTCTACGTCCCAAAAATAGGAACGCAAAAATTCCGGAAGCTTTGTATTCTTTTGTTGTTTCATAGCTTAATTATGACATAAGTTCACCCGCTAGTCTACTTTAACCCACCTTCCAGTTTCCACCTTAAAGGTGGAATATCAAAGGTGGAATATCCTAAGATGTTTACCAAACACCGGTAATTTTCTGGCCACATTTGGGACACTGCCCTATCCCCAGGCTTAAGTTTAGCAAGCTATAACCATCTCTTTCTATTACCACTTGACCGCATTGGGGGCAATAAGTAAAAGTATGTTCTGAGTCAATAATATTCCCTAGGTAAACATAATTAAGACCGGCCTTTTTGCCAACCTGATGAGCCTCAAGCAATTTTTTTTGACTAGTCGGTTCTTTGTCAATCATTTGATAATCGGGATGAAAGGCCGACAAATGCCAGGGAATGTCAACTGATATGCCCTTAATAAATTGGGCAATTTGGGCTAGTTCTTTTCTAGAATCATTTTCTTCCGGGATAATCAGCGTGGTCACCTCTGTCCAAACCCCGACCTGATGGTATTTTTTAATATTCTCTAACACCGGGGCCAATTTTACTCCGCCGCAAATTTTTTGATAAAATTCTTCCCGGAAACTTTTCAAATCGACATTAACGGCATCGAGGTAATTTTTAGTTAACTCAAAAGACTCTTTTGATTGGTAACCGTTAGTAACAAAAATATTTTTTAAGCCCGCCTTATGGGCCAGCTTCATCACCTCATAAGCATATTCGACGAAAACGGCTGGTTCATTATAAGTGTAAGCAATTGAGGCACAACCCAATCTATGAGCTAAATCGACCAATTCTTGCGGTGAAAATTTTTTCGAATATTGTTCAATTAAATGTAGTGGCTCTTTCTCCTTTTTTACTCCTTGTGATTGCAGCCAATTCTGACAAAACTGGCAAGCAAAATTACACCCTAAAGTTCCAAAAGATAAAACCCTGCTTCCGGGCAAAAAATGAAACAGGGGCTTTTTTTCGATCGGATCCGGGAAAACCCCAACGGCTTGGCCATAAACTAGAGAATAAAGTTGGCCGCCTCGATTTTCTCTAACCCCACAGGCTCCTTTTTGGCCATCGGCAATTTGACAATAGCGATGACAAGCTTGACAAATAACCTGACCGCTTTCCAATTTTTTAAAAAGTTTTGCCTTTTTCATCTTTTATTTCTGGTTTTATTTTTTCGCCATAAATACTATATAGTATTTTTTATTTTATTTATTTTTCAAAAAAGCGCCGTATTATTGGAATATAAATACTTTACCGTATTTTACGTAAAACCATGTTTAAGCAAGCTTCTCCTAACAATCCAACAATCCAACAATAATTCCAAATACTTTCAACTTTTAACTTTTGACAATTGGGATTTTGCCTAAATACTAAATACTAACCACTAGATACTATTTTCGGCTTTCCTTGTCGCCAAGACTTAATAATCGGTTCAACAAAGCGCCACTGGGCCATCACCTCATCGGTACTAACAAACAAAGTTTGATCACCGGCCAAAATATCCACCAACAATTTTTCATAGTCGCTGACAAACTCCTCGGCTCCAAAAGCGACCCGATAATCAAAACTCATCTTGGCCTCTTCTAGGCGATCAGCCAAGCCTGGTTTTTTCACCAACAAAGTCAGGTTAATTTTTTCCCGAGGTTTAACCTGATAAACCAAAACGTTCTGACAAACAGATTTTTTATGGAGACATTTGGAGGGCTGTTTGAAAAAAACCCGAGCCTCAACTAAATTTTTTTCCATCGCTTTACCGGCTTCTAAAGTTACTGGAATACCGACAAAATTACCAACAGAAAAAACAGTCCTAATCCTAAAATAAGTCTCGGTTTGAGAGTCTTTCCTTACCCCCGGCTGGCCTTGATAACCAGCGTATTGGCCTCGAGTAGTTCTTTTGCCCACTTGACTAAAAGACAGGGGCGCTAAATTTTTAAGAGCCTGGGTCCGATTTTTTCTAATTTCCCTCGGGGAAGAATCTTGGGGTTGATCCATCGCTAAAAGAGCCAAAAATTGCAATAAATGATTTTGGCCCACATCCCGCAGGGCCCCCAAACCATCATAAAAAACCGTCCGGCCATCAGCCACCCCCTCTTTCTCCCAAAGTCTAATCTCAACCCTGTCAATAAAGTTCTTATTCCAGATTGGGGCTAAAAAAGCATTATCAAACCGGAGGGCCAAAATATTTCTCATGGTTTCTTTAGCCAAGTAATGATCAATCCGATAAACCTGGTCTTCGGCAAAAAGCTCACCCAAGAGCTGATCCAGCTTTTTGGCAGTAGCCAAATCCTGGCCGAAAGGTTTTTCCAGGGCCACCCTAGTCCAAGAAGAGTTGGCGCAAGTTATCACTAAATTGTTTTCTCTTAAACCGGTTAAAATGGTCTGATAAAACTGAGGAGAAGTAGCCAAATAATAAAGCTTGTTAGTACAATCGCTGGAATCATGATCAATTTTCCTAACCCTTTTTCCCAAATCGACAAATGAGGAAGAGGAAGTAAAGTCGGCTTTAAAATAAGAAAAATGAGCCAAAAAATCAGACCAAATATCCGGTTTGGGAAACTTTTCCTCGGCCATAATTTCTTTCAAATAGGCCCGCAAACCATTATCGTCCCAATCTCGCCGAGAAATACCAAGAATTAAAAAATCTTTTGGCAATTGGTTTTTAATAAACAAACCAAATAAGGCTCGAAACAGTTTAGTTTTGACTAAATCGCCGGTAATACCAAAAATAACTATGGTGGTCGGTTTTTTAGTCATCGGGGTTTTCGGTAAAAGACTCAACAGTATAAACAAAAATTTCTGTTGCCGGGTCTAAATAACAGTCTCTTTTCAGGCCCATTTTTTGGGCACAAATTTCTCCCAAGAAACCCTCTTTAGACCAATCACCCTCCTGAGCCACTTGAGGCAAAAATGTCCCGGTTAAATTGCCTTGCTTTAAATAAACACCGTGTTTACCTAATTCAACTTCTTTTAAAGAGGTTACTTTTTTAAGCGAAGAAAGAAGAGAAATTTCAATCATAATATCTTCTAGTTCTTCTTGGGCAACGGGCGGGAAACGAGGATCGTTTGTTGCCGCCGCCACGGCCATATTAGCCACTGCTTGCCAAACCGGCTCTTTGGCCTCAAAACCACCAAGACAACCTCGCAAAATTCCTGCCTTTTTCAGAGTCACAAAAACAGCCCTTTTTTCTTCTAGAGAATCTTTGGGGGCCGCTTGGGAGAGAATCCTGCCGGTAACCAAATAATCGGCTATTGCTTGCCTGGCCCAAGACAATAACAGCCCTTTTTCTTCTTGGTTAATTCCAGGGGAGGGCTTGTCTTCTTTTAGCCAAAAAGCTACCGACCCATAACCAACAACCTGATCTGTTTGAGCAGAAACTACCCCCGAGTCACTTTGGGCCAAAATCTTGGCCTCCTTTAGACCAATTTTATTAGCCACTAACAGCCCCACCCGAATGGCCTCAGCCCCGCAAGCAAAAGTGTCAACGCCAGGATATTGGTTTTCTAAATCAACCAGGGTTTGGTCAAATTCTTCCCTGCTACCGGAAGCAATTGCCGCCAGGGTCTTAGCATCGACCGCCTTGGCCGTGGCCTGATCCGGATAATGAGATAGATCTGAGGAAATTACCAACAGGGTTTTGGGGTCAACGGCTAAAACTGAGGCTAACTTTTTAGCTAAGGCTAATAAGGCCGAATTATCGACTTGACCAATTAAAATTGGCACTAAACTAAAATCTGATAAAACCACTTGCAAAAATGGCAGCTCAACTTCTAAAACGTGATCGTTTTTATGAATCTCCCTACTAGCAATAATTGTTTCTCCATCAATCAAATCGGTTATTAAATCTTTAGCCAGCGGCACCTGGCCCAAGGAGGTCTGCCAAAAATCATGATCATCAATAACAATCTTTCCCGTTGGCACCTGATGAGCTGTTCCTAATAAAATTACCTTGTCAAAATCCGCTTCCTTAATTAAATTGAAAGCCTGAGCCGCCACCGGGCCAGAATATTGCCAGCCGGCATGAGGAACGATAATTATTTGCGGCAAGCGGTCAGAAACAAAACCAGACTCGGCCAAAAGGTCCTCTACCTGAACCCTGGTTTCTGCTTCGCTCTCCGGATAAAACTGGCCCGCCACTGCCGGTGGGCGAACTAAAAATTCTTTCTTATCGTTCATAATGTGATTATCTTTTAATTTTAACAAAACTGTCAAAATTACCAAAAACAAAATCACTGCCCCAAAAGCTAGAAAGATCGCCGTTCTTCGTCTACCCCCCATGGCTTAATTTTAACAGCTCCGGCTCTTCAAGTACCGGGATCTGGTGGAGAAAAATTAAGTTAATTTTTTAAACGATCTGTTTGTTGCTATAATAATCAATTATTATGGATAAACGCTACCAGCCTCAAAAAAGTGAAAAAGAGATTAGCGCCCTTTGGGAGACCGGCGGTTATTTTACCCCTAAAATTGATCAGAATAAAACGCCCTTTGTTATCACTCTGCCGCCGCCCAATGTTACCGGCGGCCTTCACGCCGGTCATGCTATGTACACTATTGAAGATATCATGGTCCGTTTCAACCGAATGAAGGGAACCCCAACCTTATTTTTACCCGGCTTTGACCATGCTTCCATTGCCGTTGAATACTTGGTCAGCAAACAAATTAGAAAAACCGGTCAAACAAAACTGGACTTAGGTAAAGAAGAGTTCTTAAAACAGGCCCACCAGTTTGCCGATCA
>Ga0268285_1001187_pt1 | contig 13023 bp, 17 predicted proteins | sample saktaG_2_FD_190144 | JGI IMG/M metagenome (GOLD analysis project Ga0268285, IMG submission 190144) | Saline water microbial communities from Sakinaw Lake, British Columbia, Canada - sak_2013_06_06_120m | ecosystem: Environmental > Aquatic > Non-marine Saline and Alkaline > Saline ... | reverse complement strand
TCACCAATAACCAGTCTTTTATATATCATAAAGTTTTCGGTCAAGTTTAACTATTATTCAAGAATATATCGTCATCTATTTTTACGCTTGATTCGAGTATCTTGGAAAGGAGGCTGAATAGTTACCATTTTTTAAAAAATACCATTCAGGTGATTTATTATAATTTCCAGCTGGTAATTTCCATGAAAAAATCAGCTTCAATCAACCATATAGGTTTAGGATGCATTTCCGAACCGCTTCCGACCCCCGCCAAACGCTAATCTAAAAATCCAAAAAGTTTATTTAATACTTCAAAGAATTATTGATGTGGAGGTGTTCGGATTGGCTAAGTTAGCTCCCATAGATCTGCTGGCCATAGTGCTGGTGGTAATCGGCGGCCTTAACTGGGGGCTTTATGCCTTCGGGTACAACCTGGTGAGCATTCTACTGGGATGGATGCCCGCCCTCGAGAAGGTGGTCTACGTCCTCGTGGCCCTGGCCGCGATCTATCTCGCAGCGATAACAACCAAGCTCTCCAAACGGTAACCGCGAAAATTGGTGTGGTGTGCGAGTCAGCGCCTCGCACACCACCTTTAAGCATTTTAAATGCTGTACTTTTCCCCGTCCGTTTTTGGTTGTCTGACTCAAGATCCTCGACTCAAATCTCAAGGCATGTGAAGGGCGAGCCCCTTCCCAACTTCGACGATCCCGAGAAGTTGCATCGATATTATGAGGATCGGCTGGTGTATCAGATAAATCGCGAGAGAGTTTCTCCCGACCGAGCAGATCTGCTTTGCTGGGGGTCGGAAGGAAGGATCGGGAAGGGAAACTCTTCTCGCCCCTTCTGGATAGAGAAGATTTCCAAGGAAGATCCCCACCAAAACGACGCCAAACCAGGGCAGGAGGGGGAAGTAGTCGACAGAGTAGAAGTGGCGGGGAACGAAACCGAGCCAGAGGAGCCAGGGAGAGTCGAAGGAGAACTGACGAATCAAAAGGCCGACGGATATCGCCACTGATCCCAGTAAAAGATCCAGAAGGGGTCGTTTAAGGAGCGGGGAAGACAAAATGATGGAGATGCCGATCAGGTGGAGCACGCCGAAGACGACGAACCCCTCTTCCAGAAGGAGCATCGTCGATAGGGTGATCACCATCCCCCAGGAGAAGATCCCAACCCCCCGGCAGAGATATCGAAAAAAGCGGTCCTCTCCCCTGATCCTGGCCCTGGCAGAGCTGATGTTAAGGGAGACCCCCACGAGAAGAAGGAATATCGAAGCCGTGGCTTTTGCGAAGAGGGGCCAGATACCCGAATGGACGTCGACGAGGTCCTGGCTGGAGAAGAAGTCCAGGTCGTAGATGGCGTGAAAGGCGATCATCATAGCAACGGCGATGCCGCGGAGAAGGTCAACCTCCCAGTATCGGCCAATTCGGGATTCGTCCAAAAACATCGCCCCCATCATAACGGATTCATCGTTTCTCCGTCGTGATAATCATCTCCATCGTGATATCATTATCCGTCAGCGACGGTCTCGGAGCTGTCGCCGTTTCTGCCGGGTCGCTTCATATATCCGTGCCTGCATCCGGAAGCGCGGATCGCCTGACGGAAACCAGATCTAAAAAGGGTGAAGGGCGAAAAAGAGATGGACAAAGGTCCCATCTCAGGGCATCATATCGGGACCCGCCACGAACCAAGTGTCGTACATCCCCTGGCCGTTGATGTCACCGGGGTTGTAGTCATTGATGTAGTAATAGAGGGGCCATCCCTTGTAGGTGGTTTGGGCTACGTCGTCCTCCCGGTAGATGTAGTCAAAGTCGAAGGAGCTGAGCTCCCCGGGTATTATGATCTGGCCGGTGTGGAAAGGCGGCCAGTAAAGAATGCAGGTGTCGCCGCAGCTGCTCGCTTCGCTCTCGGGATCGTCGTCGGCGAAGTAGTATAATAGGGTCATTCCATCCTGGTCCACCAGGTACTCGCCAAGGCCGTCTTTGGAGGCGAGATCGATGGTGTTGAGGGGTGCCGCCGCTCCGATGGCGACGATGGCCACCGACGCTATCGCCAGGGCCAGCACGGTTGTGATCTTCAATTTTATCACCGTGGCCCTTATCCTGCTGTTCAACGTTTAAAGATTCTGAGAGGCGGACCGTCCGCTTGGGCGGATGCCTCAAAAAAAGGGGACTCCCGACAGCCGCCCTCATTCAGAGGGGATGTCGTCGGGGCTGACGACGAACCATACGCCGCCCACGCCCTGGCCCTTGACGTCGCCGGGCGCCTCATCCTCGAAGTAATAGTAGAGAGGCCATCCCTTGTAGGTGGTCTGGATGGTGCCGTCGTCTCTGACGATGCCGCTGAAGTCGGTTTGTTCCAGCTCCGCAGGAACTGCTATCTCCGCTGCGAAGAAGGCGGGCCAGCGTTCGGCGCAGGTGCCGTAACAGGCGCTCACTTTGCTTCCCGGGACGTCGGTGGCAAAGCGATAGAGGGTCATGCCCTCTGCGTCTACGAGGAAGGTCCCTAAGGCCTCGTCGGAGGCCAGGTCGACGGTGTACTCGGTTTCGGGGGCTGACTCCTCGGATGCGTAAACTGCGACGACGGTCGCCAGCAATGCCAATGCCAGAAGGGTTGCGAATTTCAAATTATTCACCTCTGAACTTTATTTTAAATTGAATACCCCGCAGCTTGCTGCGGTTGGGATGGTCAAATAATCAACTCAACAGTTTGAATCGGGCCACGGATAATCTAAGTGGCGGGTATCGGGAAGCATATGATTGGCTTAATAATGATGCTATTTGCGGTCTATCGGCTTAACAGGGCGGCGGCGCCTTGCATGCCCCGCAGCTTGCTGCGGGGTGCGCCGCCGCCAGTTTGACTTGCGCAGCCCCGATATTAAGATTTTTCCGAGATGAAGACAAACCTCTCGGCGCTCTCCGGCGGACGGGCTCGCTCTCAGCCTTCCTGGGGTCGGTAATCGGGGTTTTTCTCCGCCTCCACACCTTTGGGCGAGTCGAAGTGCTCCTCGTAGGGTTTGATGTCCAGGATGGGGCTATCGTCCAGAGCGTCAAGACCTGTGACCGTGATCTTGTTTCCCTCGATGTTCAGGACCTCCACCACCGTGAGGGCGATGGGGTTTGGCCTTCTCGGAGTTCTGGTGGCGAATAGGCCCCTCTTTGGGATCGACTCGTCTCCCATGGGGTGGACCAAAAGGTCGTAGCCCAGGGCGCGGTGGATGTGGTAGATGACGAAGATGTGGCGGAACTTCTCGAGGCCCTCCAGGGCGTCCTGGTACTTCTCGTCGATCTCGAGGATGGAGAGGGAGTTTCTCATGGTCTTGGGATCCGAAGGCTCGCCGAAGTCGCAATGGACGACGCCTATCGGGGTGAATGTCGCGGGTTCAGGATTCATGCTGGCGAACGAATGGCCATCGTGTGATATCTCTTTTTCTCTGTCGCCGTGGCAGGTTCTTTCGAATCGGCTGAATTTGAACGATCCCGAAATCAGGATTGAGCGCTGAATATGAGTCCCAAACCTGAAAAACTATATCGGAACTTACAAATATGATAGTTTTGAATGTAAATCCTGCAAGCTTGGAGGTCGGCGGGGGAGGTTCATGATTCGGGTTCTGATGGTGGACGACGACCCCATAATTATGGAGCTGACGAGAACTTTCCTCGAAAAGTCCGGCGATTTGAAGGTCGATACAGTGCCATCGGCGAGAGCGGCGATGGAGCGGCTTTTGTCCGAAGCCTCGCGCTATGACGTTGTGGTTTCCGACTACGCGATGCCGGAGATGGACGGGATAACCTTCCTGAAAGCCGTCCGGGATCGGGATCCGGAGATCCCATTCATCCTTTTCACGGGAAGAAGTCGGGAGGAGGTGGCCATCGAGGCCCTGAACTGCGGCGCCGACTACTACCTCCAGAAGAACGGCGGCCCCGCTTTGATGTTCGCACAGCTCTCTCATCACATCCAATTGGCCGCCGACCGATGCAGGGCCAAAAGGGCCCTTCTGGAGAGCGAGGAGCGCTACCGGACCTTCGTTCAGAACATTCCAGGGATCGACTTTCGAAACCCTCCCGGATCCGTCCCCACCTTCGTTCACGGCCAGGTGGAGGCGATCACCGGATACTCCGAAGAGGATTTTTCCGAGGGAAGGGTTAGATGGGACCGGCTGATCCATCCCGACGACCGCCCTAAATTCGTTGAAATTAACGAGAGGTTGATGGCCGATCCCGGAGGCACAGCCCAACAGATTTACCGAATTTTTCGAAAGGATGGCGAGATCAGGTGGATTTACGAGACGGTCAGGAACGTCTGCGACAGAAGGGGTCGTCCTTCTGAGGTGGAGGGGATCGTCCACGACGTATCGGATCGGAGACGGGCGAGAAGACAGCTTCTGCTGCAGCGGGACATGTCCCTGAAGCTCTCGGAGACGACCTCCCTCGCGGAGGCCCTTAAAATCTGTGTCGACACCGCCATCGAGATATCGGATATGGATTGCGGCACCATCTACCTTTTGGACGAGAACTCCGGCGATCTTTTGCTTGCCCACTCCAGGGGTCTCGGCGAGGATTTTCTGAGTCTGATATCGAACCAGAAGCGAGATTCGAAGAGGGCCCAAAAGGTGATGGAAGGCAGGCCCATCTACATCCGGCTCCAGGATTCGGATCTTCCCCTCCAAAAGGCCAGGGAGTGCGAGGGCATCCGGTCGATCGCCGTCGTGCCCATACTCCACCAGGACCGGGTCATCGGCTGCTACAGCATCGGATCCCACACCCTAGACCGGATTCCCACCGCCAGCAGAACCGCCCTCAAGACGATCGCCGCCATGATAGGAAACGCCATCGTCCGGATACGGGCGACGGAGGCGCTCGAAGCGAGGACGGCAGAGCTTCTGGCGAAGAACGCTGAGATGGAGAGCTTCGTCTATACCGTCTCCCACGACCTACGGTCCCCCCTCATGGCGATGAGGGGCTTTGCCGCCTGCCTTCGAGAAGATGTCGAAAAGGGCGACAGCGAGGGTATCGAGGCTGACCTGACGCGGATGGAGGGGGCAGCATCCAGGATGGACCGGCTTTTGACCGACGCCCTGGAGCTATCCAGGATCGGAAAGGCCGTCAACCCACCCGAGGAGGCCTCTTTCGAGGAGATCGTCGCCGAGGCCCTGGACCAGACGGAGGAGACAGTCAGGGCGAAAGGGATCGAGGTCTCTGTGGCAGAGGGGCTGCCTGCGGTTTATGTCGACCGCCTGAGGATGGTGGAGGCTCTCGTCAACCTGATCGAGAACTCTGCGAAGTACGCGGCTGACGGGCCCCGGCCGAGGATCGATATAGGATTTCGGAGAGACGACGATGGCGAGGTCGCGTTCTTCCTCCGGGACAACGGCCCCGGAATCGCCACCGACCAGCAGGAGAAAGTCTTCGGCCTCTTCTACAAGGTCGACAGGGAGAGCAACGGAACCGGGGCGGGGCTTGCCATAGTCAAGAGGATAATAGAGGTTCACGGCGGACGAATCTGGATCGAGTCAGAGCCTGGAGAAGGCTGCGCCATCTGCTTCACCTTGCCACTGGCTGGGGAGAAGGCGGAATCTTAGGCGAGAGGGAACGTCCGATTTTTAAGACCCAATTTTTCAAGCCTCGGAGAAGACGCTGGGGGTGGCGGAAACTTTGTAGAAGGTGCGGGAGAGCCGCTCGGGATAGACGACGGTGAGCTTTGGGACCTGGTAGCTCAGCTGTCTTGAATCGTAGAGATAATACCCGCTCCGAAACTCGCCGGCACCTTTCGAGACGAGGACGGCCCTGTGAGGCTCGGTTTTCGTCACCGTCACGTTATCGAAATCGGAGATTAGAGATATCAGCTCGGGCTCGATGTACTTTGTTCCCAGGGCGAGGACATAGAGCTTCGCGAAGGGGTCGAGGTCGAAGGACACGTCAAAGACGGCGTCGCCGTCCAGAAGGGACATCGTCACCTCCTGGACTTTGATGTACTCTCTTCCTTGCTCGGCAAAGCTTGGGGAGGCTAAGATGAATAGCAGCAGAAGGACGACCGTCGCCGATCTCATATCTCTCAACCTAGGGGCGTCTTCATGATCACGGGAACTATGAGCATCAGGATCAAAAGCCCTATGAATACCAAGAAGAAGAGCGTCTGGCGTCTCTGGGCGGATTTGTACTTCGACTCGCAGATCACGTCGCAGAAGGTCTCCATCTCATCGATGGTCTTGCCGCAGACGATGCAGTGCTTGTGAGATGCCACATTTGTCAACCCGATCACCAACATCGGGACTATGACCAGGACCGTAGATAAGATTTTTGCATGGGGTGCGCGATAGGTCGAAGATCCGATTTTGATGGAAAGACGTATTATGGATTGAAGGGCTCTATGCCGAGGTGGATGTATGCTGAGATTGACCGTTGCGATCTTGATAATTCTCTTTGTGGGCCTCTTCGCCGGAGCTGACGCCAAGATGTACATCGTGGACGACGACGGCTTCGCCCAGTACCATTCCATAGGCGAAGCGTTGGCGGTGGCCAACGACGGAGATACGATTTACGTAAAGCCCGGAATTTACAAAGAGCACATCGTTTTGAACAAGAGCCTCATTTTAATGCCTCCGCGGGGCGAGGAGGGGGCCGTAAACCTCGCCGGTGACGGGAGCGATATCGGGATAGAGGTTTTGGCGGACGGCTGCAAAATCGAGGGGCTGACCATCTCCGACTTTGCGGGTCCCGGGATCTACGTGGAGTCCAAAGCTAACGAGATCAGAAAAAACGTCTTCGTGGATAACGTTCACGGCATCTTCCTGAACGGCACTTCGGGCAACCTCCTCGAGATGAATCAGGAGCGTGGCGGGTACTGCGGGATAGTCCTTCTCAATTCACGCGAGAACACGATAAGAGGAAATGTCGCCGAGGGGTGCATCTTCGCAGGAACACTTCTCAACTCCGCCACGAAGAACACCATCACAGGAAGCGAGGCGAAGGGGTGCGCCCGGGGGATCTATCTAATCACGGAGAGTCTGGAGAACCGGATGGAAGCAAATTCCATGGTCGACTGCGCAGTTGGTGTTTTCCTAAATATGTCATCCCAGGCCAACATGATCCTGGGGTGCAACTTTGAGAACGCCACCAACGCCATCGCTCTGAACGCCGTCTCGAAGAACCACGTTCAGAACAATTCGGTTTCAAACTCGAGAGACGGGATCACCCTATTCTCTTCAACGGAGAACAGCATCGTCGAAAACAGCCTTGCGAGGCTCGATACAGGGATCATGATCTCTGAGGGGTCGGTGGGCAACGTCCTCACCAAAAACAAGATCGAGGAGTCCGGCTCAGGGATCGTGGTCACCGACTCTTCTGCCAACAAGCTGGAGGGAAACCTTCTGACGGCGGTTCGGTGGGGCCTGTACGTCGACGGCTCGACAGAGGAGAGCTTCGACAACCAGATCCCCGAATCAAACCAGATCGACGGAAAGCCGATCCTCTACCTCTACGGCCGATCAAACGAGGAGATCTCAGGCCGGAACTTTGGCCATATCACCCTCGCCTTCTGCGAGAACTGCACTGTGAAGGATAGCTCGGTCGCGAACGACGCCCTCTTCGTCTACGGCTCCCGCGGATGCAGGATCCAGGATAACGTCGTCTCGGGCGGCTACGGGATGCGGCTGCAGGCCTCCGACGACAACGAGATCGTGGGCAACCAGGCCTGCGATAACAAGTACAGCGGGATTCTCCTGGTCGAGTCCAACGGCAACCTGATCGGCGAGAACACCCTATGCCGAAACGAGAGGGACGGCCTGTCCCTCGTCGAATCGGACTCGAACTCGGTCCAGATGAACACCGCCGAGGCGAACAAGGACACCGGGATAAGGCTCCTATCTTCCAACGAGACCGAGATCACAGGAAACTCGGTCATTGGAAACGGGATCGGGATCGGCCTCAGCGAGTCGGCGGGTTGCATCGTCTACAGGAACAACCTGATCGAAAACGATCTCCAGGCGAAAGACGACGGCGGCAACCTGTGGGACTGGGGCGTTCTGAAGGGCGGAAACTACTGGTCCGATCATTCGTGCCAGGGCAACCCGTGCCAGAGCCAGCCGAAGTGGATCGGAGAGGCGACGGCTGACTACTACCCCTTCGCGGATAGGGACGGATGGACCTGAAGGCCGAAACGTACTTGAAGTGGTCTTGAGAATAGGTGGAGTTCATGGCGAAGAAGAAGTCTGAGGGCAGCGGACTGATGTCCTCTGCTGGCCTCATGAGGTATTTCGAGGCGGACGAAACGGCGATAAAGCTGGGCCCCAAAACCGTGATCGCTTTCAGCTCAGCAGTGGGGGCTGGGGTTCTGGCGATGAACTTCTATTTCGGGCTGTGGCCCTGAAAAGGCCATAAGCCCGCATTCTCCCCCACCAGGTCCCCTTTTCCCGGCGTATTTCTTACGTTCTTAGTTTCCTCAACCCGCCTTTTGCGTCTTTTCCAGCTCTTCGAGGATTCTGTCGACGACCTTCTCGAAGCTCTCCTTGGCGGCGGTCTCTTTCTCCACGAAGGCGATCCCGCTGTCTCCCAGGGGGGCGACCTCAGGGTCCAGGGGTACCGCCCCGAGGAAGGGAACTTTCAGCTCCTCTGCCGCCCTCTTTCCTCCGCCGGTCTTGAAGATCTCCAGAACTTCGCCGCAGTGGGGGCAGCGAAGGCCGCTCATGTTCTCGACAATCCCCAGGAGCGGAACCTTCATCGACTTCACCATGTTCACCGCCTTCCTGGAGTCGAGGAGGGCCACCTCCTGTGGCGTTGTGACGATTACGGCTCCGGAGAGGTCAGGGAGGAGCTGGACGACGCTGAGAGGCTCGTCGCTCGTCCCGGGTGGAAGGTCGATTATCAGAAAGTCGAGGTCGCCCCAGTTGACGTCGGACATGAACTGCTTTATCGCCGCCATCTTCATGGGACCTCTCCAGACGACGGCCGAGTCGGCGCCCGAGAGGGCGAAGGCCATCGATATCACTTTCAGCCCCTTTGAGTCGACCGGCTCTATCCCCTCGGGACCTCCCGTTAGCCTCGAACTTTCTACGCCCAGGAGCTTTGCTATGCTTGGGCCCGTGATGTCGGCGTCCAGGACCCCGACTTTGTAGCCCCTCGACTGGAGGGCTCGGGCCAGGTTGACGGTGACGGTGCTCTTGCCGACGCCGCCCTTCCCGCTGGCGACCATTATCTTGTGCTTTATTCTCGTCATCCTCAGGGAGACGGCCGCGAGCTGCTCGTTCATCTCCTTTCTCGGGTCTGTGCAGGTTCCTTTTGTTGCACAGGATTCGCAGTTGCTATCGCATTCTTCCATATGAACACCATCATGAAATTTCGAGAATCGTGATCGGTCTATCGCGGTTGGATCAATCTATCGCAAGTAGATGGGATCTCACCCATCCTGCGCCTGGAAGTAGAGGATTTCTCCGTGCCGGTGCCTTTTGATCTTATCCTCGCTTTCCAGGACTTCCAGGTACTTCAATATCTCGTTTCTGTGTAGATCCGTCAGCTCCACAAGCTCCTCCAGGGTGCAGGGCCTTCTGGAGAGGAGGTCGATGATCAAAACCTCGGTCTTCTTCGATAGGTCTCTTTCCCACTCGGCGATCACCTCAGCGCCGGAGAAGATCTCGAGCATCTTCTCCATCTCTTCGGGGCCAAGAGGCTGGACGGGTTCGGCCGGAGGCCTAACCACGGTGTTGAGCTGGACTCTGTCGGGACCGATCCTCTCGGCCGCCTCGGCGATGAGGGGCGCCTCGATCTCGTTGATCCCCTTGACCAGCATCACCTCCAGCCAGATCTCGCCCTCGAACTCCTCTCGGAGGCGGACGAGCCCCTCGATGATCTCGTCGATCTTCAGATCGGGGTGAGGCCGGTTCACCCTCTCGAAGGTGGCCTGGGTGGCGGCGTCCAGGGAGGGAGCGATCAGGTCCGCCTCCATCACCTCTTTTCGGACATCCTCGCGGAAAAATAGGGTCCCGTTGGTGAGGACGACGACTGGCCGGTCGATCACCTCTTTCGCCCCCCGGATGATCTCGTCGAGGCCCAGGTGGAGAAGGGGCTCGCCGGAGCCCGCCAGGGTCAGATAATCGAACTCGTCCTCCGACCGGGATCGAATCTCCGCGAGGACCTCTTCAGGAGAGACGCGCTTCTCCCTTTTCAGTGTGAGGCATGTCGTCCTGCCCAGCTGGCAGTAGGCGCAGTCCAGGGTGCAGGTCTTGAAGGGGAGGAGGTCAACCCCGAGGGAGAGGCCGAGCCTGCGGGACGGAACCGGGCCGAAGAGGTATTTCATCTTTAGCTTCCTGAGGGATCAATCCTCAATTCAAAGGTTGACGGCTGGATGTACTAATAGGTTGCGTCAAAAGAGCTTTGCAGGCGGCGGGTGGAAAGAGGAAGCTGGAGGATCTGTCCATCGTGTTTTAGGAGGGGATCAATTTACGTCGTCTCGGAGGTCTAAGGCGGAGTGGATCGATCAGCCGGTCGGCGTCTTCGATCCGCAAGAGGAGCGGCCCGAGCTTCTCCATCGACCCGGAATGCTCCCGCCGCAGATCCTCCATGAAGGCCCGGCGGGAGAGATCGGCTCAGAGGATTTGGAGGTGCCTGCTGCGAGCCCTTCGAGGAGAAGATGGAGCGTCTCAGAAAGGTTCTGGAGGCTCAGTTTGCCGAGGACAGAAGGCTTGAACAGGATATCAAGGAGAGTTTGAGGGGGCCGAGGCGTGGGATTTGAAGGAGAAAGGGCAAAACTGGATGCTTCTTGGGTTAACGCTGTCGAAGAGTATTTATAAATAGTCTTCGAAATAAATGGTCCTAAAATATGAATATGAAGGGCGAAAATGTGATCTTCCGCGTACATGCGGTGCAGCGGATGTTTGAGCGGAATATCAGCGCTGAGGATGTACGCAAAGTTCTGTCGGATGGGGTAGTCATAGAGGACTATCCCGACGACATGCCCTATCCGAGCCGCTTGATGCTCGGGTGGTGTGAAGGCCGCCCGATTCACGTGGTAGTCGCCATTAATGTGGAGGACAATTCCATCGTTGTGGTGACCGTTTATGAGCCCGATCCGGATCAGTGGGATACGAATTCGTCGAGGAGAAGACCATGAGATGCCTCATTTGTAAGAAAGGCTCGACCGAGCCTGGCACGACAACCGTCACTTTGGAGCGGGGCGATTTGATCATGGTGATCAAGGGCGTGCCTGCCCAGGTATGCAGGAACTGCGGCGAAGCTTACGTCGATGAAAAGGTCGCGTCGGAACTTTTGATATCTGCGGAGCAGGCGGCGGGAGCAGGAGCCCAGGTCGAAATACGCCAGTACGTGACCGCGTAGGACCTCTTTGAGCCTCCCGGCGGCGCAAAGCCCCTTCAGCACCTCCGCCAGCCGGTGGCGCTCATCCATTGGCTTGGCAAAAGAGGTGCGGTGGATAAAAAAAACTGCGGGTTTCTCGAAAGAGAGCCTGATATCTACACGTTGAATGACCTAATTCACAGGCTCTGAACGTTCCCCGCCAGAATCGAGGTCTTTGAGGATCTTTTCCAAATTGGCCTTAAGGACTGGCAGATCGATCTTCGTCGTGTCCCAAACCTGATCCAGATCGATCCCGAAATACTGGTGGACGAGGACGTTTTGCATGGCTACGATGTCGGGCCAGGGGATATCGGGATGCTCTTCTTGCAGGGAATCTGAAAGGTGGTTTGTGGCCTCGCCTATGATCTGAAAGTGATAGACGATCCAGGTCTGGATAAGTTCGTTCTCGAGAAAGGCGTCTTTGCCCTTCGATGCATATCTCTCGATCTTTTCGATCGCTTCGAGGATGTCGAGCAGAAGCTCCCGGTCTGACCTCAAAGGGGAACGGCCTCCTTGATAATCCGGTCCTTGATCCTCTCCCTCAGTCCCCGCTCGCTCACCACGTCCACTTTTCGGCCGAGGAGCCCCTCCAGCTCTCGGGTCATGGCCGAGCTCTTGAGGAGGGTGAAGCCCGGCAGGGGCTCCACCAGGAGGTCGACGTCGCTCTCCTCGTCGGCTTCGCCACGGGTGACGGAGCCGAAGATCCGGACATTCCGCACCCCGTATTTTGCGGCTATGCCGAGGATCTCCCCCCTCTGGGCCTTCAGGGTCTCCTCAAGGTTCATCGTCGTCGTCCTATGTATCTGATTATATTTATACTTCCTGAAGCCTTCCGCCCGCGGCACTTCAGGGCAGAGCAGATCTGACGGTCGCCCTCGTCCCACTCGATCCCGTCGATCGACCGCCCGGCGCAGCCCCCGAGCGGCCAGAAGAAGAGACCGCCCCCGAAACCCCACGCGGCGGGAGATCAGATCATCGCAGGCTCCGCTCGACGATCTCGACCTCGTCGGCCGAGAGGCCGTAGAGCCGGTACACGATCGAATCGATCAGCCGGTCGATCTCCCCGATCCGTAAAAGAAGCGGCCCGAGCTTCTCCATCGACCCGGAATGCTCCCGCCCGAGGTCCTCCATGAAGGCCCGCCGGGAGGGATCGACGCGTAGCTTCCCCTTGTTCCTCTTCAGGACCGCTAGAAGCTCGGGAAACTCGATCTCATAGTAGGCAAAAACCTTCGTCTTGTTCGAGAGATTCTCGACCTTTGCGCCCATGAACTCCTCCAGCCACGCGAGAAAGCCCCTGATCTCCTCCTGCTTCGATTGAATCAAAGGAAAAAAATATTAGCGTTCATTAGCGTTCATTCGCGGTTAAAATAAGTCGTGAAATGCGGAGATACAAAAGGTTGACCTCCATCGTCGACGTGAAGGTTGGGGGAAAGAACCGCCAATGAACGCGAATGGATCGTGTACTTGAATCGTAACTATTCAGCCTCCTTTCCAAGATACTCGAATCAAGCGCAAAAATAGATGACGATATATTCTTGAATAGTAACTATTCAGCACCCAACAACCAGCATCGTCAAACTCAATTGATGAGATGTCGCGTGGCCAGTTCCAGAGAGCTAACTTCAAGTAACTTCGTCAATAGATATCGTTTTCCATTCTAGCGCAAATTGTTTGTCGGCATGCCTTCATAACCAAAATCAG
>Ga0268285_1001183_pt1 | contig 13059 bp, 21 predicted proteins | sample saktaG_2_FD_190144 | JGI IMG/M metagenome (GOLD analysis project Ga0268285, IMG submission 190144) | Saline water microbial communities from Sakinaw Lake, British Columbia, Canada - sak_2013_06_06_120m | ecosystem: Environmental > Aquatic > Non-marine Saline and Alkaline > Saline ... | reverse complement strand
TAAGCATTTTTGCAATGATTTTATTATTAATTTTAGCAGTGTTTATAACTTTTTTATTAGCAAATTCTAATAACTCTCTTGATTATTATACTCATACAAAAGCTATTTGTAATGAAACAAACTATTATCAAGATTATCAGATTTTTTGTAATAAAGATAAATTAATTATGACAACTCCGATAACAGGAGCAGTAGTCCAATATGGTGTTTCTTGGCAAGACCCCAGAAATGAATTAGAAAAAGAATTATGTAATTGATTTATTATTCTTTACTAGAAACAACCTTCTCTTCTTTAACTGGCTTTGGGATTTTTTCCTTAACTTCTTCTTTTACAATCTCTTCTTTAATTTTTGGCTTTGTAGTTTCTTTTTTATCTTTTTTATTCTTAAGAATCCATCTAACCTTTCTTCTCTTCATATTCCTATTTTTTCTGCACTTTGAAGAACATAAGTAGTTTATATGCCCGTCTTTACTAACTAAAGTTAATCCTTTTGGAAATTCATAATTTTTGCCACAATAAACACATTTAGGCATTTTTTTTACTCCGATAATTTACCATAAACGCTAAAACATACTTTCCTCTATGCTCTTTATCATCCAGAGGTCCTCTTACAAAATATTTTTTTGAGTAAATTTTTACAATACACTTTGCTTCATCTTCGGTTAAATCAGAAACATCTAGAACTTTTCCAACCTCAAGATCTTTTAATTTATTACCTATTTCATTTAATTTTTTTAATAAATCATTTCCCATTTTAAGTATATGCTCCTTTATGCGAAGTAACTGCGTTGACGAGTATCCAATGAAATTGGCTCATGTGTATGCTCCTTTTGTTACTTTTGATTTAATTCTTCTTGCTTCAATTTCTGTTTCTCTCAACATTAAAATATCCCCAACCCTCACAGGCCCCTTGACATTTCTTCTCATTGCTCTTCCTTTATCTTTTCCTTCTTGAACAAGACATTTAACTTGGGTTATCTCTCCTCTAAAACCAGTTCTTCCAATAATCTCTTCAATTACTGCAGGCGCTGTTTCACCTACAATTCTGTCGCTTCCTTTTGAAGATTGAGATTTTTGTTCTTTTTTTTGCTGTGTCTTAGCCATTTTATTTAGAAAGATTTTAAACTATTTTTTATATTTGATGGATTAAGATGCATATGTTCTCCAAGATTACATTTTACAGCCTCTCCAAGAATTTGTTCAATTAAAAGTCCTCCAGCTAAACCGTCTTTTTTGGCCATTTCAACAGCCTCATCACTACTTTTAGCTTGATATTCTTTAAGCATCCTAAGAAAGGGGTAAGATTTATTATCCTTTTTTTTAACAATATAATAACCATCAACACAATAAAGTCCTAAATTAGGGTTTCTCTTTTCTTTAATACTAACATAAGGAATCCCTGAGATTATTTCTGGAAGTTCTGCTCTCATCCAAGGAGGATGAATTCCTTCTATAAACTGTCCAGGTACATCATTAAATCCTATTTTATTAGCAAGTTCCATTTTTATTTAGCTCCAGAAATATCTTTTTCAGCTTCTCCAAGTTCAACCACTACTATTGAAGATGCTGGTACTGCAAGTCCTGCTGCAATTCCTAATTTTTGCTTACTATCTACTTCTTGACAAAGAATATTTTTCTCTTTGCATAAAACTGGAATGTGCTGAACAATCTCTTTTGGGTCAACATCAGCAGCATATACAACAAATTTAGCAGTTCCTCTTTCTATTGCTTTAGTAACTTCGTTAGTTCCTTTTTCAATCTTTCCTGTTCTTCTTGCTTTTTCAATAATTTGATATACATCCATTTTAATACTTTCGGAAACAAGTAGAGAAACATAGCTTGTCCTCCCTAAATGTTCATCGGATAATTAATTGAGAAAGAATTGCTTTATAAAGTTTTCTTCTTCCAAAAAATCAGTAAACCTTCTTTCTATGCTCAAATTTTAATAAGATAATTTCATCATCTCTAACAACATAAATTAATCTAAAAGGTTTGATATAAAGAGTTCTTTCTCCTCTTTTGTACTTCAAGGGTTTACCAACATTAGGATTTTTAATAATCTTTTTAATTTGTTTTTCTATTTTATCTCTCTCAAATTGATTTAATCTTTTAATATTTTTCTTAAAAGTATTGCTAGGAATTATCCTTACCATTCTTTCATTTTTTTAAAGAAATCTTTTTCAGTATAACTCCCACATTTCCCACTATCAATTTCTTTCCAGATTTTATCAAGCTCTTTCATTTCTTTCATTTCTTGTTTTGTGAGACCTTCTACTTTCTTTAGGATAATCAAATCATTTTGTTTTGATACAATAAAAGCTGTACCAGAACCCATGTCTTTCCTAAGAGATTCAGGAATAACTATTTGCCCTTTTGTGCTTAGTTTAGTAATTTCCATAATAAAGTAAGAATATCTTACTATTTAAGGTTTTTTATTTCCAAGTAACCTCAACATCGTCTGTTCTTTGACGAGGCATTATATCTATTTTGCCCCAAGATTCAGATTTTGGGGGTACACCAAGCGGTGCATCTAAATTACTTTCTTTTATACCTGATTTAAACATAATCTCTCCTAAAAAAGCAATCATTGCCGCATTAGGAAAACATTTAAATAATTTAGTAGATTTAAAGAACTATGATTTCTAGATTTGATTTTGAATTAAATGAAGAAATGATTTATCTAATAGAAACATTAAAAGTTGAGGGTTATTGGTCAAGTAAATCTTTTACATTAACTTTACAAAACAAAGATATTCCCTTATTAAATAGAATAGAAGAAATTGTAAGAAATTTGGGATTGAATATTTCAAAACGCCTCTTGTTAAAAATAAGATTAAAAAACAATACTCAAAAAGAAGAAATAAAACTAATCTGGAAAAATAGAAACTTAAATTTCCACATAGAAAAAAGCCCTTTTGATGAAAATAAAGTTAAAGCTGTCACTAGTTTACCTTTTAAAAAAGAGTATATTATCTATCTCATACATAAAAATAAAAAAATTCCGGTAAAAATAAAATGTCTCAAAGAAAAAACTGTATGTAAAAGCGATTTAGATTGTTGGACTTATAAAGACTTAAGATTTCCTACAAAAAAATTATTAACTTTCCTTGATGAATATTGTAGAGGAAATAAAAATCTGCAAGTAGAAAAATTTCTTCTTAATGCTAATGAAAATCTTGTAATGTCTGCTTTTAGTGCACTAATAGATTGTGAAGGATCGATAGATTGGTATGGATTAAAGAGAATAATAAGAATAAGGATGAAAGATAAGGCTTATTTAAAACAATGGTCTAATCTATTAAAAAAACACGGGGTTTATAATTATTTTAGAAAAAATAAAAATAATTGGGAAATAAATATAGCTGGTTGGGAAGACTTTAATAGATTGCAAAAGATGGGTTTTAAACTTCACCATTCCAAAAAAGCAGAAAAATGGAGAAAGATGATGGAAGGTTTTAAAAGAAACCAAATATCAAGAAATAGTTACAAAGAATTCTACACCAATAAACTAAAAGAGATAAATAAAAAAGTGAATGCAAAAGAGTTTGCCGAATATCTTAAGAAAAGTAAAAGAGTAATAAATCATTATTTAGCAAAATTAGAAAAAGAGAAATTAATTATTTGTGACAGAAATCACTGGCCTTACTTATATTTTATTTCTACTTGATCTGTACGTTGTTTAGGAGTAATATCTATAGTATCTATACATTCGGGCTTAATATAATCTCCATTTTTGTATAATATTTCTCCAGTATAGGCTATCATAAAACCGTTATCTGTTAAAAAGTCCTTGGGGGGACAAAAAAACTTTGCTCCTCTTTCTTTGCACATAATCTTACACATTTCTTGTAATCTAGAATTACACGCAACACCTCCTCCTAAAAGCAATTCTTTTTTTCCTGTATGGGCCAAAGCTCTTTCAGCTGTTTCAACAAGCATAGCAAACACTGTCTCTTGCATTGAATATGCTAAATCTTTTAAAATATATTTTTCAGATTCAAGTTTTTGTTTTAAATTAGTAAGAATTCCAGAAAGTGCAATATCCATTCCTTTAACCTTATAAGGTAATTCAATATAATTGCCTTTAGTAGAAATCTTGGAAGAAGATTTCTCAGGGTACACCTGTGGCGCCTTGCTTTCTTTAGCTAATCTTTCAATTGCAGGCCCTCCTGGAAAACCAATTCCAGCATATCTTGCAAAAGTATCAATAAAATTTCCTACTCCAATATCTAAAGTCTCTCCAAAGATTCTATATTTTCCAGCCTCATAAGCTATTATTTGGGTATTTGCTCCAGAAGCATAAAGCATAACAGGGTCTTTTGCTTTTGTTAATTTTCCTATTTCTAGATGTGCAATACAATGATTAACAGGAACTAGTGGTTTGTTTAATTTTTCAGAAAGTTCTTTTGCAAATCTCATTCCTTCTAATAAACAAGGAGCTAATCCAGGACCTTGTGAAAAAGCAATTGCATCAATCTCTGTTTCTTTTATATTTGCTACTTCTAATGCTTCAAAATAAATCTCATTCTTATTTTGTTGATGATGCTTTGCAGCTTCAATTGGAATTATCCCTCCTTTTTCAGTGGTGTAGGTTCTTTTAACATTAGAAAGAACTTTTTCATTTTTAACAATCCCAACTCCAAAAGTATGTGCAGTTGACTCTATACCTAAAATAATTGTCATATACTTTTAATTAAATTAGTATTTATAAAACATATTATCTATTAAGATTAATGGAAAAAATAACTCTCGTGTATATGGTTGCAGGAATTTCAAGCAGGTTTAAAGGCAAGATAAAACAATTTGCAAAAATAGGACCTCAAGGAGAGACATTAATTGAATACTCTTTAAAACAGGCACTTCCTGCAGGATTTAATAAAATCATATTTATCGTAGGCAACCTTACTGAAAAACCATTTAAAAAAATGTTTGGAAACCAATACAAAGGAATTCCTATTGAATATGCTCTTCAAAAATATGACCCTGCAAAAAGAAATAAACCTTGGGGAACCTTAGATTCAATTTGTCAAATAAAAGATATTGTAAAATCTCCATTCGTAGTTTGTAATGGGGATGATTTGTATGGTGAACAATCTTTTAAGATATTAACAAACCATCTTAGAGAAAAAAGAACAAATGCAACACTAGGATATGATATTCTAAAAGTTCTACCTGAAAAAGGATATGTCAATAGGGGTGTATTTGAATTAAAAGAAAACAAAGTTCTTTCTATAAAAGAAATACTAAACATAAGTAAAGAGAATCTTTTTTCAAAAGGACTAAATGAAAATACTACTGCTAGCATGAATATCTTTGCTTTTCAACCAGAAATATTGGATAATCTTAATAAAAGATTAATTAAATTCAAGGAGCAAAATAAGGGAGACAAAGAGATAGAATGCTTCCTTTCTACAGAATTAAACAATTCAATAAAAAAAGAAGGCTTAATAATAAAATTATATCCTACACCTGATAAATGGGTTGGAATAACAAACCCTGAAGATGAATCTAAAGTAAAAGAAATAATACAAAACAATCAGAAAATTTCTTTATAAAATAATTGTCAGATTTTATACTTCTTAAACTAACTATTCATATAAAATTGCAGAAACCTAAATTTTAAAATCTTTACAAATTAATTAAAAAGTTTCTAAACGAGCCCCACAATCTTCTTCTTCAATCCAATTATGTTCTTCTTCTAACTCATTCAAGAAAAGATCAGTAGGAATAGGTTCTCCTCTATTTTTTAATTCTTCTTTATTTATTTTTATAATCCTCTTTCCTAAAATTTTATGGCCTAATAAATAATATTCTGGAACATTTTCCTGCCAAAAAACCTTATTAAGTGATATAGGAAAATCTTCTCTAACAATTCTTAAAGCACCTCCAAACTTATTAAAATTCCTATTACCTTCTGAAGCACTAATAATCATATCATCTACCCATCTAGTATATCTTAAATTTCTTTTTTTAGATTTTTCATCGAACAATTCATCTATTGGGTAAAATAAACGATTAAATAAAGACATACTTATAGGAGAACCTTGAGGTAAAACAGATTCTTGCATATCTTTATTATAAACTGTAGAAACATGTGTTAAAAAACCTGCAAGGTTTTTTCTAACTTCTTTATCTTCAAATTTACTCTTAAAAAAGTTATAATAAAAATCAAAAACATATTGATGAGATATTCTATTAAAAGTATTTTCTAAATCAAAAGACAAAACACTGCCCAAAGGAGTATGAGTTTTCAAACTTTTTTCAACAGACCAGTCCTTTTCTCCTCCATGACATTGAGAATGGCAAGGAGCTTGCATAATGATCTCTTTTACATAATTCCTTAAAAAAACATCTAAACATTTTTTTGCTTTAACAAGATTTCTACTTTTACCATTAATATTCTGAGTCCATTGAGAATATAGGGCTTCTTTATTTTTACTTAAATCTAAAAATTGATTAAATAAATTATTTAATTTTGTTTCTAAACTCGAAAATAAATTTAATTGCACATTGGGTAAAAGTTTTTCAATTCCATTTATAATTTGTGCTCTCTTCTCAGGAAATTCAAGAACTTGAAGAGGATAGTTTAAATTAAAAGAATAATTAACAAACTCATCAACCTTAGACATAGGAAGCCAAGGTCCATTAAAATATGCTATAGGAACCCCAATCTTGCTAGGGTAGAAAATTGCGGGAAATTCATTATCCATAAAAGAATTCTATAATAATACTATATAAAATAGATTATCTTCTAAGATATAATTTCTAAATCTTCTATAGGATAAAGGAATAAAATAAAAAATAAAAAATAGATTTATCTCTTTTTCTTCTTTGCAGGCTTTCTCTTAGCAGCTTTTTTCTTTTTCTTACCACCTCTAGCCATCTTAGCCTCACAAACATTACCTACTTTATCAATATAGTAAAGATGCCCAGGCTTTCTTGTGATTACTTTTTTAACAACAATTCTTCCCATTTTTCTTCCTCCTTTTTAATACTTATAAAGAATAAACATCAAAAGTATATTTAAATGTTTCTAATTGCCGACGAGAAGTCCAATAATCCTTTTATTCTTCTCATTAATCGGAATCTCTATTAAATTACAATATGGTTTTTTAATCCCATTGCTTGTTTTAAATGGTTTTATTTCTCTTAAATCAAGAATATTATTTTCTTCATCAAGCCAAATTGCAATAAAAGGGAAAAATACAAAATAAGAATGTATCTTCATTTTAGTTGGTTTTTTAAATTCAAATAATAAAGAATTAGCTTTTTCTCGTCGAGAAAACATAAGTCCTATGATTTCACCAAAAAAATTAACTTTTTTAACATTCCCTACATCTATTATTTTGCCTCTTTTTTTAATATGCATTTTTTCTTTTATTGTATTCCTTATAATATTTATTTATATTTCTTTCACATACAAAATCGTGGTGCTTGAAGCCCCCGCCAAAAGTCTTTGGAATGTGCATAAGCTCGTGGATTATTGTTTTAAGTTGGTCTTCCCTATCAAGCCTATCAAATCTTTCAGATAAAAATTCTAAGGCATAAAAAGCTTCTGCACCCATTGCTTTTTGCATAAGTTTTCCTAATGCATGACATCTCGCAATTGTATTTCTCGAAGAAGTGCCATAACTCCTAAAACACATAACCCTATTCATTCTAATGTGCGGGAATAACATTTTAGACATCTCTTCAGCTATTCTTTGTATATCTAATGCAAATTCATATTTCATTTTAAAAAGAAATTATGACCCTTTATATATTTATCAAATCAAAAAACTTCAATAACTTTATTTCTCGACGTTAAACCAGATTTTATACTCACTTTTGTTTTAAAATGTTTATTCAAGATTTTTATTAATTTCTCATTAGCTTTATTATCAATTGGCTTTTCTTTTATCCAGACTTCATATTCTTTATCTTTTTCAATTTCTTTAATTTTCTCCTGAGAAGAATTAGGATGAAGTTTAACTTTTATTTTCATCTCGTGACAATCTCTAAAGCATCTCGATGTTGTAATTTATATGCTTTACCTAAAGCCTTTTTTGATCTTGCATCAATTGCTTTAATAAAATTATTTCCAAAATCAGTATGCAAATGAAATGCAAAATCCAAAGCAGTTGAACCTTCTGGTAATAAAAAACAATCAGGTAAAATATTTCCTTTACTATCTGCAAGTTTATTTGCCGACGCTGGAAAGATAGCAACATACTTTAATAAATTAAAAACAGCCATATTCAAAACTTCTTGGACCCCTGTTCCATCATATTCTTTTAAAACTTTTTTAATATCTTCCAAAGCTAATTTTTGTTTCTCGCTTAATTCTCCTTTAATCTTACCCTCTCCAGAAGAGGGTACACTTTTGAGTGCAAACTCAGAATCTCCAGGAATATAATCAATTAATTCTGCTTTTGCTGCTTCCCTTAAAGCTAATTCAGAATCTGCAGAACATGGAACAATCATTAAATATGGAAATTCTTTAATTAATTTCTCAAAATTCTTTTTACCATTTTCAGTATCAACTTTATTTGCTGCAATAATCATGGGCTTACTCATTTTTCTTAAAGCTGCTGCAAATTCTTTTAATTGTTCTGCTGTCCAAGTACTTGGTTTTTTAGAGAAATTTAGCTTCAATAAAACATCTTTAACATGGTCTTCTTTAACCTTTAAACCAGAAAATTGATGAGCAACAGCTTCTGAAAACTTCATATCTTCTATTTCTGCTTTTCTTGCAAAACTTCTCCAAACTTTCATTAAAATATTATAAAACCATTTATTTAATTCATCCTCGAGAAATTCAACGTCTTTACAAACATCATGATTCTCTGTAGGTTTCCCCTCTACATCTAAAGTTCCAGAAACATCAACAATATGAACAAAAATATCTGCTTGTCTTAAATCATCTAAAAATTGGTTTCCCAATCCTTTTCCTTCACTTGCTCCAGGAACTAATCCTGCAACATCCATTAATTCAACAGGCACAAATCTCTGGTGATTAATACAAAAACCATGGCTTGGGTTACAATTTGTATTAAACTCCTTATCAATACATTCTATTCTAACATAACCAACACCATGATTTGCTTTTATTGTTGTAAAAGGGTAAGCAGCTATTTCAACTTCTGCTAAAGTTGCTGCTTTAAAAAAAGTGCTCTTTCCTACAGATGGTTTTCCTACTAATCCAATTAACATTTTATTGTTTTACTTCTTGCTTCTTTTTATCTCTTTCTCTTTTAATCAAAAAGATTATTAATAATATCAAGATAATTATTATTAAGATTATTAAGAAGAACACTATCTTTCCAAATAAACTAATAGGTGTTTTCTCTACAACTTCAAAATGTGCACTTGAAGGTGCAACACCATTAGAGTAGACTAATTCAAGCCCAATGATATACGTGCCCAATGGAAGAGCCCCTGTTCCAAAATTCCTATTAAAGTCTATCTTCTCTTCTATTAAAAGAGTTTCTGTCTTTGTTAAATAAGTCTTACCTTGGTAATCTTTAATAACATAATTTAAAGTCACATCCATTCTTTCTTTTTCACCAAGAGGGATAAGAGTAACTTGTGTTTTTAATTTATCTCCTTGTTCAACTAAATAATCTTTATTTAATACAATAATGTTTGAGTCAAATAATAATAATTTAGACCTAACATTTAAAGAAACAGATATTACTATCCCCCCTACAATTATTCTTCCTGTATATATTCCTGTTTTGCTTGTTCCTACAAAAGTAACTGTTATTTCTTTTGTTTCTCCCGGATTTAAAGTTAATTCTGTTGTTTGAAGGATTACATTTTGGTCTAACTCTTGTTGACTAATGCTTATTGTTGTAGTTTCAGACCCTACATTCTTAATAGTAATTGCTCTATCAACATTGGTATTTACAGCAAGATTAATATTAAATATAATTGGACTTACTGTTATTAAAGCTCCTTCTTCCCCTCCTCCTCCAGGGGGTGTCACACTTTCTGTTTGACAAGTTGATGAGCATCCGTCTCCTGAAACAGTATTTCCATCATCACATGTTTCTCCTGTTTCAATAACTCCATTACCACAAACAGGAGTTATAGTTGGAGTTGGAATTCCAGAAAAAAACCCTTCTATTTGTTCATGAGGATTAATTATTAATTCTTCATCCCCTCCAGAATTTAAAGATATAACATCTGCATTAATCAATGGAACAAAGATGCTCAAAATTAATAATATAATTAATAATTTTTCTTTCATTATTCTAAAAACTCATAAATCTCCTTTTGTTTATGACTATTGAGAGAAACATGCTTTTCACCTGTTGAGGGTTTTATATTCAAAAATTGTCTTTTTAATAGTTCTTTAATTGCATTTTTACTTTCCTTACTGCCCCGTAAATGAGAAGGCAGAGCTTTCTGCAAATTTTTAAGTTCTGTATGTCTTCCACCCCAAATATTTAGATTGAGCAATTTTCTAAGAAATCTTTTCATAATAATTTCTGTCAAATCCATAATAAATATAAAATTTTAGGATATTTAATAGTTCTTATTTTACATGGAACATTAATGTTCCAAAAGGGGAACATTTATATACACTCTTCAATAAAATATAATATGGAAACTTTATTCAGAAAAACCTTAGGAGATACGCCAAAGATAAGAGTATTAGAATTCCTCATAGAAGGAAGAGAACTTGATTACAGTATAAGCGATATTGCAGAAGGTGCTGAGATAGGAAGAACTACTTTATTCAGAATATGGGAAGATTTAATAAAAACTGAAATGATAACTCCTACAAGACAAATAGGAAATGCGAAGTTGTACAAATTAAATTTAACAAATATATTTGCTAAAAAACTAACAGAAATTTTTGATAGTGTAATTCTTCAAAAGCAGAAGATTAGTGTGTAAAATTTAGATTAATAAATTTATTGACGCTCAAAAAACCAGATTTATTTTTCAACACTCACCAACTTTAAAGTTCCTTGATGAGAATCTGTAATTAAAAAATCAATTTTATCTTCAGACTCGAAAAGTATATTTGAAACATCAAAACCAATTGGAACCACACATCCTGCCAAACCATTATATTCTACATAAATAGCCCCCCCAGTTAAATATTCTAAAACACTTTTTCCACCAAATTCCTGAATTAAAGTTGATTGAAAATTATTCTTTCTGAAGTCTTATCAAGTTTAAAGTCCCTTGATGAGAGTTTGTAATTAAAAAATTAAGATAATCTGTAGTTTCAAAAAGTCTATTTGAAACATTGAAACCTACTGGGGCAACATAACCTCTAAGATAACCTGCCATTAAATCAATTGACCCACCAGTACCAAAATAATCTTTGAAAGTTTTTCCCCCAAATTCTTTAATAAGTTTAGATTCACCGGTTTCTGGATTTAAAACATGAAGTGCTGCAGAAAAATTCAAGTCTTGCGAAGAAGCTCTATTTGTTAAAGGTGAACTTGTATAAAATAAATCTCCAATCGAATCAACTGCTAATGAACTTGGAAGATTTATTCCTCTTACTAAATCCTCAACATTTTTCAAAGTATCAACCTTATAAATCACATCTTCTAATAAATCTGAAATATAAAACATGTTTCCAAAATTTTTTCTCCCAATTGAAGAATTCTCAATTATTTTTAAATTTTCTAAAAAAACATGATCTTCACTCTCAGGGGAAGCATAACCTAATTTCCAAGAATTAACATTAAGATCAAGAGGTAATTCAAATTCCACATTTATATTTTTGTTATCATCAATAGAAATAACTCTTTTTGGATGTTCATTTTCTCCTTCCTGAGAACTTTGTACAGCATAAATCTTTCCATCACTTCCTTTTATCATATCAGTAATACCTCTTAACTTATCATTTTGCATATAAACACTAACCCCATCCAATAATCCAACTCTAAATAATTTATCAGAACTATTCGAAGAAACAATCAAACCAAGATTATAAACAATTGCATCAAGTGTAAGCCCTCTAGATCTCCATAAAGAGTCAGCCAATGCATAATATGAAGAGGAATGAAAATCTGAGAAATATGTTGACAAATTAAATTCAGCCAATGAATTTACTTCCAAATTATCCAAAGTCCCAGAAAATATTGAAATTTTTGGATTATCCTTCGGTTGTATTCCTCCATTACTATAAAGATTAAGAAAACGGGGACCTTGTAATAAAGTTCCTAAATTCAAATCAGCCCCACTACCTTTAATATCTTCATTAATAAAATTCTTTGCACTTTTTATCACAAATTCCCCAGAACCAGGACCATAAGATAATCCTCCAGGAAATTGTAAATCACTTTCAATTATCTTTTCAGAAACATATTTTAAACCTGGAGATTTTGGAATTTCATAAGATTCATCTTTTTCACAATAAGGTAAAAAAGCCATGGCCCCAACAAAAGCTACACTCTTCAAAATATTTCCCAAAGTTTTTTTCATGTCAAATAAGAGAATAAAAACTATTTAAACCTAATTATTTCATTCATTTAATAACAAGGATTATGACAGGTATAAACATAAGAATCCCATTGACAGCTATGACTAGTACAATCATATGAATTATAATAACTATAACAATAAGGATAATCATAAGTAAAATCATAACAACAATAACTATAACTATCCCAACCACAATTATAATCATCAGTACAATCACCAGAATCATAATAATAAGCACAAGTTGGAACATTTTTACAAGAAGAACCATCCCAATAACAGCCCATGTTTACACAGTCACCTGAACCATAAGAAGCACACGCAAATCGAGAACAAGCATAACCATAATAATGCCAACTACAACCTGCACTATCACACGTAGATTGAGAAGAATATTCAGAACATAAAATACATTTATAACTTTGTTTTGCACTAGTATATAATCCAGTACAACCTCTCTCTGTCCATTTAGTAATTGTTTCTATTGCATATGCAGAATAACTAATAGTTTCAGAATTAAACTTTCTACAATAAGTTAATAGATTCTGACCTGCACCAGTAGTACAATCAGGATCAGTTTGCCAAACACCATTTGAATCAGTATGCTGATTAACTTTTCCTGACCATTC
>Ga0268285_1001182_pt1 | contig 13065 bp, 14 predicted proteins | sample saktaG_2_FD_190144 | JGI IMG/M metagenome (GOLD analysis project Ga0268285, IMG submission 190144) | Saline water microbial communities from Sakinaw Lake, British Columbia, Canada - sak_2013_06_06_120m | ecosystem: Environmental > Aquatic > Non-marine Saline and Alkaline > Saline ... | reverse complement strand
CTGATTTCAGTCTGAAATGAGGAAAGGGTTGAAACGTGTCTCGTAATCATAGGTATCAATAGCCTCTTTCCTCTTCAGATAGTTTACCACAGTGTAGGTAAGCGGGGTAGCGATGGCTTCAATACCAGTCTTCACCAGCCAGTGATACAGAATCATTATCGCCGCGAAGGAAGGGGTACCGATGAAGGCCAGGGTAATGAATATTGCCGTATCCAGTCCCTCGCCGACGATGGTGGAACCAATCGTCCGGGTCCACAGCCAGCGCCCCCGCGTCAAAACCTTCATCTTCGCCAGGACAAAGGAATTAACAAACTCGCCGGCAAGATAACCGCAGAAGGAAGCGGCAAGCAGTCGCGGGGTAAAGCCCAGGATAGTCTCGTAAGCCCCCTGCCCTTCCCAGAAAGAAGCCGGCGGCAGGACCTGCCCTACCCAGATGAAGATGACAAAGATGAGGTTGCACGTAAAGCCAAGCCAGATAACCCTCCTCGCCCAGCGGTAGCCATAGACCTCGGTTAGAATATCACCAAGGATGTAGCTTAAGGGAAAAACGACGATGGCCGCCGGCAGGATAACCGCACCAAAGCTTATTACCTTTACTGCGATAATGTTGGCCGTAATAAGGCAGGTAGTGAAGATAGCCGCAATAATCACCAGTCGCTGCGAGACATTCACTGCTGCGCCTTCCGCATCTTGCCGCCAACTAAACCCAGCGCTGGCGGCGGAAGAAGTAGAGTATCCCGCCGATAATAACCAGCATAATAAGGAACACATAGAGGAAGGAAAACTTTGACTCCTGGAGAGGCAGGGGGATATTCATCCCGTAAACACTTGCCACTACCGTAATGGGCAGCATGATAGTGGCGATAACAGTCAATATCCGCATGACCTCATTGGTGCGATTGGAAGCCAGCGAATCATAGGTGTCATTCAAGCCCTCGATTACCTCTTTATACTCATCCAGGGCATCCCAGATTCTATCCACATGGTCAACCATGTCGCCAAAGTAAACGGACATGTCCACCCTGGTAAAACGGCGAATCCTGGGCTCCAGACTGCCGATGACGGCTCTCATCGGCCAGATAATGCGGCGGAAGGAGATAACATCACGCCGCAGGACGGAGATATCCTCAATCGCCCCGGGCAGTCTCCTGCCGGCGAAGATATTGTCCTCAGTAAGTTCAATGCTTTCACCAATCTTATTTACTATCGGCAGGCAGTAGTCAACCAGCCGGTCAACTATCCGGTAGAGGAGATGCCCGGAACCCTGGCTAAAGTAAAACTCCCGCGACCCCTCATCAATCTGGCACTCGCGGAACAGCTTGACCAGCGGCTTGAGGTCACCCTTATGCAGGGTAATCAGGTATTTTTCACCGATAAACGCCGATACCTGGCTGGAGGTTGTTACCCGCGCCTCCTTATCAAACACCGGAAAGTGAAGGACCAGAAACAAATAGCCCTTATATTCGTCTATCTTAGGCCGCTGTATCCGGCTGAGACAGTCGTCTAAATCAAGGGGATGGAAGGGATAGTGCTGGGCCAGATACTCCGTCTCCTGCTCGGTCGGCTGTTCAATATTAATCCAGGTCAGGTCGCTCCAGGTGATCGCCTCCAGATGCAGTTCCTGTCTGGTCTTCTCTTTGACCTTCGGGGCAGTCATCATCAACCATCCTTGGCACCATCCTTACACCAGAAGCCTGACAACATTCTACCACAATTGTTGCTCGCCAGCACCCCGGCTGCTATACTACTGAGGTAAGATTTATTACCTCACTTTAGAGATGGAACAAAGACCCCCATTAAGACACCGGATTAGCCTCAAGCTCAAGAAAGCGCTGGGAATGAACATATTCCTGTGCGACTCCTGCAAATGGAACTGGCGCAGTGCGTGCCATAATCCAGCACGCCCTAACGCCACCTGGTGTCCCGAGTATGAGAAGCGGGGGAAGTAGCCTACTTCCTCTCTATAATCATCGCCATTCCCTGACCACCACCAATACACAGTGTCGCCAGGCCACGATGAGCATCTCTTCTCTCCAGCTCGTTAAGCAGTGTCACTATCAACCTGGCTCCGGTACAACCAACAGGATGCCCCAGTGATATTCCCGAGCCGCAAGGATTAACATTCTCATTGCCAGGGTCACAGAACTCTTTGCTCTCCGCATAGCGAGGGATATCCAGTTCCCTCATACAGGCAATCGCCTGAGAGGCAAAGGCCTCATTGAGCTCAATCACATCCATATCCTTGATGCTATAGCCGGTCATCCTCAGAACTTTGCGAGTCGCCGGCACCGGCCCAAGACCCATATACTGCGGGTCAACCCCTCCCGAGGCATAGCTCTTTATGGTAGCCCTGATGGGGAGTCCATTTTTCTCGGCGAACTCTCGAGAGGTGACAAGCAGTGCCGCCGCGGCATCGTTTATCCCCGAGGCATTGCCGGCCGTCACCGTCCCGTCTTTCATAAAGGCAGAGGGAATCTTGCCCATCTTCTCCACGTTCGTATCCATCGGCCTCTCGTCAGTATCAAACACGACAGGCGGCCCTTTTCGCTGGGGAATCTCCACCGGCACAATCTCGCCCTTAAAGAGACCGTCCTTTATTGCCTTAAGCGCCCGGTGATGACTCTCGGCACCGACCTCGTCCTGCTCCCGCCTTGATATCTGGTAATCTCTGGCGATGTTCTCCGCGGTGACCCCCATGTGATAATCATAGAATATCTCATACAGTCCGTCATAGACCATGCCATCCAGCAGCAAGGCTTTCGAAGTAACGTCCATGCGGTATCCCCAGCGCGCCTTGGGCAAAATGTAAGGGACATGGCTCATGGCTTCCATGCCCCCGGCTATAATGCAATCCGCATCGCCCGCCTTTATCGCCTGAGCCGCCAGGGCCACCGCCTTCATCCCCGAGGCGCATATCTTATTTACGGTGGTCACATTTACTTCCTGGGGCATTCCCGCTCTGATACTGGCCTGCCGGCCGGTGTTCTGGCCCTGCCCCGCCTGGATAACATTGCCCATAATAACTTCATCTACCTCGAGACCGGGCAGGCTTTCATCCCAGGCCATATATTTTTGCTCGATAGGACTCTTGTCCACGTCCCTTAAAATGCTGGGCCGCAGCTCTTTTACTCCCTCTGGAACGACCGGCCTTCTCCCGATCCTGTCCAGCACCCCCTTGATTACCACCTTACCCAGGTCCATAACCTCAACATCTCTCAGGCCCGCCCCGAAGGTCCCGATAGCCGTTCTTACGCCGCTAACAATCACCACTTCTGTCATGAAGTCTCCTCCTTCATCTATTTAACCAGGTTCACTAACTTGAGACTTTACTTATACTCGTAGAATCCCTTCCCGGTCTTGCGTCCCAGCCAGCCTGCGGTAACCATCTTCCTCAGCAAAGTGGGCGCAATATAACGCGGGTCTTTGAGTTCTGCGTAGAGGGCATCAGCCGTAAATAAGAGAATATCAAGCCCGGTGAAATCCCCCACTGTAAGCGGCCCCATCGGGTAATTAAGCCCCATGGTTATCGCGCTATCAATATCCTCCCTACTGGCATAACCCTCCTCCAGTAAGCCGACGGCATGCAGGACATAGGCTATAAAGAGCCGGTTAACAATGAACCCCGGCTTATCCTGCGCAATAACCGTTGTCTTGCCTAACGACTTGCCAAACTCCACGCTGGCCGCGATTGTCTCATCGCTGGTAGCAATCGTCCTGACAATCTCCAGTAGTTTCATTACCGGTACCGGGTTAAAGAAGTGCAGCCCCACTACCTTATCCATTCTCTTGGTTACCACCGCCATGTCAATCACAGACAGCACTGAAGTATTACTAGCCAGGATGGTATCTGGACGGCAAATCCCGTCCAGTTCGCCAATGATTTTCTTCTTCAAATCCATGCTCTCAATCGCCGCCTCCACCACCAGGTCGCAATCACCAAAATCCCTGGTATTGGTAGTGCCCTTAATACGACCCAGTGTGGCATCCTTATCCGCCTGAGATATCTTGCCCTTATCCACAATTCTGGTCAGCACCTTATCAATAGACGCCAGACCCTTGTTCAAAAACTGGTCATTTATCTCGGATACCACCACCTGATAGCCCGACTGGGCACAGAGTTGAACGATACCAGAACCCATCGTCCCACAGCCAACGACACCAACCTTCTTGATTTCCATAGTACTCCTTTCCGTTTATTATTTTGCCTTATAGTCCGGCTTCCTCTTCTCTACGAAAGCCGTGGTCCCCTCATTAAAGTCTTCCGTACCCATGACATAGGCACACAGTGCGTTCTCCAGCCGCAGGCCATCTTCCAGAGGCATTTCGTAACCTCTAATCATTGCTTCTTTAGCCGCTCTGACTGCCAGCGGAGCCAGACCGCAAATAGCCTCCGCCCACTCCCTGGCAGTAGACATCACCTCTGCCGGGGGCACAACCTTATTTACCAGGCCGATACGGTAGGCCTCCTGGGCGTCAATAAGTTTCGCCATCAGCAGCATCTCAGCCGCCTTACACCAGGGAACCATCCGGGACAGCCGCTGCGTTCCCCCGAAACCAGGAATCAGCCCCAGTCCCACCTCTGGCGTACCAAAACGGGCGCCCTCCGCCGCTACCCTCAGGTCGCAGGACAGGACTAGCTCCAGCCCCCCACCCAGCGCAAAGCCGTTGACAGCCGCAATAAGGGGCTTCCACAGCTCAAAGCCGCGCCATATCGCCGGGGGGAACGACCACTGGTCATGGCGATGGTCCTTCATAAAGGAGAGGGTATCTTTAATATCGGCACCGCCACAAAAAGCCTTCTCACCAGCACCGGTGATAATCCCCACCCAAAGCTCAGGGTCGTCCCGGAAGTCCTTCACTGCCTCACTGAGTTCGTGCACCGCCTCCATGTTCAAGGCATTCATTGCCTGGGGACGGTTGAGCGTAAAGATAGCAACCTTACCTTCCTTTTGATAATCAACAGTCACAATAAGCCTCCTTCGCTAAAAGTTGGTTGTATACTCTCGCTTGGCCTGAAGAGGGAGAAACCACCTTGAATTTTAACAGACGGCTCGCACTACCGTCAAGGCAAGATAGAATGGCCCCTTTGACAGCCGAATTCAATCTGTGCTATATATATTCTGTAACGGCAGCGTAGCTCAGTGGTAGAGCAGAGGACTCATAAGCCTTACCCAGCTACAAAACTGGTAAGCAATTCTAAGCTACTGGTAAGCAATTTCATAAAGTCCCGTAGAGAAGGACTTTCTGACCTCAGTATCAAGTATTATCAATCTTACCTCAACCGAGCTAGACAAGTAGTCGGTCTTAACGTATCAGGTCAGGACATCACACATTTCTTGAAATCCCTTAAATGCACTCCTGGTGGCAAGCACGCTTATTACAGAGTGTTGAGAACCTTCTATAACTGGTTATACTCTCGCAAGTCTGGCTATAAACTGAATGTTCAAGATAATCCTATTCTTGATGTTGATGCTCCAAAGTTAGATAGAAAGATATTACCAAGTCTCACCCCACAACAAGTCAACTATGTTATTGAACAAGCGTCCTGTATGCGTGATAAAGCTATTATCTCATTGTTTGCTGATTCAGGTTTAAGACTATCAGAATTAGCCAATATCAAGCTACAGAATATTGACTGGCAGAATCGCCTCATTAAAGTCACTTGCAAAGGTAATAAAGAGGGATTAGCCCCATTTGGTAAGACAACGGAAACATTATTGAAACAATGGTTAAGCACCCATGAACCTGATAGCAATTTATGGGACTTGAGACGCTGGGGCATCAATATCATGTTAAGAAGACTATCAGCAAAGACAGGTCTACCTTGTAATCCTCATACTTTCAGAAGAACATTCGCCAGCATACTTGCTAAACGTGGGGTGGACTCTCTGCATATTATGAGGCTAGGACGTTGGTCTTCAATTCAAATGGTAGAACGTTATACTAGGTCAGTACAGTTTGAAGATAGCTTAAAGCTCTATTCTGATATAGTGAACTAGCCCACCACTAAAGTCCCGCCAAACATCCAAGCTGAATAGGGAACAGAATTGACCCCTCAGAACATTGTCTAGAATCAAAATCTGAGGGGTTTTCTTTTGGTAATTTTAAAGGTAATAAATTAAAAGGGTAGTAAACCACAGCCTACAAAGTATACCCGCCTAATTTTGGATTTGGTGAAAGTTACCACGTTCAAAAAGTGGGTGTTTTTACCCTTCTTTAATTTCCTAGAACCAAAGCAAAGTGGACACGCTGGATGGCACTTCACGTTTTCTCAGAACCGTGTAACTTACGCTACTGTTCAGCCTATGCTTATTTCTTGCTGAAAGAATTTCTTTGTAATATGATGATATGAAACTAGCCTAACGAAGTACTGGACGAAATAAAATGTGCTTCAATTATGTGAGGCGTAGGATAAATAAGGTAATTCGGATTTTCCGTATTGGTTCAGTCTTGACTTTGTTAAAACGTATACCACAGTTTTTACAGTACTTGACTGAGCGGATAAAGGATACTTGGCGCAATTGTGAGATAAGCCTCTTCAAGATGCTAGTTGGAGGTGTTTGTCCTTGGTGTGGAAGTAGTAATGTCACGACGAGGACGGGATTTGAACGAAGGAATTGTGATATTTGTCAGGTAACATTCAACGAACTTTGTCCAGTATGTAAAGATGTAGCTAAATCATTAGGATTCAGTAGGAAGTTCTCTCAATATGGATGCGATAGATGCGGGACCATTTTTGACAAGGAATATAATGTGATAACTGAGGGTGACACTGTAAGGCGAACTATGTGGTTTACAGCTTACACTTTAAGAGCGCAATGGTTCACGTCATGGCTTACGTGGATGCTTTTGACAATAGGCGCTATTGCGATTATTGTAACAATTCTCGTAACTAGATAATTAGTCTCAGATGCTCATACTAGCCACAATAATATTAGTTGCTCAGTTGCGTGCACTCTATACTACTACCTTTGTAATTAAGACTGGAGCAATGGACAAATAGGGAAGGGGAGCACGCACAAGATTAGAATGCTATACCAAGTCAGTGAGGTTTGAGGATAGCCTAGAACTTCACTCTTTTGTTATGAACTAAAGACTGAAAACCTACAATTAAACCCAATCGCCTTCTTCTTTTACCCACCTGTCTCTTTGAGAATCATATATTCTACTAGTACTAGTATGATACACGTCTTTGGAAACTCCATAGTAGTCAACAGTCATACTCAATTTTAGCTCTTTTGAACCACCTAAAATGGCATCTTTATCAACATCTTTAACTCCGATTATCCACGTTGGCATTTGTGTGGAAGCTGGAAAGACTGAGCCTTTAGTTTCGCATTCAAAATTAGTCTCACCTTCACCAGTAACTATGAATTTCCCGTACAGTTTTGCGTTTTTTGCGGGTAAACTACCTACGTTACTTACTATAACATCAAATTCAAGCTCGTTCTTTTTATCGCTGTCTTTCTTAACTATGTCAGAAAATCCTATGTAGGGTCTAGTTCTAATCATAAATTCACGTCTAGTCAAATACAGCGAATAGATAAGACCTATAAGAACACCGAACTGGATGATTGTTATTACAATTTCATAACCAGTCATCTTAAACTCCTCCTAATTAATTAAGCATTCTGGCACATTGCTATCTAATTATACATAACCTAAAACAAAGGTGGTATCTCCCCCTACTCAATACTTCGTACCAAATCAACACTGACTATCTGCTCTCTGACGAATTTTAGTTTTTTCTAGAATTTGGTATCATATCTGATTGTTCTTCCTTACTTCCTCTCAAATGACTTAGTGGCATTGACCATATAATTGCTTATCGCCTCAAATAACTCCTCGTTTAGACTTTGCGACTTAAGAACTGAAGTAAATTTATCCTTTAACTCTATGGGGCTGTCAGAAGACTGACCTATGTAAGCACTAAAACCGAGTATAAAGGCAAGTTCTGCCAGCAAGTGGGCATCCCTTGCTATTTCAGTTACTTCCTTCAATGTGGGTTCTGTAGTATCGGCTTTTTCCATGAGCTTTAAGGTAATGTTCTCCAGCTCATCAAGTCTATCAAAAAGGCTCCATTCAGGTAGTTTGTCGGGCTCTCGCTCCGGAGTGTTCATGCTTACCTCCTATAAACCCTAGATATTCGTTGTTGATTATACATCTGAGTCACCGAGAATGGAATATCTTCAATTATTACTTGCAAAAGTGCCATAGGTAGTATAATGTCCCCGTAATGTGCAGCAGGGGGTGAGAAATGAAGCGATGGCTTATACCAATCATGTTCTTCTTCCCGTCTTTATCCCTACGTTTGACGTCACGCTAAGCATTCCGTCAAGCAAATCCATAGCGTGTGCTCTATACTACTGCCTTATTTGAAGAGGGGGGTTGACCTGAGCCTAGTTGCCCGCAGTTGGTCTCGTAGAGACAATTCAGTTTTAGCTATATATTGCTAACATCCCTTTGTTGACCGCCAAGATTATTATACTTACTGGGTAACAATCAGCAGTCTATTCCAATATGACTATTGCTGGCTTTCCCCCCTCTTCTTCTCATATTCCCCTTTCATGTATCCTAGGACAACCCAACCTGTATATGCGACAAAGCTGGCACACAACGATACAAAGGTCTTTTCCCAATATGCAAAGTAACCTATGATACCCTCAACGAAGTTCGTTCCACGGAAACAATACCCAACGATAGTGCATGCAAGGAATCCAATCAGTAAGAATAATACTTCCTTCCTGTTATTTAATAGCCAACCATGTACAGTCATAATTAAGCACCCCCCTTTTTAATATACTTTAACATACAACAAAGCTAGTGGTTTAACTACTTTTCTTACTGTGGATGCCACTTTCTTTGAAACCCGAAGCATGAACAACAGAGTGAAAGAGAGTAAAATGCCACCATTGACACCCATACTGCGTGGGGATAGAATCTAGGAAAATGTACTATCTAGCTGAGAATGGCATAGAAAAACGCATAGAGACGTGGAAGGTTATCGTTCCTTTGCATGACAACGATAACAAGGAATTTCCAGAGGAATTAATCAACTCTGTAAAAACTAAGGTTATTAATGAGTTTGGTGGTCTAACAGCGGTAAACGCTGTTGGTCAATGGCAATCTGGTAGAGAACTGTATACTGACCGTAATATCCAAGTGATTGTTGATGTCCCCATTAAAGACCATAAAGAGACCACCTCTTTTTTTCTCAGTCTCAAAGGTGAACTTAGGAAAGAATTAAGACAACATAAAATATACGTGACATTTGAGAGTGGAGCAACCGAGTTATTATCAGTTAATGAGTTCCTACAGGAATTAGGATTTGAGGTTAATTCAAATCAGCGACAATTATTGACGCAATACGATGTACAAAGGTTAATTGAACAATCTGATAAGGTACAAAAGAGGTTGGGTTATCGTACGTTGAGCTTAATACGAAATAACGAACTGAAGTGTATAATTTGGGAACGAGAGATACTAGGAACCAAAATAATAACTGCCATTGAAGACAAATATCCCCCCGATACAGTTATCTTTTCTGCTGATAATCTTGAAGAATACTTTAAAGAGGATACTTTCGGGAAACCACTAGTCGTAATCGGAAGTTATGAATATCAATTGCACATATTAGACAATGAAAAAAGACGATATATCACAGGACACCCGAGTGAATTCTCAGCATATGACCAAGGAAATAAAGAGCCTATATTCTTCCACACACTTTATGGTGCTTTGAAAACATCAGAGTTTATCCCCATATATTTAGAGACCCTTTTGGTGGATTACATCATTCTCAGGGAATTGGGTATAAAAGGGGAAGAAATTGCGATGATTGTTAGTTCTGATGGTATTTGGCACGTTGGTGGGGGTTGTTTCATAGGTTGTAATGCTTATTTACCAATTAAAAAAATCCTAGAACCAATAATAAAAGGTTATGATAAAGTTAGGGACCTGTACGAAAATGGTGCAATTGACGAAATATCCTTAATGCAGTTGAAGATGCTCTATAATTACAAATCAAAGAAAGAGATGTTTATCGGCTATCGTAAGTATAGGGGGCAGGGAACAACTGATGTCAAGATTGTATTACCAGAGTTTAAAGTAAATACAAGAATTCAACAAAGTAAAGAACCGAAAGCTAGTTAATTCTCTCGGTTCTTCCGACAAAGGGAGAACGTCTCCGCTCTCAAATCTAATCACGTAATCCCAACAATCTACGCTGTGGCTGGATTATGTGTAACTCACCCAAACTTTGTACGGAATGTTGCACAATTGTAAGAGCCACTTTAAAGCATTGTTCAACATCATCTTTTGTTGCTATTTCTCCTTTATGGATTATTTTATTCCTTTTCTGTTTAAGGCTCATTATATCACTGTAATCCTGATTATCTATTTCTCCAGCAAGATTTAACGATTCCAAAATATCGTCCGTTGTCCACGATAAACCCCGTAGTTTATTTCGCCTATCACCGCTAATTGATTTCTTTTTTAAAAATTCATCCCATACAGATGCAATATACCTTTCTACAACTGTCCATCCCATGATGAAACATTGGGGATATTCAGAAGATTGCAAATGTGTATATGATTCTAAAAGGAAAAGGAGAGATTTTTTTAGTTCATCGTCTTTCGTTATCCTGTCTGCTCTATTGAGAATATCTATAATATTCTCTTTGGACAATATAAAGGTTGTTGGAATCATCATAGACATATAAGAAGGCTCACCCCACGTGCTGACTTGTCTAGTTCTATCAGAAACTAAAGACATAGTATGACCCTTAATCGCTAACGTCTCACTGTCAATTGTTATCTCTCCGACTTCTGGTTCTCTGATTGCATAGCAAGGTAAGCCTAGAACCAAAGCTACACCCATAATTTCATTTAGCATATCAAAAACTTCTATCTTACTTTCGCTCACAATCGTTATTAAACCATCTTGCTGTATAATTGTTTTAAAGCCCCTATATTCGACAGTAAAGTGCTCTCTAGGTTTCAGAAATTGCCTTTGAGCCTTCTCTTTAAATGACTTCTTTGGTATTTCTCCAATCCATACGGGTGGGTAGAAGTAAGTTCCGTATGCTTTGAGGTCTGATTTCGGTACTCTCTTGTCGGTATCTAGCTTTGGACTCGGTTTTGGTGCCTCTACAATGCTCTTTCCAACTATGTCATTGATTATTTCTTCGGACTTCTTTAAGTAAATATTCCCCCAGACAAACCAAGCAAAGGCTTCCTTAGTTACACGTGTTTTTCGACTAATAATTGCGGGCTTTACTGACTCGGTGAAAGTGACACTAACAGTGTATCTTCTCAACTCCTCTAGTGCTGATAGGAATTTGCCTTCCAAGATTCTTCTTAATGTTTTCTCACCATCTTCAATCAAGTAAAGCTCATCAGAAGCAAGTTCCTGACTCCATTTCTCATAACTTAATATTTTTCCCAACTCATCAACAGCTTTATAGAATGGTATCGGACCGTGAATACATATTTCCAAGTCCGCCCTGTCCTTGAAATGCTGGTAAATGATTAGCTGGAAGTCCATTTTAAACCGCTCGTTCTGAAACCAAACAACATCAACTTGACAAGGAGATGAGAGGTCATCAAGATTTGATATTTTTATTCTTTGGTCTGGAGCTATCTTGCTGACCTCTTCTCTAAAGAGAGTTATCGTTTGTCTGAACCAATTTTCTAGTCTCTTCAAACCTATGCACCTTACATATTCTTTAGCGTAATGGTATAACATGTACTTTGCATAATCAAGGATTTACCACAGGCACAACAAAACTGCTGTTTTTGTTTAGGCGTTGACTTCTACATACGTATGAGGTAGGCTTGCCACGTATGGAAGGCAAATCACTAAGAGCACTAGCAAAAGAGCTTGGAGTATCACACAGTTACTTGAGCCAGGTTATCAATGGCAAGCGTCCTGCCAGTGAAAAAGTGCTTACCACTTTGCTTACCAGTGGATTGATAAAAAGTGATTTCTTGGGGTATAATGAAGCTGCTTGGCAGCGTAGCTCAGTGGTAGAGCAGAGGACTCATAAGCCTTTGGTCGTGGGTTCAAATCCCTCCGCTGCCACTTTTTATTTTGGTCTCTTCAGGCCTCAACCTCACTATCGGGGAAGGAAACAAACCAATCGGGATAAAGCCATCAATAGTCGACACTCACGCCCACCTGGATATGGCCCCCTTCGATGAAGACCGGAGCGAGGCGATAGCCCGGGCAGCAAACTCAGGGGTAAGTACCATCATCACCGTAGGTATCGACCTGGAGTCAAGCCGGAAGGCGGTAAAGCTGGCCGAGAGCTATCCCGGGGTCTTCGCCGCGGTAGGTTTTCACCCTCACCGGGCAACCGGAATTGCGGAGGCGGATATTGCCCGCCTGGCCAAAATCGCCACCCGGCCCCGCGTAGTCGCCATCGGCGAAACAGGCCTGGACTTTTACCGAAACTACTCGCCACGTGAAGCACAGCTACAGGGACTAAAATGGCAACTGGAACTGGCGGCGGCACTTGACCTGCCGGTAATCATCCACTGCCGCCGGGCAGAAAAAGAGATGCTGTCCTTACTCTATGAGTGGACCTCATCTGATGAACGCCCCAAGCAACCTCGAGGGGTAATCCACTGCTTCAGCGGTGATACTGACACCGCCCGGCGGTATCTGAATATGGGGTTCTTCATTTCTCTGGCAGCAAATATCAGTTATCCGTCGTCATCCCGTACCCATGATGTCACCAGTAGCATCCCCCCGGACAGGTTACTGGTGGAAACCGATAGCCCCTTCCTGCCACCCCAGCGCTACCGGGGAAAGCGCAACGAACCATCATATCTGCCGCTCATCATAGAAACGCTTGCCCGAATTAGAGAGACATCCCCGGAAGTATTAGCGGCGCAAACGACAGCGAATGCCTCCCGGTTATTCCACCTCCCGGCGCCTGAGTGAAAAGGGAGGGGGTCTTAGTCTGGTGCCTCCTGCTTCCTTTCAGTCAACCACCCTCCAGCCGTGGGCATAAACATTCATCCTTCTCCCTCTGGCAAAGCCAATGAGGGTTACGCCCAAAT
>Ga0268285_1001179_pt1 | contig 13117 bp, 16 predicted proteins | sample saktaG_2_FD_190144 | JGI IMG/M metagenome (GOLD analysis project Ga0268285, IMG submission 190144) | Saline water microbial communities from Sakinaw Lake, British Columbia, Canada - sak_2013_06_06_120m | ecosystem: Environmental > Aquatic > Non-marine Saline and Alkaline > Saline ... | reverse complement strand
ACAATCGCTATTACCTCCTCGCGACCTACACAGGCGCGCGAATCACGCGGTTCGAGAAGGGCGCTCACCGGGTACGATTGTCCATTGCAGATCGGCACTTCAACCTGGATCTGGAAGGGCTTCAGGGTACGGTGGTGGCGCTCAAAAGCCCTCATGCGGGCAGCATGACCGGGCGGATCTTCGAGAGCCTCGCTGCGACTCTGAAGCTGCGGCTGTACGCGAAGAAGAGCACGGGAGACCAGCTTCTGCTCGAAGATGAAGGGAGGAATGCCGGGTTGGAAGTCATGGACGACGCTGACGAACTTCTGCGCACGCTGAACAAAAAGAAGAGATAACCGTTGAGGGGAGTGTGTGTGACGAGCCGTTCAGGCGGTTCGAGGCGCCCGGAAGATCACGAGCGCAGCGGGCAGGTAAAAAACGAGTAAGATCACTATAAAGCCGATGAGGTGCAGGCCATCTGAGCCGTTCACGAGACCCTCGAGGGCATAAGCACCGATGAGCAGTATCGAGGTGACACTGTGCGATTTGATCATCGCCAGGTTCGCCGGCACCATCAGCTGCGGATCGTTATGATGGGCAAGCAGAATACTCACTGACCGATAGGTCAGGGGGAGCGCGAGGAATGCAAAGAGCGCGAACGGCGTGAGCACGCGCGATGCCACCCCCACTATGATAACGAGGTACGTGGCCGCCCAGCTTCCGACATAGAGTTTGATGGCTGCTTGCGTGCCATAACGCGCGACCAGCGTCAACTTCCCAGCTTTCTTATCGTCTTCTAAGTCAGGGACTTCGTTGATGACCACCATTGAGAAGAGCATGATGCCGCAAGGCAGTGTTGCCAGGAAGGCTTCAAGGCTGAGCTGCTGCGCCTGCACAAAATAGGAGCCAAGCCCAATGATGGGCCCGAAATTAAGGAGCAAGCCCAGTTCCCCGAATCCACGATGCGAGAACTTGATTGGCGGCGCGGTGTAAAATATGGAGCTGAAGACGCCGATAGACAAGAACACCAGGACGAGAAACCCGCGCACAAGCCCAAGGTACAGGCCAATCGCAGCAACACAGCAATACATGACGACAAAGGCGTTAAACATCGCGCGCGGCTTGATGAGCCCGCTGGTCAGGAGGCCGCTGCCGCCTGTATAAGGATTCTTCGCACCCGGTTTGAGCTGATCAACAGCATGTTTGAAGTCGAAATAGTCATCGGTCATGTTCAACGCGATGTGATTGAGCGAGACGCCCAGCATGACCAGAAAGAAGAACCATAGCGAGAAGGTATGGTCGACCGCCCAACTCACGAGCGCGCCAATCGCCGCGGGAAACATGCTTGGCGGCACGAAATGGTATCGAAAGGCGCGAAGCCAAACCTTTAGCCTATCTACATGCTGCTCGTTCATAGTGCAACATAACTTTAGTGTAGGTATTTAAAACAGTGCCTCTGGTAAAAATACTGTCTCATAGAGGAGTGCGGAGAACCGCCGCGTGGAAATGCCGGTTGCTTTCGCGTCCTCACCAGGGCGTTTAGGAGATCAAGTCAGGGGCGTCGAATTCAGAGAAGAAGACACGGTGAAGAGGATCAGTACACAAACGCGAGCAATTGACCACCTGTGCCGGTCTCAATCGCCTGCGCGTGCGACATCACGCCTTTTGAAGTCGTCACGATGAGCATGCCGAAGTCACGAGCGGGCAGCAGTCGCTTCTCCCATTCCTCAAATTCGCGCATATGAACGTAATACCGCGGCTTGATCGCGTTACAATCGTTGATCCGGCCCCGGAGTTTTACCTTGAAGTAGCCCGCCTTGCCATCCTCGATGAACTCGAACTCCTTGATGTAGCCGCCATCCTGCATCACGCTCAGCACGTTCCCGATCAGCTTGGAGGCAGGCTTTATCGTGCACTCCATCTTCCCGACTCGTTCGGTATTCTTGATATGCGACAGCGCATCTGCCAGCGGATCATTGAGTGACATCTTCCCTTTTGTTTTTACTCCCTGCTTTCTCCCTTTCTTCTTAAAGACCCTGATAATAAAAAACTATGAATGAATGTCTACAAATGTACGAATCAACTCGCTGTCCTTCCTCAGTTAGTTGTACTTCTTGAAGCCGACCTCACTCGCGATCTCCCGGAAGCACTGCCGGCAGAGATAAATCCCGTACCGTCGTACCAAGCCCCGTTGCCGGCCGCACCGTCTACATGCATTCGCGCCCCGCCCAAATCGCTTCGTTCGCTCCTTTACCATCGTATCCTGATACCGCACTCCTTTTTTATCTTGCTTATCTATCTCAAGTTAGTAGCGACTGATATAAATAGTTATGAAACTGGCAGTTGCGGGGAAGGGCGGTGTGGGCAAAACGACCATTGCCGGCACGCTTGCTCGGCTCTTTGCCCGGGAGGGAGAGCGCGTCATCGCGGTGGATGCCGACCCTGCTATGAACTTGAAATTCGCGCTCGGTATCCCGCGGAACCCTGAACCGATCTCGGAGCTCAAAGAGCTCATCTTCGAGCGAACGGCCGCGGATACCGGTATGGGCGTCTTCAAATTGAATCCCCGGGTGAATGACATCCTGGCGAAATTCGGCGCGCCGGGGCCGGATGGCGTCACGCTGCTCGTGATGGGCACAATCGAGAAGGGCGGCACCGGATGCACCTGTCCCGAGAACGCGTTCCTCCGCGCGCTGCTGCGGCATGTGCTCTTCAAGGAATCAACGGTGATCCTGGACATGGAGGCGGGTATCGAGCATCTGGGGCGCGGGACTGCGCGCGGCGTTGACCTTATGCTTACCGTAGTGGAGCCGGGGATGCGCTCCGTCGAGACCGTGGCGCGCATAAAAACGCTCGGCGAGGATATCGGCATCTCACGGTTCGCTGCGGTCATTAACAAAGTCACGAGCGCGGAGGTCGCTCAGAAGATCGAGACGATCCTGGTTGAGATGGATATTCCCGTGCTCGGGATCGTCCCCCATGATCAATCGCTGATTCAAGCAGATCTTGAGGGTAGAGCGCCGCTGGACGTTGGGGGTGCTGCGGTCGAGCAGATCAAAGCGCTCAAAGAGAAGATCGTCACCCTGCGCTGAGCTGAGCTAAGCTGAGCTGAGCCAAGCTAAGACTCTTCGGCGGCGGTGGTCTCCTCGTTCTCCGACGCGGGTTTCACGTGCTTGGCGATCGCGACCTTAGCAGAGCGTAAGACTTTCGTACCCAGCATATAGCCGCGTTCGAGCTCTTCCAGAACCGTGTCTTCGGGCGCGTCCTCCTCGATGACCGTCATCATTACCTCGTGCTTATACGGATCATATTTCTCGCCCACCGCTTTGATCGGTTTCAAACCTTCCTGGCTCAGCGCCTCAAGGAAATCGAGATAGATCAGCTCAATTCCTTTGACGAACGATAACAGGTCCTTACAGCTCTGCGCAGACGTAAAAGCAGCCTCCAGATGATCCAGTATCGGCAACAAACGCTTAAGCAACGCCTCGGTGGCACACTTCTCGTACAGCTCGCGCTCTCGTGCCACCATCTTCTTGTAGTTCTCGAAGTCGGCCTGCAGGTATTTCAGCCGGTTAAGGTACTCCTCGGCCTGCGAGGTCTTCTTCTCCAATTCTTTCTCGAGACGCGCCACTTCCTCGCTCGAGACCCCCTTCTCTTCCGCCTCGATGTGCTCTGCCACTGCTTCTTCCGCTTCAGACTCCGACTTCTTCTGAGCCTTCGTCAAATCCGCTCTCCTCCGCTCTTAACGCGATTTACTTACTTAGCGTTCACCAGTTAAAAATTTTGCGTGCCCATCCATCCGTTCGAGGACTTGCGCTCGTTTCGGCCTGTCGATCGCAGGATCAGAGAAACCGGTTTACGTCTCGTCCAGCATCGAGACGCCGTAGCGCTCACGAAGGCCGCGAGCAATCCGGATTCTTATATACTGAAGGGATTAAGTAAGAACGAGTGAGCACATGGCGGCCGAGCAGAAGGATACGGATAAAAAGAGAGTGGAATACGAGGAAGGCATCAAAAAGACGATTATTCCGGTCATCTTCGGCGTAGTCGCGGGCATCAGCTCGTACTTCATCGTTCCTGACCCTATATCCTCTGACGGGCTGCTCATTGCGATCCTCATGATCTTGACCCAGAAATTCGTCTACCCGTTCGTGCACACGAAATTGGAGAGCGCGAAGGATTGGTTGTATATCTCATTCATGACGCTCTTCAGCTGGTTTATGGTGTATACCCTATTGCTGAATCTCTAGCGCGAACTTCTGTGCTACATGCGTCGTTGCGATTGCGAGCGCATCGGAGACGTCATCGGGCCGGGGGATTTCCGCTAATTCAAGCACCTCTTTCACTCTGCTTGCGACCTCCTGCTTCGTCGCCCGCCCATAGCCGGTGAGGTAATTCTTCACTTCTGAGGTATTATACTCGAAGATGGGCAGCTCGTGGACCGCCGCGGCCAGAAGACAGACGCCCCGCGCTTGCCCCACGCTCAGGGCAGTCTTCACGTTTGTATTGAAGAAGATCATCTCGATCGCCATTTCATCCGGCTTCGTCGCTTCGATCAGCCGAAGCAGCTCGTTATAAATCCGCTTTAGCCGCTCACCGTTGGTGAATGCCGTGCTCGTCTTGATACAGCCGCAGTCAATGGAGACGAGCCGACCGTTAGAGAACTCAACGACACCCCAGCCCGTTATCGCGGTTCCTGGATCGATCCCGAGCACACGCATAACAAATAAATATGATAAGAGCTACATTAATAAAGGAGCGAAGAAAAGGAGCGAAGTAAATGACGAAAGAGGACGGTTTAGTGGTGCCGGGCGATTTTTTAGGGACATCGGAAGAGTTTACACCTGGCACGGGCGTGTATGATGAGAAAGGGAACATTTATGCTTCACTGATCGGTGGCGTGAGTATCAGTGATAAGCGCGTGATTACTGTGGTGCCGAAGGTGTCGACGCCGCCGATGCTGCAGGAGGGCGATGTAGTCATCTGCAGGATAGAGGATCTACGGGAATCGATTGCCGTGGTGAGCATCGCGTGCATGCTGGGGCAGGAGGATCGCGAGGTCGCCTCTTCCACCCAGGGCGTCATCCACATCTCCAATGTCAAGCGCGGCTACGTGAACGAGCTCCAGCGCGAATTTGGCTTTCTGGATCTCGTGAAGGCGAAAGTGATCGATGCCAGGGCGTTGCGGCTCAGCACGGAGGATAATGATCTGGGCGTGGTCAAAGCGATCTGCTCGAAGTGCAAAGGCGATCTGAAGCGAAAGGGCAATGTCCTGACCTGTGAGCGCTGCAAGCGGGTGGAAACGCGGAAGATCTCAGGAGATTACGGTAAAGGACTCTTTTAGAGGGTTGTAAACGGAGGGTGATGTGAGAATGGCAGCCGAGGAAGCACCGGAGATCCGGGAGGATGAGGAGGAGGAGAAGAAGAAGAAGGTCACGATCCTGGAGCGTACTGAGGAAGCCGTGCGAATGGAGATCGTCGGTGAGGATCATACCCTCTTAGCGCTCCTCACGTCCGCGCTGCTCGATGATCCGCAGGTGGACATCGCGACCTACAGCATACCGGAGACGCTGCAGAGCAATCCCATTTTGTACGTAAAGATGAAGGCGGGCGATCCGTTAGAGGCCGTGAAGACTGCTCTGAGCGCTCTTGCAGCGGCGTTTGAGGAGTTTGAGCAGAAGTATAAGGCGGCAATAGTCTAGTGGAAGGACAGGGGCTTCCCAAGCCTCTAACCCGGGTTCGAGCCCCGGTTGCCGCATAACGAACGGTAACTTCCGGTTTACAGAACGTTTTATGAAGGAAAGCGGCATCCCATTCCCGAAACGGCGGCAATCGTGAGGCGCGTTAAGGGCAACCCCACAGAAGAGGAAGAGAGTATACGAGAACAATGGATCAACTGAAGCGGTACGACTTCAAGAAAGTACTGGAAGAACTGAGGAAGAAGACCGGGCGAGGCACTGAGCTCGTCTCAGTCTACATCCCGCCCGATAAGCAGGTCTCGGATGTTACGGCGCAGCTCCGAGACGAGCACGGGCAGGCAATGAACATCAAGAGCAAGATCACGCGGACGAACGTGCAGAGTATACTGGAATCGGTCCTGGCGAAGTTGCGGTACGTGACCGTGAGCGAGAACGGTCTGGTAATCTTCTGCGGCGCGATCGATAAGGGTGGGGACAAGACCGATATCGAGACGTATATCATCGAGCCGCCGGAAAAGATCTATTCCTATGTTTACCACTGTAATTCGACCTTCTACCTCGAGCCACTGGAAGAGCTGATAGAGGAGAAGGAGAAGTATGGGCTGCTCGTGCTGGATAAACGAGAAGCAACGATCGGTGTTCTGAGTGGGAAGATCGTGGAGCCGATCAAGCACCTTACCTCTTCAGTTCCGGGCAAGATCAGGAAAGGCGGTCAGTCCGCGCTACGATTCCAGCGACTCCGGGAGATCGCGACCGAGGACTTTTATAAGCGGATCGGAGAGCACACCTCACAGATCTTGCTGCAGGAGAAAGACCTCCAGGGCCTCCTGATCGGCGGCCCGAGCCCGACGAAGGAGGATTTCATCAAGGGCTCGTACCTCCATTACGAGATTCAGAACAAGATTCTCGGCGCCTTTGATGTCGCGTATACCGACGAATCGGGACTCTATGAGCTGGTTGACGCTGCCGAGAGCATTCTGGAGGGTATGGATCTCATGCGTGAGAAGAAGCTCATGGGGCGGTTCATGAAATACATCGGAAATAATGAATTGATGGTAACCTATGGAAAGCAAGATGTGCGCCAGAAACTGGAGATGGGTGCGGTGGATACGCTCTTGATCTCAGAGGAGTTGGATGCGGACTTCGTCCACGAACTGGTGGAGCTGGCTGAGCTCACGGGCGCTGAGGTGGAGATCGTCTCGACTGATTTTGAGGAAGGCGAGCAGTTGAAGCGTGCCTTCGGCGGTGTCGCCGCCGTGCTGCGCTACAAAACGCACTAACGGAACGGTGACGTGAAATGAGGCGGATCGCACGGATTCATGCTTATTTGCCTGATATGTCGCGTTAGAGGGTCAGATTTATTACGAGTGAGTGAGTACGTCTTATTAGGTAAACGAGAGGGACGGAAAAAACAGCTATGAGCGTGTATAACGCCGACGACATTGTCCTGGTCGGCACCGGCCACGTGCTGGAGAAGAGCGTGAAGGAAGTGGAGGTAGTGATTGAGCGCGAGCGGCCGGATGTCGTGGCCGTCGAGTTATGCGACGCGCGGTACAAATCCTTGAAGGGCGACGTGAAAGAGGTATCACCGAAGGAGATGCTCAGTGCGGGTAATCCCTTTTTGATCCTCACGCACTGGCTGCTCGCCTACGTGCAGCGGAAGATGGGCGCGGAGCTGGGGGTCGAGCCGGGGGCCGATATGATGGCGGCGATAGCGAAGGCGGAGGAGCAAGGCGCTGCGATCGCGCTGATCGACCGGCCGATCCAGATAACGATGCAGCGATTCTGGAAGAAGATGCGACTGTGGGAGAAGCTCAAGATGCTCTTCTCCATCATCTTCTCGATCGCGAGCATAGGAGAGGATGATGCGGAGCGAGAAGGAACGGGCGGAGAACAGGGGAAAGAGGAGCGGGGACAGGAGAAGAAGAAGCTCGTTACCTGCTTTCTGGGCACAAAGGAGGAGATCGAGCTCGATCGACTGACGGATGACGACGTGGTGACGCAACTGATGAATGAGCTCCGCGAATTCTCGCCCGGTGCGGCGACTGCGCTCTTAGACGAACGTGACGCGTATATTGCGCGCAGTTTACTGGATCTTCGGGATCGGCGGATCGAGAACGTGGTCGAAACTGCCACGCACCAACCGCGCGAGACGTGGGATCAGACCGCAGCTCGTGGAGGCCCGAAGATCGTGGCCGTGGTCGGTGCGGGACACATAGCGGGCATCCTGCAGTATCTTGGTCATCCGGAGTCGATACCGACGAAGGAGGTCTTATGCTCGCTCCCCAGACAACGGTTCGGACTCTCGCTGAAGCACCTTTTAACCGTGGGTATTGGCGTAGCCTTCGTGCTCATTTTAATCGCGCTGCTCTTCACCGATCTTTCGTTCGACGTGTTACTGCGCGCATTCCTCTGGTGGTTCGTCATCAACGGCGTGCTCTCGGCCGCAGGCGTGGTGCTTGCCCGGGGCCATCCGTTTTCTGTGCTCACTGCCTTTGCCGTCGCGTGGCTCACGTCATTGAACCCGTTCCTGGCAGCGGGCTGGTTCGCCGGGCTGACCGAAGCACACGTCCGCAAACCGTCACTGGATGATGCGAAGACGATGCTGTCTGTGGAATCGCTGGGTGAGTTGTTGAGCAACCGACTATTCAAGGTCATCTTCGTCGCGGCGCTGGCGAATCTCGGCAGCATCGCGGGCACCTTCATCGGCGCATACGTCGTCTGGCAGCAGCTGGGGATAGAGGTGCAGGATATCTGGGTCGGTCTGGAAAGCGCTTTTGGAGCACTGCTGTAACCAAACCGCGGTTTTTTCTTTTGTCACGGTTTGTTTCTTAACTAGAGAAACGCTCATGAAGAAGATGGTTATCTGGCCTGCATACCTGGCCGCAGGGAAGACGAAGCGCGAAGGTAGAATCATCGCACGCAAGTATGCGATCAAGTCGCCAAAGGTGGATGAGATCAGCTACGTGGCACGGGAGCTCCACCTGGAGCCCGAAGTGGAGAAGGAGAAGGCGTATCCGAAATCGCCCTGGGACCGGAGCGGGCGCGTACTCGTCACGAAGCGAGGAAGCAAGGGCGAGCTCGTACGAGAGATCGCGAATGGGCTTAGAGCGCACCGTGAAAAAACGAAGAGCGGAGGACGGTGATGGCGTGAACGATGTTCGATTTTCACACTCACTCCATTTTCAGTGACGGCGCGCTCGTGCCAAGCGAACTGGTCCGTCGGGCGGTCGTTCAGGGTTATGAAGCGATTGCGATAACCGATCACGTGGATTTCACGAATATCGAGTTCGTGCTGACGAATTTGAAGAAATTTGAGCCAGCCGACATGACAGACCGCGGTATCACCGTGATACGAGGCGTGGAGCTCACGCACATCCCGCCGGAGAAGCTGGAGAAGTTGGCACTGAAGGCGAAGGCGCTGGGCGCGGAACTGGTGGTGGTGCACGGCGAGACGCTGGCGGAGCCGGTGGAGCGGGGCACAAACCGGGCAGCGGTGAACATCCCCGCGGTAGACATCCTCGCGCATCCCGGCCTGATCACGGAGGAAGAGGCGGAACGGGCGAAGGAGAACGGGATCTATCTTGAGCTAACGTCGCGCAAGGGGCACTGCCTCGCCAACGGGCACGTTGCGGCTGTGGCACGCCGTGTGGGCGCGAACGTGCTGCTCAATACCGATGCGCACGCACCGGAAGATCTCCTCACCGACGAACTCGGTGCGCGCATCCTCGCCGGCGCAGGGCTCACCCCCGAAGCGGTGATAACGGTGATGGGAAAAAATCCGCGGACCGTGTTACAGAACCTGGGGAAGGTGATGGTGCATCATGTTTAGAACGCCGGAAGAGGTCTTTGAGAAGGAACGGCGGTACATCATGCCGACGTACAAGCGCCAGCCGATAGTCCTGACAGAAGGTAAGGGCGCTGTGGTTAAGGATATTACCGGCAAGGAGTACATCGATTGCGTCGGCGGCATTGCGGTCAATGCTGTGGGCTACCGCCACCCTGCGGTTGTACAAGCGATTCAGGCGCAGGCGGCGAAGCTCGTGCACGTCTCCAATCTGTATTATACGGAACCGCAGGTGCAGCTTGCGGAGAAGCTCGTCGCGCTGACCGGGATGGCCAAGACGTTCTTCTGTAACTCCGGCGCGGAAAGCATCGAAGCGGCCGTGAAGCTGGCATGCAAGGAGACGGGGAAATCCGGGTTTGTCGCGGCGCGAGGCAGTTTCCACGGGCGGACGATTATATCCTTGAGTGCAACGTACGAGCCGAAATTCCGGGCGCCGTTTACGCCGCTGCTGCTGAAGAGCGTGGAGTTCGTGCCTTATAACGATCCCGGAGCCATCCGAGAAGCGATCAACGAGGAGACGGCTGCGGTCATTGTGGAGCCGATCCAGGGCGAGAGCGGCATACGCATTCCCTCACCGGGTTACCTGAAAGAAGTCCGCGAGATCTGCACAGAAAAAGACGTCTTGCTTATTTTCGATGAGGTTCAGACGGGCTTTGGGCGCACGGGCGCATGGTTTGGGAAGGACCATGACGGCATTCAGCCGGACATCATGACGCTGGCGAAGGCGTTGGGCGCGGGCTTCCCGATCGGGGCCATGCTGGCACGCGCGGGGCTCGAATTCGAGGCTGGCGAGCACGCTTCGACCTTTGGCGGCACGCCGCTTGCCTGCGCGACCGCTCTGGCGTCGATACGAGTAATAGAAGACGAGAAGCTCGTGGAACGTTCACGAGCACTCGGCGCGTATTTCCTGGAGCAGGCTCGTTCAGAGCACGGATTGGCGTCCAGCCCGGTAGTAAAAGAGATCCGCGGAAAGGGGCTGATGATCGGGATCGAGCTGACAAAGCCGTGCGCTGAAATAGTAGGAAAAGCGCTCGCGCGCGGTATTTTGATCAATTGCACTGCTGATACGGTCATACGGCTGGTGCCGCCGCTGGTCATCGGTAAGGAGCAGCTGGACACGGTGATTACCGTTTTGCGTGAGATACTGGAATAGCGCGCGTTGACGCTGCCCGAAGCCGCTGTGTGATGGCGAGCGCGAGGCGGCGATCACGAAAGTTATCATTGCCTGAACCACCTTTAGAGATAGTGTTGAGCATGGAGCCAGCAGCAGAAAGAGGAGTTAACAGGAAACTGGTAATCGCACTCGTGCTTATGACCGTCGCGCTCGTCTCCATCGCCTATTACAGCACACACCGTGAGATCACCGATCCACGGGTCATTATAGCGAAGACCGTCGATGCCTCGGAAGTGGTGGACTCCTATCGATTCGAGCTCATTACCGCTATAACGATGCCCGAAGGAGAGGTCGTGATGCTGAGCGGCTCGGGCTGTGTGGATTACCGGGCTCAGAAGATGCGCACGGCGATGACGATGATGGACAGGTCGGTGGAGATGATTCTCATCAACGATACCGCGTACGTTAGAGAATCGCTCGGCGCGTGGCGGAGAGAGGACGTCACGGACCGTTCGATCTGGGCGAGCGGCTACGACCAGCTGGCGCAGCAGCGCTCGATACTGACGAATGCGTCGAACGTAACGATGCGCGCGGATGATGAAGGGTGGATCATGGAGATCGTGCCCAATCGAACGGACTTGATCGCGCAGATGAACGGCGCGGGCCTGGCGCTGAGCGGCGACGAAGAGCTGAATGATTTCGGGATTACCTACCGGATAGAGCGGGGCACCTTTTACATCACGGACATAGAGAACCGAATTGAACTGTTGCTGAATATCCAGGGGCTGCTCACCCCGATCGAATTGAACAGCACCATCCGGCTGTACGATTACAATGAGGCGCTGGTGATCGAAGCGCCCGTGGGCCTTTAGGAAACGCCCGTTTCGCTCTTTACGCTCGCGGACGCGGTAAGGTAAGCTTTAAACCCTGCGCCGCTCTCTCTTTCTGATAGAGTACCGATGCGATGACCCGAACTTTCACGCTCGATCTGCACGTGCACACGAATTACTCGATCGACGGTCACGACTCTGTAGAGCGGATAATTGAGGTTGCGCGGGCGCGAGGACTTGACGGTCTGGCGATCTGTGATCACAATACGATGGCCGGGGTTCAGGCCGCGCGTGACTACGTAGCCGCTCATGACCTGGACTTCCTGATCATTCCGGGCGTTGAAGTAACCACATCCCAAGGCCATCTGCTTGTGCTCGGCCTCGAGGAGGGCGTAGAGCGAGATATGACCGCGACGAAAACGATACGGGCGTTGCGGCACTACGAACACGAGCGCACGCAGAGCATCGTGATCGTCGCGCCACATCCCTATCATCCATTTCGACACAGTATCGGTAACATCTGCACACATCCTGAGATAGAGGCAATTGAAGTCTTCAATTCACGATATTTCACCGGTCTCGGGAATCTGCGGGCACGGCGAATGGCAAAGCGAACAGGTAAGATAGCGGTTTCGGGCAGCGATGCACATTCCGCAGACTGCGTTGGGCTCGCGACCGTAACGGTGGAAGCGGATGTGGCGGTAGCTCGCACGCCTGACCACCGTGCAATTGTGAAGGCGCTCAAAGCGGGAAGGGTCCGAGTCAAGGCCAGGAAACGAACGCCCTTCTGCCTTTATCTCTTGCAATTGTGCAAGAAGAAACGGCAGATGGATTGATGGCATACCCCTCCCTCGGAAGAGCGGGTGCGAGCACGTAGCTATGTGTCGCTTTCGGGGTTCTTCTCGGTGTCAATGAGCGATGCACACTTCTGTAACTCCTCGGGCGTATTGATATTGCGGAAGGTCGTTAATTCCGGTGCGAGCGCCTGAATTCGGGCCACCGGCAGGTAATGGACGTTCTTGAGCTGGAGCAGCACGTTGAACATCCGCTCGTTGCCTTTCTTGATCGAGTTCCGGACCGCAGCGAGTGTGGGCTCCTTCTTGTATACAGCATGCAACGGCTCTACCATCCCGTTCTCCCAGGTGGGAACGACCGCGCTGTAATTACCGCGCTCCGCTTCCGTAAAGAGAAGATCCACGACGCGTCTGTTGACGAAGGGCATATCGCAGCCGATAACGAGCGAGTAGGGCGCGGAAGCACGCTCCAGGCCAGAGAGCACGCCGGCAAGCGGTCCGAAGCCGCTTACGGAATCGAAGACCAGGATGACACTATTGGGTATCTGCTGGCGGATTCGCCTGCCCTGCTGCTCATCCCGCGCGGCGACGATGATCTCATCCGCCAAATCGGCGAGGTTGTCAATGACGTGCTGAAGGAGCGGCTTGCGGTTTAAGACGATGAAGCACTTATCGCGCGAGTTGAATCGCTGTCCCTTGCCACCTGCGAGGATGAGCACTGTTCGTTGCATTGCTACTCACGTACTTAATACCTTAACTCCGCATCATTTTAGGGAACATATTCAAGCCAAGTGCCGTATCTAGGTCCCGCACATTCTTTGGAACCTCAGCAATCATGCCACGTCCACCCATCT
>Ga0268285_1001178_pt1 | contig 13138 bp, 6 predicted proteins | sample saktaG_2_FD_190144 | JGI IMG/M metagenome (GOLD analysis project Ga0268285, IMG submission 190144) | Saline water microbial communities from Sakinaw Lake, British Columbia, Canada - sak_2013_06_06_120m | ecosystem: Environmental > Aquatic > Non-marine Saline and Alkaline > Saline ... | reverse complement strand
TGTGGATGCTCTTCAGATGGCTGTCTACCTTGCCTTGATCCAGTACGTCTCCGAGTCCGGTGACCGCTGCCAGCCAGGAGCCTAACACACCGTCGGAAAGGCAGCCTGTTCCGTATTGGTACTTGGGCCCTTCGGCCTTCAGTAATTCCAGGGCCTCAGGCGTGTAGCTCCTTTGCATGCTCTGGACCTTAACAGGACTGCCCGCTCGAAGTCCTTCCGTCTGGATTTGCTGATAGAAGTACTCGCCATTGAAAAGCTTTTCATTCACGAACCTCTCGCCCTTGGTGAGCAGATCTTCATAGAGTGACACGTCGTCGCCGGCTTCCCTGCCCATGGCCACTGCCGCCTTCAAAGCGCCGAGATAGAAACTGCTGCACATCCCATCAGGACCCCAGAACTCGATGTCATACGTATTATGATGCGGTTCGCGGAGTATGCCTTCGTGCTCAGGGTCCCATGTCTCGATGCAGTAGTTCACACTTTGCCGGACCTGGGGCCAGAGCTTCTTCATCCATTCGGTGTCACCGCTTATCCTCCAGTCGCGATACAGCTTCATTGCGCAACCCAGTTGTCCGTCGCTGGCGGCGTGAAAATCGTGGCTCGGCTCGCATATCGGAATCGGACTACGGAAATTCTGATGTCCCTGGGCGTTTTGACAGACGCAGAATTCGGTCTCGCGCAGCGTTCTTTCGAGAGAGGGGAAAAGGTGCGGTATCGCCTGCGCATAATTCCATACATGCGTACACGACCCGTGGCAGCATCCGGCCTGGTCGTGACATCCCTCGAATGCCCAGAATCTGCCGTCGATTTGCCTGAGAACGGTAGGAGACTTTAGTATCGTCAGATTGGCAGCCACCGCCTCGACCGCTTCGGCCGGCAGCGTTGTATCGTAAAAGCAATCGCTGAACTTTTTGCTTTCGGCCCGCAGTCGGTCATAGCTACTACGCCAATAACGAACCACGTCATCGATATCCCGGAATTTGCCGGCATACCAGGATCGATACGTATCCTCTTGACCTGCCGCAAGGGTACCACCGCCCCTGCGAACATCACTATAAGGCACATACCAGCACAGCTTCAGGGCAATCGTTTTCGTTTGTCCCGGGGCCAATTCGAATGGCACAAAAAGCGTTGCACCCGGGCTCGGCCCGTCCTTCTGCGGGAAATCTTTGCCGTAGCACTTGCCCTGCTCGATATCCTTCCAGACCATCGTCAGCGGATCGAACCAGCCGCCCCGGAACCATGCAGCGTTGACTTTGGCGGCAGGCTCGTCTACGAAAGCGGCGAAGTAGCCCTCCTCGTGCTTCTTCAAGCTGCCGCCCGGCGGCTGGGCGAGAATGAATCCGCCCTCGATGGTCCTGATCAACTCCTGACTGCCCTGCATCTTCATAAAATTCTCGGCGTTAAACGAATACACGGCATCGATTTTCCTGCCGGAGGTATTGACGAATTTATACTCCAGCCCCACCATCGGCAGTGACGCCGTATCGGCGTCGGGCGGTGCAAAAGGACTCCAGCCGGTGATTTCGACTTTCAGAGGCATCCTGGGATCTGTCAGTGTCACTGCTGCGAACGGGAAGCGCGCGTTGAAGCTCGCCTCGCGAAACCGCGGGAGTCCGTAGGTGGTCTCCCCGAGGCCGTTGCCCGGCCCGCCGTACTGGCCGGTGCCTGGGTGAATCGCGAATATCTTCCATTTCGGAACCGGTCCTTCCAGTACGCGTGCGACGTTCTTGTCGCCCTTGACACATACAGCCGCAAAGACCTTCTCCTCGCGGAAGATATCGGGATGATTGTGAAGCGAGAAGTGGCTTAGCATCCCTGCCCCCTCCAGGCAGATCATCCCCGCCCCGATACCACCCATGGGAAACGCCACACGATCCAGGTTCGTTCCTGCATACGGGCCGTTGTAGGAGTGGGCGCCAAAAGTGACTCCACCAAGAACAGCAAGAACGACGCTACAAAAGACAAACCACAAGATTCTGTTAGATTTCATTTCTGTGCTCCTTAATTTTCATTATTTTCCCTGAAACACTCGATACGAATGCGGCGGCAGCGTTATCTCAAAACGTTTGCCGGAGATACGTCCCCACGGGCTCCGTGGCGCAGAACCGGGAGTCACCGTCCGGCCGGTGAGAAGATCGGTCAGTGTTGTCAATCGCTCGTCCGTCACTACCTGCACGTCCACAGGCTCATCAAGAAAGGACTCCACAATAAACGTGTCATTGTCATATACAAACAGAGACACCTTGCCCGGCCCCTCCAAACGTACAGCCATGTCCCGGCATAGGGTCTGCCGAATCCGGTTCAATACCTCAACCGGCAGATTGTACAGGTCCGTAAAGCTCTCCGGAATGGTCAGCACATACAGGGTTCCTCCGCCATAGGAGGCTGAGTGCAGCATGGGCCAGCCGTTGCTCTCGTCCAGGGCGGAGATCTCTTCCCACGAATCATTGGTCAGGTACTGGATCTGGGGGATGACCATCTCGGCGCCGGCCTGTACCGGGCGGCCCCAGCCAGCGCGAAAGTCCCTGACTACGGCTTTGCGGTCCGTGACCTGCAATTCCACTATCTCTTCGATCCTTCCACCCTGCAGGGCCCGTAACAGGCCGGAGGTGATCATCACCTGTTTGCCCTGCATGAGGTGGGCCTTGATTTTGGCTATCAGGTCCGGATCGAATCTGGCAGTCTCGGCCAGGAAGACCATGTTCACATCCGTGGGAAACTCCGGCACCAGATCCATAGGCAGGCCGCACATGCCCAGGTAGTTGTGGAGGAAATCTTCACCTGTGGAGTGATATGGTTTGTAGCTCTTAATCCCCACCGGGTTGCCGAGCTTTCCTAAAAACCGGTCCACCTGCTCGAAGGTCACTCCCGCGGCCCGGGCGATCATTTTGGGCTGATATGTGCTTGCGTCCGGCAGGGTAATGGGGGCCGTCATAGCGTCAAAGTCAAAGCTGGTTTTTCCATCCTGCCAATCGGCCCGCATGTTCGTGTTGATAGGACGCACGATCTGACGGATATCAAAGAGCGTAATTTCCGGGGCCTTGGCAAAGAGCGTCAACCAGAGCTGTTCGGCATAGCGGTCCATGAAGCGCAGGCCGCCGGTATCCACCCAGCCGCCGTCGTTGCCGCCCGGCTTGAGGTTCTCGAAATAGCGGAAGATCAGATAGCCCAGATAGGGCTGCAAGTGCTGGTTGCCGGAAGGGTCGCGGGTTTCCGTGCCGGTGTAAAGACCGTCAAACAGGGCCGGCTCTTTCTCCAGGTTAAAGCCCAGGCCCTGGAAGTGTTCGTACCAGTTCGGATACTTTATCACCACCTTGACTTTGGGATTGACGGCTTTGGCCGGATTGATAACCACGCTCTGGGCCGCCTCCGCTAACAGATCCAGGCGATACCGAGTCCAGGTTTTATCGCCTTTGGCCGCGATGCACAGATGACACTTGCAGCTTGTGAAATAGAAATCGTCCAGAATCAGCTCGTCAAAGTGACGGGCCGTGTGCTCTACGATTTCCTTTACCTTCTGCCGGTGCTCAGGATTGCTGTAGCAGAAGGTCTCGAACCGGTTGCGTTCATTGACGGTCAGAGTAATGCCGCCTGCCGTACGAATCCCACGCTCATGAAAATAGGCCTTGGCCTTGTTCAATGTCTCGTCGTCGACAATCAGCAAGTCCCGGTGCGTCTCCAGATACACCTTGTCCACGTGGACCTGCTTCGTGATATCCTGCCAGCGTGAATCCAGCCAGTTCAGGTCCGCCATCTCCCGGGTTTCATACGCCCGGCAGTATACGGCCACGGTAAAGTTCTCATACGCATCGGCCCGAGGACACCACACCAGGGCCGGCAGAATCATCCAGATAAAGTTACGTGTTTTCATTTTGTCACCTTCGGTTTCTATTCTTTCGTTTCAAACGGATCTTTCGTATCGTCCCACTTGCCGCCCTGTGACAGCACAGGATAGACGGCGGCCGGGAAGCACAGACTCTGATAAATGGTAAACTCGTTCCATTGAATAGACGCTAAGTTGTCAATATATCGGCGTTCCCGGGCCAGCGATCTGACCTCGGGCACCGATGTCCCCCTGCCTCGTCCGCCCGGTCCGAACACGAGAATGCCCGGCCGGGGGCCCCATCCCTGTTCGATAGTATAGGCAGATTCCCGGTCATGCGGATTATGCACCCGATTGAAGCCGATGCCGCAGACATAACATTTGCCGAGTGGATTAAGGCCCTGATTGTAGTCCATAAGTTGACTGGCGGCATCGATGTACTTTTGTTCTTTGGTCAGGCCCCAGTATAACAGACAGGGATAGGCGTACTGTCCCTGGGCTGTGTTGCTGCCCCACCAGCGCAGATTCATAGGTGTGCCGACCGGATAAGCATTGCCCTGGAGATATTCGATAGCTTTATCTGCTGCGGCCTTTATCACGGCCTTGAATTGCTCCACTACAGCCGGATCGGTAGGCCTGTCTTTTTCAATGATGTACGAGTAAAAAAACGATGCCAACCAGCCGTCCGGATGTCTGGAGAAGTTGGATCCGGCAAAAGATTCAGGAGGACTGTTAAACGTCTCAGCATACTTAGCGGCATTCTCAGCTAGGTTCTTGATGGTTTGGTGAGCAGTTTCATCGCCGGTCAGCAAATACTTTTGCACAGCATAGTAAAGGTGGTGCATGGTACGAATCTGCTCTCCCGCCGCCTTAAAGGCCATCTCCGCATGTTTGCGCAGTTCTTCAGAACGTTCTAGCTTGTAAGGTTTTATTATTCGAGCTAAGTGCATGAACATTCCGGCTGCAAATCCCGCCGAACGTGTATCAAGCACTTCGGTGCCGAAGAGTTTCGTTTCCTTATCATAAGTCGTAAAGGGAGAATATCGGTCCGTCTCAGTGCCCCAATGAATCGCGCCGGACGGTTTCTGCATGTATTCCCAGAACATCGCACCCCATTCGGCCTCATCGATGATGTCGGGAATCCTGTTGCCCTTGCCCACGATATTGAAGTTTTCGTCAAACTTATCCGGGATGTTGTATTGGTCGTCCGTGAACAGGTCGCCGAAGGCTTCATAGGTTGTCAACAGCGTGACCGTCACATCCATATGGTATGTACGACGGTCCGCGTCACCGGCATCGTGATAGCCGCCGAAAGCAGTGAAGGTAGGTTCATTTCCGTCCACGACCAGACGCGCTTCTCCAATAGGAGCATTGGTATCGTAAATCGTGGTGTGACACGGTTTCATCCGGATGTTCCATGCATACGGCTCTTTAATCGGGCAGCCGCAGCGTTGATGGTATAGCGAACGAAAAGAGATGTGACCGAGGCGGCGTGAAAAATCCCCGCCAACACCAAACGGATAGGAGCAGCCGTAACCTTTTACTGAAATCTTGTAGGGCCCGCCTTCGGGGACCGCCGACAGATCGATCCGGTACACGAAATCGCCCGATGATTCGTCCTGTCCGATCTCTTTAAGCGTTCCCTGAGTGACCTGCCGGCCCGTGGATAACTCGAAAACCGTATAGGCCGGAAGAGCACTGCTGATCTTTCTGCTGCCCCCGTCGCCGAGCCAGATGGCGAAATTGGCGTATCGAACTTTTGACAAGGCACTATATGCATTCTGGTTGGTTTTAATGGATTCGCAGAATATCTTCTTTTCGTCAAATACGAAGGTTTTATCGTCGTGTGGTGTCTGGAGCTTGTAGCTGGTTCCGTCAACAAGAGTAGGAACTTGCAAATAGATATGATGATCACAGGCATTTGCCTCGGTTACAAATTTATTGATAGCAGTGACAGATTGGCCGTTAAGCTTCCATAGGGACACATCGTTGGTATCAACCTCATCGGCCTTAATGATATCACTCTTGAAATAGGCCACAAGGACATTGTTCGAAGCAGTACGGATTTCCGTTAGTGAAAGCTCCGCATGAACAGATAGTGAACAGAATAAGCAACTGACAAGTACGGATAGGCGTTTCATCATAGATCTCCTTCAACCATCGATACGCTTCTCGACGCTCCACTTTTACTTGCTTGTCTTTGAATGATCTTTTTCTCGTTCATCGCTTGGACATCTCATTGCTCGGCGGCGAAAACCGCGTGTTCGGAAGCAGATGAACTTGTTTCATAATACGTGACCTTGATTCCGTATTCAATCTTTAAATTAATCGCAATAATCGGCGTCCGCCGGATCCACATAAGCCTGGTTAAGGCAATCTCGATGGCTCTCATTGAGAGCCAAACCGACCTGCTCAATCCACCCTCTCACAAATGATATTCGTGATGTCCAAGCCGAGCCCCTGGGACTCTGCGTGTTTGCCGACGAGCTTGAACATTAGTTTATTTGGCCCCTCTACCAGATTGAGTGTACCGACATATTCGCCCGGGGCGGGTTCTCTTTCGGCGGCATACAGGTCCACTTCCGGCCCAACCGGCGCTTCATCCAAAAACATCTGCACCTTTGCCTGCGATGGCCCCTTGATAGCGTCAAGGCTGACTTTGTATTCTCCGGCCGCTGGAAGCTCACAAACAAAACAGATGAAGTGATACCCGAACGAGTCGCCTCCTTCGGCCTGGAGCGAAAGGAACCGAACATCCCTGCCGTCAAGTTTCTCGCTATTCTTTGTGAGCGTGCCGTTACGATAAGAAAATGCGCTAATTGGAATATTCCACCACGTCGTGAAGACTATGCGTTTCAAGTCGATCACTTTCCTTTGCGTCACCGGCGGCAGGGTAAACTCACAGGTCGGCCTGTCGCGCGAATACAAAAACGTCACGGCACAGTAATCGTTCAGAAGTTCGTTTCCGGTTGGAGCGTGCTCAATGGTCTGCAGGATACTTTTGCGATACGAATAGGCATCACCCAGAAAAAGGCGATAGCCGCCGGTCCTGGCCAAGTGCTTCTTATACGCGAGACAGCCGCTCAGTGGAAATGACCTCTTCGAGTCCCACCGGCCCGAGACATCATACCACCCGCCGTTGTATAAGTCCTCCGATCCCGTGCCGTGGATGACAAGCTCGCCGTCTATCGTCGTCTGATCGTCGCCCTCGAAGAAATAAGTGTTGCCGGACTCGAATCCCTGCGATTGTTGTATCAACCCAACGATATGTCCCCGGCCTTCAATTTCGATAAATGTGAAAGGTTTGCCCTTCGTTGTCGGATTTTCGCGTTGCCATATCGCGTAAAACCTGCCCTCATTCTCCCGCCGGGCAACCGGCACGAATAGCACTTCTGCCTCAAGTATTGTTTCCTTAGCCAGGCTCCGCTCGGAAAGCAGTTCGATTCGAGCTGACTTATCGAACGGCATCGGAAAATAACAATAGTTTGTCCCATTGGCGGTCCCCACCAACAGAGACCTTGTTGCCGGCTCGCCCCACGCGTAGCCGAAGAAATCTCCGGCAGGACAAAGAATTGCAGGTTTCTCCCCGCTGTCCCAATACGCTCTTAGGATAATTCCACGATTTTTGTCAATTAGAGGTTCCGGCGGCGAAATGCGAATTCCAACCACTCTTCCCGGACGGTCGATTTCGAAGATTCTCACGGCCTCCGACTGCTTCAGCAGGACTTTCGTGCTGAATTGCTCAATAGGTCCACCAGGGGGGACAACGTAAGAACTGATGTCGCTGCCGTAAGATTCGAACAATTCGCAGGCTTTCTTCAAATGAGCATTGTACTTGTCTGCCGGCTGCTTCGGAAAACTCACTATCGACGTTCCCTCAGGATATGTTGCGTAATTAATTTGGTAGAACTGCAAATGCTCGGCCCTGATAAAAACCTTACATGATTTTTCATAAGTGAGCGGCACATAACTGTAAAATCCTCCGGCACCGTACCCGACTAACGGCCTAACAAAGACAGGATGTTTGCCCAGGAAGAGGTCACGAAACTTGATCCGTATACCAGGTTCGCTCTGGCCATCGAAGTAGAACTCGAGTATGTCATCTGTCGGTGTGGGAGTCCAGATTCTGTAGATTACTCCCGGTCCCTGCAAGTCGGCCAGGACCAGGCCATCCTTTTCCTTGCGGACGTAGGAATACTGCCCGCCGAAGCCGTCGTTGTTTCCGCCTGTACGATCATAGCTGGAAACCGATGCTACCTTGATCGATTCCTTTAATACTCCAAGCCGGTCGAGCCTATACAGTTCCTGAATTCCCGGGCCCCATTCATCTGCTGCTGACAGATTAGTTGAATTGACGAACAAAGCAAAAATCACGATAATAAAAAGGTAAACTATACTATAAAATACGCGATCGCTCATTTTGTTCTCCTTCTAAATAGTCTGAAGTATCCCCGTACGTACCCGTAATGAAGCAATTCAGGGATTCCCGGTTTCATTGTAGTATCGAACATAATTTCGTATTTTAACATTCTGCGATTATACTTACACATTATTATTGTATGCACATGATCGAAGGTGTGGAAAATTCAGTTTGAGAATAGGAAGTTACTTTTGGGTTAGCCCTGAGAAATGTGCTAATCGTGAAATATTTTCTCTATCTGTGCGAATGACCTATTGGAAACAGAGAAATCTGTGCTATAATGTTAGTTGTATCGTCTTGTGCGACGTGATACTGCATTTTAGTAATTTTATTCGACTTCTACGTTGGAGGAGTAAAAGACATGTTTAAGAGCGGAATCCATTGGTTGTTGGCACTATGCGCCTTATGTTTCTTATCCACAGCATTACTGGCCCAGGGTTTTGAATCCGAGATTAGCGCCTTCGAGCAGGCCGATCTTGCCAGTCCGCCCCCGGCGAATCCGGTGCTCTTCGTAGGCTCTTCGAGCATCCGCGTCTGGCCCGACCTGGCCGGCGACTTTCCCGACTATCCCGTCATGAATCGTGGCTTTGGCGGTTCGCAGATGAGCGACTTGCTGTACTACTTCGACCGCATCGTGGCCCCTTACGATCCCGCGTTGATCCTGGTCTATGAAGGGGACAATGACATGGCAGCCGGCAAGTCCGTGGACGAGGTCTACGCCGACTATATTGAATTCCTGACTCTCGTTGAAGAACAGTTGCCCGATGCCGACGTAGCATTTATCGCGACAAAGCCAAGTCCCAGCCGCAGCCAGTACCTGGAAGTCACACGGCAGTTGAACGCTCGTCTGGAGGACCTGGCCTCGAATGATTTCCACCTGTGGTTCATTGATGTATTCACACCGATGTTGAACGATAGCGGTCAACCTCGTCCTGAACTGTTCGGCAGCGACATGCTCCACATGAATGCGGCCGGCTATGAACTGTGGCAGTCGATCGTCGAGCCCGTACTTGGCGTATGGGCTATACCGAAAGTCCAGACATTATTATTGGATTTCGGTTCTTCGGGTACACCTACGCAGAACGGCCCGGACCCGGACGATCCGCTGAACTTCTGGAACAATGTGACCGAAGCCATTGGAGGCGTGGCATCAGGGCAATTGCCCGGCATGGTTAATAACCTGAACGTTGCGACAACGATCGGTCTTGAGATACTGAGTCCGTTCAACGGCAGCGGTCCGAACACGAACGGCACACTCGAATCGGCTGTGTTCGCGCCCAACGCCACACGGGACTCGCTCTATGGCAACACAGAAACCTGGGGTGGCCTTGCCAACGTGACACCCAGCTTTAAGCTGACCGGGCTCAATCCGGAACGAGTGTATAACTTCACATTCTATGCATCTCGACTTGGAGTCGGCGATGTTCGTGAAACGGGCTACACGGTCGCGGGAGAAAGCTCCACTTTCGTTACGCTTGATCCGGCCAACAACATAGACAACGTCGTGACCGCCGCGGGGATCGTACCGGACACGATGAGAGAAATAACCGTCAGCATGGCTCCAACCGCTAACAACAATAACGGGTATCACTTCATATATCTCGGCGCCATGAAGGTCGAGGAGATACCCGAGCAGCAGCCGATTATCTTCGTCGAGCAACCCGCCAGCCAGACAGTCATGGCATACCATTCCGTGACATTCGAGGCGGCCGTCCAGAGCACGCCGCCCTATATCATTCAATGGTTCAGAGATAGTGAGCCGATCGCCGATGCCAATGAATTTGCGTACACCATCGATGTGGTGACACCTGACATGAACGACGCCGTATTTTCTGTCAGCGTCAGCAATTTGATCTATAGCGAGATGAGTGAAGAAGCGGTACTCCATGTTGTTCCCGACACCAGCTCACCGGTTTTGCTGTCGGCTGATAGTAAAAACGGTTACACTATTGCCCTTTCTTTCGACGAGCGTCTGAATCCCGGCACGGCATCCGCCGTCGAGAATTACAGCGTGAACGAAGAAAGTGTCGAAATCGTCAGTGCCGAGCCGGATGCGGATGCCCGGACCGTCATCCTGACGCTGGGCGAGTATGTGACGGACAGCTTCAATGTGAGCGTCAGTTTCGTGCAGGACCTGGCCGGCAATGAGATTGTTGCGGGAACAACCGTGACAGGGCAGGTGCGTCTGGAAGTTCTTCTCTTCGATTTCGGCTCATCGAACACACCCACCAACGACGATCCGGACAACGCATGGAACAACGTGACTCAGAGCGTCGGGAGCTCCGATGCCGGTCGGCTGGCCGCCCTGGTTGACGTCGAGAACATCCCGACGAATATCGGTCTGGTCATGATAAGGCGGTTTAACGGGGCCAACACTAATGGAACCCTCGCGTCCACGGCATTTCCGCAGGACGCCACGCGCGACTCTCTGTTTGGCAACACCGCACTTTTCAGCGGCCTGGCCGATGTATTCCCGAGCTTCAAGCTGACCGGTCTGGATCCGCTGCTCGCATACGATTTCACATTCTACGCCTCACGGATGAGTGTTAGTGACAACCGGGAAACAGGCTACACTATCACCGGCGCCAACTCGGGTTTTGCAGCCTTGAATCCTTCGGCCAACGAGGAGAAGTTCGTGACGGTGACTGGGATCGAGCCGGATAGTGCTGGTCAGATCACGATTGACCTGGCCCCGACCGCCAACAACGTCAACTCGAACCACTTCACTTACCTTGGCGTGATGAAGGTCGAGCCAAAGTCGCCGGTCAACTAAGGTAGAACTAAACAACTCATTCACTGTATTTTTTCTTCGTTCTATATCGTATCCAAGGGTATAATTGACAATATAGAACAGTGAAAAGCTCTTAGCGAACATTTTGGATCAGTAATGGAGTTGAAACCATGAACAAAAGAATCGGAGCCATCACGATCGTCGTTATGTTGTTATTCTGCCTGCAAAGCATCTACGCTCAGCAAGACAGCGAGAGCAAGGGATATCGCGCCTGGTGGAACGAAGGATTTGGGGGCAGGCCGCGCAACAATCCGCAGGCGAAAAAGCTTCCGCTCATCAAGGTCGATGGAAACAAGTTCGTCGATGCCGAGGGCAAGACCGTTCTGTTTCGCGGCCTGTCGATTTCCGATCCCGACAAGATCGAGAATCAGGGACACTGGAAAAAGAAGCACTTCGAGACAGTTAAGGATATGGGAGCGATGATCGTCCGCATTCCGGTTCATCCGGTCGCGTGGCGCGAGCGCACGCCCAGGAAATACCTGGAGCTGCTCGATCAGGCGGTCGAATGGTGTACGGAGCTGGAGATGTATGTCATCATCGACTGGCACACGATCGGCAATTTAAAGATGGAGCTGTTCCAGAATCCCATGTACAACACGACACAGCGGGAGACCTTCGAGTTCTGGCGCACAATCGCAAGGCATTTCAACGGCTATAACACTGTGGCGTTCTACGAGCTGTTCAACGAGCCGACTATATACCGCGGCCAACTCGGCAGAATGTCCTGGACGCAGTGGCGAGAGCTGAACGAAGACATGATCTTTCTCATTCGAGCGTACGATACGGAGACTATTCCCCTGGTGGCCGGTTTCGACTGGGCGTACGATTTGACGCCGCTGCACATCGATCCGGTCAGGGCCGAGGGTATCGGCTATGTGACGCATCCGTATTCGAACAAGCGGCGCCGGCCCTGGGAGCCTAAGTGGGAGGAGGACTTCGGGTTCGCGGCGGGCCGCTATCCCGTGGTCGCGACCGAGTTCGGATTCGGGCTCCGCAAAGGGCAGGAAGTCAAAGACGAGGACTACCCCAAGGCCATCATACGGTATCTGGAAGGCAAAGGGATTAGTTGGATGGGGTGGGTGTATGATCCGGAGTGGTATCCCAAAATGCTGGAATCGTGGGATACCTATGAACTCACCGGGGGCGGCGAGTTTTTCAAGAAGACCATGCATGGCCAGATCGGCGCCGGCGCCCAGCCGTAGTGGCTTGCGATATGCCGTTGTGAGCAGTACTGCGTTACGGTCTTCTGCAATGGAGGTCGAAAGAATGCAGAGAAGTATCACGCTGATTGTCTGGATACGCATACTCATAATAATTCCATTTAGCTTGACCTGTTTTGGCGGATGAAAGCTGAAACTCTTGCACTGTCCGAGGTGCTTACAGAAATATATAATCGGCTCTAATTAAATGAGATTGATATAATTCGTGATTATCTATTAAATCCATAACCATTTTTAAGGAAGTAGAACGATGAAAAGTTCAAGAAGACAAACACGTTCGGATAAATTTCCTTTGACTCTTCATCCCGCGGGACAGTACTGTAAATTGTTTATGACAATACAATAAAAAGAAGAATTCACGATCAGGAAAAGGAGAAGAGATTATGGAAACAAAAAAAATGACAGGCTTAGTGCTTACAATACTCTGCGTTTTTCCTGGCTCTCTCACGGCCCAGTCATCCCGGGCCGCTAACGCAGAGGCCCGGATAAAAATCGACATCGACCGGAAAATCGGCCAAATCAACAAAAACTTATACGGAAATTTCGTCGAGCACCTGGGACGGTGCGTTTACGGCGGAGTTTATGACCCTGATTCGGAACAGGCCGATGAGCAAGGTTTTCGTAAGGACGTATTAGAAGCGGCAAAAGGCCTGAATGTCTCTATTACCCGTTATCCGGGAGGTAATTTCGTCTCCAACTATCACTGGCTGGATGGAGTAGGCCCTCAAAGGACACCGAGAATGGAGCTTGCCTGGGCCAGGATGGAAACGAACGAATTCGGGACTAACGAATTCATGGAATTTGCCAAAGAGATAGGAACCGAGCCATATTTTGCGGTGAATATGGGCACGGGCACTATCGAAGAAGCACAACGCTGGGTG
>Ga0268285_1001177_pt1 | contig 13146 bp, 10 predicted proteins | sample saktaG_2_FD_190144 | JGI IMG/M metagenome (GOLD analysis project Ga0268285, IMG submission 190144) | Saline water microbial communities from Sakinaw Lake, British Columbia, Canada - sak_2013_06_06_120m | ecosystem: Environmental > Aquatic > Non-marine Saline and Alkaline > Saline ... | reverse complement strand
ATAAATTCTTCTGCTTCTTGAAGCCAAGGCATAGAATTAGATGCTCCATATCGTGTGCCCACAATCGTAGCTACTCCATTTGCAAAAGTAAGAATTTCTATTAACTTTGATGTTGAAAGATGTAAAAAGTTTTCACATTTTAATAATCCATATATAATAGCGCCCATAAAGGCATCTCCGCAACCAGTTGTTTCTTTAATTCCTATTTTATCAAAAGTAGGCATATGCATAAATTGTCCCTTATAATAACTTAGCACTCCATTCCTGCCAAGAGTAACCAGGATTAAAGAAGAATTAATTTTATCCAATATTTTTCTTAAGCCTTCTTTTACATCTGTTAAACCGGTAACATATTTCAAATCATCATCACTCATCTTTAAAATATCAACTATTTTAGATATCTTAAAAAACATATTCAAAAAATCTTTTTTATCTTTTATTAATGATGGTCTTATATTGGGATCGAAAGAGGTAATTACCTTCTCTTTATAAAACATATTCAATAGTTCCAAATAAGCATCTGAAGCAGGTTTTTCAAACAAAGAAATTGAACCAAAATGATACATAGAATAATTCTTGGGATTTATGTCTCTTACCTCAGGAATGGTCAACATTATATCAGCTGCGTGATCTCTGTAAAATCTAAATTCAGGTTTTCCTTCTCTATTTACTGCTACAAATGCGAGAGTGGTTTTTAAGTTAATATCTCTTTTTAGACATTCGGAATTTATTTTCTCTCTTCTTATAATATCCATCAGCCCTTGGGCAAATTCATCTCCCCCTATTTTTGTTAAAAAGGATACTGGGACTCCCAGTCTTCTCAAAGCAACAACAACATTAAAAATAGAACCACCGGGCCTTTTTTCAAATAAGACACTATGATCAAGTCCTTTGCCCACTTCTTTTGAAATAAAATCAAACAAGATTTCTCCTCCACAAAGGACTGGTTTCAACATCTAATTACTCCCTCACTTATAAAATATCATTTTCAAATTACACCTGGGGTAGGATCATCACTTTCATGGATGGCTCTTTTCCATCCAATACAAGGTGTAAACCATTCTCTAACTCATTTAATGGTAGCCGATGAGATATTAGATCCTTTACTACTATTCTCCCAAAAGAAATAAGATCAATCGCTTGTTTTGAGTTTCGTAGAGATGTATAGGATGACATGATAGTTAATTCTTTATTAAATAATCTAAAAGGCTCAATAGTCATAAGTTTCCCTTTTGGTGGTACTCCAAAGAAAAGGATTTTCCCAGCAGGACGAGCATATGATATACATTGCTCAAGCACAGAGATCACTCCGGTAGCATCAACGACAATATCATAATGCTCCTTTTTTACCTGGCTGAAATCAGAGAAGACTTGTCCAATTCTCTCTGTAGCAGCAAAATTTCTTCGACTTTTATTTTTTTCTACTATATCCAACTTAACAGGTCCTATGTTCTTAAGAGTTCGTAGTAAGAGCATTCCAATGGGCCCTGCTCCTACAAGCAGTATATGGGCACCTAATGCAGATCCAATCAATCCTACTCCGTGGATCACACAGGATAGAGGCTCCATAAATGCAGCTTCTTCAAATGATAAATCCCCAATAGTAAACGCAGCCTGCTGTGGGACTATAACATGTGTTGCCATCCCTCCTGGCATGGTCACTCCAATAGCCTGCCAGTTTTCACAAAAATGCTGACGATTATGCAAGCATGCATCACAAATCCCACAGGATAAATTTGGCTCTATTGCTACTCTATCTCCAATCTGAAATTTATCCACTTTATCACCTATCGCGACAACATCTCCCGAAAACTCATGTCCAGGAACAATAGGATAATCACCAAGATATTCACCAAGAAAAATATGGAGGTCTGTTCCGCAAATTCCACTCGCACTAACCCGAATAGTTATCCAACCCTGGGGAGGGTTCATCATCTTTTGCTTATCTAATACAAGCTCCTTTATAATTTTTGGTTTAAGAATTTGATAAGCTTTCATTATTATTAACTCCTTCTTACTTTATCACTTAGAAAACCTCAGATTATCGGGGTAAAATAAACTCCTGTCTCATATAGCTGTTCCTTATCTCCTCTAGAGATAAATTTGAATCTTCACAATATCCGGTTGGTGTTTTGCAGCTAATTCAAAAGCCTCAATAGCTTTACTAAATGGAAAACAACGAGAGATACAGGGTTTTAGGTTTACTTTCCCAGATTCTAGTAATGCCAACGTCTTGGGATACATATTAGCATATCGAAAAATTGGTATTGTAATTGCTTCTTTAGCCTGAGCCGCAGGAACATCAAATAGTGCAGGTTCGGATGGGATCCCTATGATGACGACCTTTCCTCCAGGGCAAACATAATGAAATATTGTCGAGAAAGCTTTCTTATTTCCGGAAGCCTCAAAGACGATATCCACACCCCATCCATTTGTCTCATGTGCTACGATATCTGCAAGATCATTTTTAGTAATATTGACTGTTTTAACAGGAGCTATGGATCGTATCAGATCAAGTTTAGGCTGCTGAATATCCGATACAATCACCTTACTGCATCCGCCTGCTAAAACAGCAAGTGTAGTAACAATACCTATAGTTCCAGCTCCTAGCACAAGAGCAATATCTCCCGGTTTTATTTGTGCTTTAGTTGCGGCATACATACCAATCGCCATAGGTTCAACCATTGCAGCCTCTTCTAACGACACTGAGCCTGGAACCTTGAATGTCAAGGAAGCAGGATGAACTACCGATTCACGTAGGCAGCCGTGGATTGGAGGTGTAGCCCAGAACCGTACATTAGGATCAAGATTGTACATCCCTAATCTTGAAGCCTTGCTGGTAAAATCGGGTATCCCTGGTTCCATACAAACCCTATCCCCAACTACAAGATGAGTAACTTGTTCACCAACCTCAATAACAATTCCGGATGCCTCATGGCCAAGAACCATAGGTTCAGTAATAATATAAGGACCAATCTTCCCTTCTTCATAGTAGTGCACATCACTGCCACAAATCCCTACATGTTTCACAGCAATGCGAACATCATTAGGACCAAGATGCTCTTCTATTAAAAAATCATCTACAATAGCAATATCTTTAGTTTTGTTTAATATAACAGCTTTCATTTAAATTTCCTTTTTATTTTTCTTTATTATATAGTAATTACAATTATTATATATCTTTCATAATATAACACAAGTCACGAAATGGGTGATATAATCTAAGGAATTTCTCATATTGTATCTTATACTGAGTATGGGCTTCATTATTAGACTCAATTGAGTGACTGAGTGATATTATTTGTGCCCCGCTCTCATAATTCTGAAACAATCCACTCCCTACTCCTGCTGCTATAGCAGCTCCTAATGCTGTGGCCATCCTTGGAGAATCTATTAAATGAATTGGTTTGTGTAGAACATCACAGAAAATATGACACCAAAAAACCGATTCAGCTCCACCACCAATAAGAGTGAGATCCTCAATGAATATTGAATTTTCCTTATATACATCCAAAACACTATGAATGGCATAGGCAACACCTTCAAAAATTGCACGTATCATATCTGCTCTTGTGTGAATTAATGATAAACCAACAAATGCACCCTGTAAATTCTGATCCCAATAAGGGGTTCTCTCTCCCATTAGATACGGAAGAAATATTATACCACGAGCTCCAATGCCAGAACTTTTAGCTTGCTGATCCATAAATTTATATAGACTCACTACATCATCTATCTTAGTCTTATCGGAAAATCCCAGTACCTCTGAGGCCCATTCACGTACTACGCCAGCAGATTGCACTGTCCCACATACGTTACACAAATACCCACCAAGATCATAGAAATTTTGCAATCTTCTTTTACTATCTATAAGGGGCTTTCCTTCTAAAACAGAAATCCAAGCACTACTCCCCACATATAATTGAGCTTTCCCAGGTGCCACGATCCCAGCTCCTCTTGTGGAACAGGCAGCATCCCCGCCCCCAATGTATACTGGAATCCCTTCTTTTAAGCCAGTCATACGTGCGGCATCAGCACTCACCGTTCCAGCTAACTCATGAGAAGCCCGAACATGGGGGAATATGTTCACATCTAGTCCTAATTCGCACAGCATATCTTTTGCCCATGTCTTCTTTTTAAAATTTAAGGCACCTGTAAGCGATGCATCAGAATAATCAGTCACACCGTAATGCATTCCGATAAGTCTTGAACGAATAAAATCCTTACTCTGTATGATATGCTTTGTCTTTTTGTAGAGGTTTGGAAGATGTTGTTTAAACCAAATTATTTTTGGTAAAGTAAAATGCGAATCAACCCTATTCCCGGTTATAGCAAAGAAATTATCAAGCGATATTCGATCTAATATATAAGAACAATATTGCTCACTTCTATTATCAGAGTGGATTATTTCGTTATAAACTGGTTCGCCCTGTGCATCAACAGGAATCATACCGTTCATGTGGCCGGAAAGTCCAATTCCAACTATATCAGTGGTGTTAAGAATTCCCTTATCTTTTAATTGACGAATGCCTCTCAAAACACCCTGCCACATCCCGTAAGGATCCTGCTCTGCCCAGCCCACATGAGGATAGGTCGTTTTCATTTTCTGCGTAGAGGTACCCATAACTTTTCCTGTCTCATTAAACAGAACACTTTTAACCCCTGTTGTACCTATATCAAATATCAATATGCCAACTTGTTTTCTCATCATTTTTTCAATACCCTTTCAGAGCACTATATGCAGGTAAATCCACCATCAATAACAAGATCAGCCCCAGTAGTAAATGAACTCGCACTACTAGCAAAATAGAGCAATGCCGATTGAATCTCTTTAGGATCACCCATTCTTTTATAAACACCCTTTTGGATCCACTCGTCTTTCCAATCGGCTGGAGCTTTCTTTGTCATCTCTGTTGCAATATACCCTGGACTGATACTATTGACCCTCACATGATAGGGAGCCCACTCTACAGCCAACGATTTTGTAAGTTGAATAACTCCAGCTTTTGAAGCATTGTATCCACATTGGGGTTGCGGCGTATTGACAATATGGGCCGACATGGATGCGGTATTAATTATCGATCCATATTTTTGTCGTATCATTATCTTACCGACCTCTTGCGCGACCAGGAAAATACCTGTAAGATTAATATCAATAACACGCTTCCATGAAGCAAATGACATAGTCTCTGCAGGCTCGTTGATACAGATTCCCGCATTATTGAATAAAATATCTATCTTACCAAAATGGTCCAAAACTTGACGCACCATTGCCTTTACACTTTTAGGATCAGTTACATCTGTTCTTATTGCAATCACCGTAGAATTTGTTGCCTCAAGCTCTTTTACAGTCTTTTGCGCGGCATCCATATCAATATCCGCTATAATTACATTCGATCCTGCTGCAATAAACGCTTCGGCTCCTCTTCTACCAATTCCTCTTGCACCTCCTGTCACTATTGCACAAGTATTCCTCAGATCAAAGATATTCATTTTCATATTTCATAACCTCCCTTTGAATTATTCATCTTTGGCATATCGTTGTACTGTATTTCCATTGAAGAATAAAATTTATCCTTTAACCGCACCCATAGTAAGTCCTTCAACCAATGCTTTTTGAGATATAATTCCAAAAATTACTGGTATCAAGATCGTTATGGTCGATATCGCACTTAGCTTAGCCCAGAACAGTCCTTCCTGTGTCATGAATGAAGCCATATATACCGGCAAGGTATTTGCTTTTATTGCCGAAAGATTAACTGCAAAGAAAAATTCGTTCCAGATAAATACAAAAGTAAGCAGTGCTGATGATATTATTCCCGGTTTTGAGAGAGGAAAAATTATTTTTAAGAAAGCATTCCATTTAGAACACCCATCAATATCTGCTGCTTCCAAAATCTCAATGGGAATATCTTTAAAAAATGATGTTACCATCCATACAATCAATGGTGTGTGAATGCCCACATATATCAGGATAAGCCCGGTTCTCGTATCCAATAGATTCATCCAACGCATGATAAGAAATGCGGGAACGAGAACCGCACAAGGTGGTAGTAACTGTGTTGAAATAAACCAAAAATAGAGGTTGGCTGGATTCTTCATTTTTCCAAATACAATTCTATAAGCTGCTGGTAAGCCAATAGCAAGACAAAGCAAAACTGAAATAACGGTTACCGTTACAGAGTTGACAATATGAGAAAAAATCGTTTTATCAAAAATGATAGCATAGTTATCTAAAGTAAATTTATTGATAAACAATGAGGGTGGAATAACACTTTCTTCGACCTTAAAACTGGTTATAACCATATAGTAGACTGGAAACACCCATGCAAGGCAAAAAACATAGGTCAGAAAGGTGATCATAGAGTCTCCTGCTTTCTTACTAGTTGTCCATATCATACTCATATCTCCAATCTTTTGATTTGTTTTTGAATAAAATTAAACATAACCATAATGATAATAAGAGACATCGCCACCATAAGAGTTGCATAACTAGCAGCCTGACCAATATCCCACTTATAATAACTGATTTTAAATACCTGATATGGAAGATTCGTTGTTGTAAATCCAGGACCTCCACGAGTAGTAACATAAATAAGTCCAAAAACCTTAAGTATAAAGATCATCCCCAACATAGTTGCAACTTGAATATGATAACGCAATGCAGGAATCTTTATCTGGAACAGAATACGTATACTACTGGCTCCATCAATCTGAGCACTTTCAATCATCTCAGGATTTACGCCCTGTAGTCCTGCCAATATGATTAATACAAAGAATGGGGTCCACTGCCACACGATCAGTATAATAATCGAGATAAACGCGTGTTGACCAAAGAAGTCGATTGGAGCTGAATTGTATATTTGTGAAATATAACCAGTGATACCAAAGGATGGATGGAGTAATAGAGTTTTCCAGATAATACCGATTACTGCAGGCGTCATAAAAAACGGAATAAGAACAAACATCCTGCACAGTTTTCGTAATGGAAATCTTCTATTTAACAACAAGGAAAAGCAAAATCCTAGAATGAGGCACAAAGTTAGGGAGAGTGCGGTTATTAGGATAGTGTTACCAATAATCTGATAGGTCTCTGGTGCCTTAAAAATCCATACATAATTCTTTATACCCGCAAAAGACTTTCCCAAATCTGGACGAATTACGATCCATTTAATAAAACTCAAGAAAATAGTAGCAAGAAATAGGACCTGAGTTACTACCGCAACAGAAACAATTGCTGGTAAAGTAAGTAACGAATTACTTTTTGATTTCATAGTTATTATGGCTCCACGCATTTATAGAATGAGAGATATCAGCAGATTTGATATCTGTATGATATCTCTCATTACTACCTCATTAATAGAAAAACAATTTTAAATAGTTAACATTGTTACTCTTTATAGTATCCTCCATTTTTTGAGACCTCAAGTGCGGCTTTTTGACAAGCTTGAATTACAGATTCAAGGTCTTTAGTACCTGAAAGATATGCAGCAAGTTCTTGTCCCACTTGTTCTCCAAGTCCTTGGAATTCAGGAATTGAAACATATTGTACGCCTTTATATGGTACAGGATCATATGTTGGTTTGTCGTAATCTGCATTCTTCATGGAATCAAGTGTAAGAGTAGCAAAAGGAGCTGCAGCCTGATAACTGGAATTTTCATAGGTAGAGATACGTGTTCCTGGAGGAGCTTGCTGCCAGCCAAGAGTCTCCCCTACCAGCTTGATATAATTTTTACTTGTAGCCCATGTTATAAACTTAAATGCAGCATCTTTATTTTTAGAAGCTGACTCGATGGCAAGTGACCAAGCCCAAAGCCATCCAGTATTCTCTTTCTTTGCAGAGGGGGCTAGAGCATACGCAACTTTACCTTTCACTGTTGAGTCGGCACCTTCAAGAAATCCTGCAGCTACAGTTGCATCATACCACATGCCAGTTCGTCCACTTGACATCAGAGCAAGAGCTTCGGTAAAACCTACACTTGTAGGACCTGGCTCACCTACTTCGGTTACAATATTTTTGTAAAATTGAAAAGCATTTCGCATTTCCTGTGTATCAAACTGTGGATGCCATTTTTCATCAAACCACCTAGCTCCAAAAGCATTAATCATGGTTCCGAAAACAGCCATATTCTGACCCCAGCCCGGAAGACCACGAAGCACAATACCGTAGTTATTGTTAGCAGGGTCATGGAGGACTTTTGCAAACTGATAGATTTCTTCCCATGTTGGAGCCTTTGGCATCGTCAAACCATGTTTTTCAAAAAGATCCTTTCTGTAGAAGACCATACTACTCTCACCATAAAATGGAATAGCAAACTGTTCACCATTTAGTGAAAGTGCACTGATAACTGGTGAAAGAAAATCATCACGATTATATTCTTTCAGTTCGGTTACTGACATTTTTTTAAAATATGACTCTAACGATACAATCCATTTGTTTGCAGCCCAGAAGGGAGTGTCATACGTACCAATGGTTACAATATCAAATTTTCCTGCACCGAGAGCAACATCCTGAGTGACTTTCTGTCGAAGTTCATTTTCAGGCAATACGATAAAACTTAGTTTTATTCCTATGTCTTTAGTAAATTCTTCTGACAACTTTTGCATAGTTATCATATCAGGATTATTTACCGTAGCAATAGCTAACTCCTCGGCGATTCCGATTTGAGAAAACAATGGAGTAAGCCCAAGAAATAATACAGCAACTAATAAAATAACAAAACGTTTCATAAATCTTCTCCTTTTTTTCCCCTCATTATAAAGAGGATATTTTAATTTTTTAATCTTTTACACAATTACTCAACAGACAGCATTTTTTGATTTAGATATATAGATTATATCTTCTCTCAAAAATTAAGATAATTTTTTATATATAACACATCCCCCCTTTTTTTTTACCCCTCCTTATTTATTCGAAACTTTGCCACTTTAATTAAAACGATTCTCTAATAACAAGCTCTGTAAGTAAGCGGTATTCCTTATAATCTCCGGTTTCTTCTTTTTTGATTCTTCTAATCAATAGTTCAGAAGCTTTTTCTCCTATTCTACGACTTGGTTGCTTGACCACCGATAATGGAGGGTTAGTAATTGAAGCCCATTTATAATCATCAAATCCTATGATTGCTAATTCATCTGGTACTTTTACATGTTTTTCCTTTAAAAATTGTATAGCACCGATAGTCATTAGATTATTAACAACAAATAAAGCAGTTATATTTGAATTAAGTAATAATTCTTTCATTAATTTATAACCACCATCATATCTGCTATTGCCTATTTTTATTAAATTTTGATCAACCTTTATCCCATAATCCACTAATGCTCTTTCGTATCCTTCAACTCTTTCTTCACTAGTAGTTAATCCTGGTACCCCAGTAATAACTCCTATTCTTGAATGCCCCTTGTTAATTAACGCGCTAACTGCCTTATATGCACCTTCGGCATTATCAACTAATACACAATCGCCTGGGCAATAACCTTGCGGCTTGCGATCGATAAATACTACGGGGCTATTCCTGTTTAATAACTTCTCTAAAAAAGCATGGTCGCCAGATGCGGGGGCTACAATTAAACCATCTATTAATTTGGCATTGAAGACTCTTACTTGTTCTTTCTCGATTTCTAAATTTTCATCGGAATCAGCGAGTATAAGATTATATCCATATTTTCTTAATGTATTTTCCGTTCCTCTAATCAGAGCTGTAAAAAAGAAATTAGCAATATCAGGCACTATCAAGCCTATTACCTTGGTTTTTTGGCTACGTAGACTTTGCGCAGCAAAGTTTGGGTAATAATCTAATTTTTTCATAACTCTTAAAACTTTATCTTTAGTTTCTTTTTCAACAAACCGAGTTTTATTGATCACATGGGAAACTGTTGCCGTTGATACCCCTGCTTCCCGAGCTACATCCTTCATGGTAACTTTCATTTGCATAGTAACTCCATTTAGCTTGAGTTAAACGATTACGTAATCGTTTAACTCAAAATATCATATTTTATAAAAGTTGTCAAATTTTTTAATACATTTTTTTTATAATTCTATGTAAATTAATATTTCGAGCTCTATCTACTAAAAAATGTGCTACAATGCCACAATTTCTTATCAAAATATTTTAAAGAATGATGTAGGTTATAACTAAATAATCGTAATATATAGAGTGAGTTTTTAGTTGGAAAACGAAGATAAAGTGTGTATGAGTGTGGGAGAGAAAAAAAGAAAATATATCCTATTCTTTTGGTGTTAATATGACCTCTAATGGCAATTGAGTAGTTTTATTAATCACCATTTTTGCCTTGAATCCGAGGGCTACGAAGTTTTTAGTAATTAATTTTATATCAGATTCATTTTTAGAGTGTTTCTTGCGTATTCCGGAGTATCCGGACGGCAATTCCGAAGGCATCCGGACACTAAACCGGAAACATCCGGACACCTTATCGATTCAATTTTTATTAACATTATTCTTAATCAATAACTATCATTTAGTTCATATTAAATTGAAAGACCTAAAAGAATTTAAAAAAGCTTTACTCTTTTTTCCAATAAGGTTTTATATTATTGTATACTCATAGTGACTGTTCGGCAATACCCTTTTAACCTGTCACTTATTCGATTGCCTGAATAATCTTTTTTGCCATCACCTCCCGCATAGATTTTTTTGAGTCCAGCGGCAGAATATAGGCATTGTGGATTATCCTATCCATTATGGCATCTGCCAGGGCAGGATCAGGGAACAAGTCATGCCAATGCGTATGGGGAATCTGTCCGGAAAGTATGGTGGATGATCTGTTATACCTGCTTTCTGTAATCTCCAGGATATCCCTGCTTTCCTCCAGGGTGTATGACTTAAGGCCTAGGTCATCTAATATCAGAAGCCTTACTTTTTTTAACTTATTCATAAATTGAATATAGCAATTATCGTTTTTTGCGGACTGAATTTCAAGTAGAAGTTCAGGTATCCTGTAGTATCTGACAGTATAACCATAACGACAGGCATTGTTCCCGAAGGCACAGGCCAAAAAGGATTTACCGCATCCGGTTTTACCGGAGATAATGATATTAAGTTTCTGTTCGATAAAGATACAGCTTTCGAGTGTCCGAATGATCTTTTTATCTATCTTCCGGTCTTGAGTATAGTCAATATCCTCGATACAGGCATTTATGGCCAGAGAGGCCTTATAGAGGAATCGCTTAATTCTGGTATTTTTTCGGTACAACCACTCTTTTTCAACCATAATAGCTAATCTTTCCTCAAAGGAGAGCTCTCTTAAAGTGTGGTCTGAATCAATCAGCACCTGGGCCATGACCCTAAGTTTCATATCTTTTAGTTTTTCTACGGTAGGATTGTTAAGCATAGATACCACCTCCCGCATAAGCCCTGCTTCCCCTAACATTTTCATGGTGTATGATTTTATCATCCTCTATTTTTGATAATCTGGAAACAACCTGTTTTAAGATGAGGTTAAAATACTTGTAGGAGCAGATATTTTTATCCAGGGCTTCCCGGCTGGTAGTTTCCATTATTTCAAGCGGATAGGCTTTGGCAAGGCGCATGATACCCATGCAGGCCCTATAGCTCTGGACCGGGTATTCCCGACTCTTAAGGATCTTTTTTATGAATTCCCGGGTGTTAGGACCGGTTTTATCTGCCCATAAGAGGAAACGGTCGGAGCTCCACCCGTAAACAGCCTTGTGTTCATCAGGCATATGTTCTTCCAGGGTTTCATACCTTTTAGAGGTATTGTAATTTCTGGGATAGGCGGCCACCCGTTCATGGCCTACATAGACCTCTATGGTTTTAGAAGTTGCCCGTATCGAACAGGGGCGGTTGACATAGGAATAATGGACACTGTAAAAGAAATTGTCATAATCCACATGGTAATTAAAGGCAACTTTTGTCTCCTTCCATTGGGCATATTCATATTTGGTTAAAGGTAAGGCTTGTAAGCAGGGTTTGTCGATCTTTAAAAAGGCAGTCTCTCTATTACCTTCCATCTTTTGAAAAGGCCTATGAATAAATTTCTCAAGTTCTTCAGATATCGCCTGATTGATTTCATAGAGGCTAAAAAATTGCCGGTTTCTTAAAGCAGCAATGATTCTCCGGGAAACATTTCCTACCATGTTTTCATCAGCTGCTTTATCTTTGGGCTTTCCCGATCTGGCAGGTATTACGGTCGTCCTGTAATGCCTGGCCATTTCCTGATAGCTCTTGTTTAAGATTGGGCTTACCAGGTCGGATTTGATAACAGCAGTTTTGGTGTTGTCAGGGATGGTGATCTTGGGGACTCCTCCAAACCAGGTATAAGCCCGCACATGAGCATCTATCCAGTTTGGCATTTTCATATTATCATAAGCATACACAAAAGGGTATGCGCTCGCTGGTAGGACAGCGACAAAGAGGGATGCTGCCATTATTTCACCCGTACCTGGTTTAACATAAGAGATATGGTCTCCGGCCCAATCAACTTCCATCTCCTCACCTGCCTTGTGCTCTTTATGCAAGGAGATTTTATTTACTTTTTTAAATTTGCGATAGCGGTCACAGAACTGGGTATACATGATTCCATCGGGATCTTTCTCTTTATACTCTTCCCATAAAAGCATCAGGGTTACCTTTTTTTTCTTCATCTCTTGAAAGATGTATTCCATATCGGGTTTGTGAACTGATGTCTTAGTTTCTGCAGGCGGATAAAGCCTGGACATCAATTGCTTATCGCTAAGGTCAATCGGCCACACTATTTCAGCATTTTTAGCTCGTGTAAGAATCTCTGATACCGTTGTTTTCCCACAATTGCAGACTTGACCTACTTCTCTCAGTGATAATCCTAATTCGTATCTTAATCTTAGTACTTCTCTCGTTTTTAGCATATCTAGCCTCCTCATTATTTGGCCCCCTTTAATTATTATAATTAAAGAGTACCTATTATTTAATGATTCGACAAGGTGTCCGGATATGCCGGAATGCTGTCCGGATAATTCCGAAACGCTGTCCGGATGTTACCGGAAACAGTGTCCGGATGTTACCGGAATATGCATGTTTCTGTTTTTTATTATATTTACACCTGCTGCCACTGCAATTGCAACTTTTCTTTTTTCCGTTATTAGAATGTATTATTATATGGACTATGTTACTACTTAGGTTTATTTT
>Ga0268285_1001170_pt1 | contig 13243 bp, 9 predicted proteins | sample saktaG_2_FD_190144 | JGI IMG/M metagenome (GOLD analysis project Ga0268285, IMG submission 190144) | Saline water microbial communities from Sakinaw Lake, British Columbia, Canada - sak_2013_06_06_120m | ecosystem: Environmental > Aquatic > Non-marine Saline and Alkaline > Saline ... | reverse complement strand
GTTTAAAGGAACCTGCAAGATTAACGGTGATATGACTGAGATTGATGTTGGTGGTGAGATCATTGTCTCTTCTTCATGTGCTTCCTCACAAGAGGTCTATGTCTCCATCAGGCCTGAAGATATTATCATATCTAAAAATCCTGTTCAGACAAGTGCACGCAATATCTTTTCTGGGATTGTCACTGATGTTATCGACAATGGTACTCTTGTGACAGTCTTTATTGATACCGGGATACACTTTAGGGTCGTTCTGACCAGACAAGGATGGCAGGAAATGGACATTTCCCGTGGAGAAGAATTGTATCTGTTGTGTAAGGCATCTTCAGTGCATCTTTTTAGTTAATGACAATTCCTTATTTTCAGGAAAAACAAGACAAAAAATAGAGTTATAGGATGATTACTGTATCATCCGGGCGATAACGTAACTTGTCTTTCCTTCCCTGACGGTGACAGACTGTTCCCAGGATTGGAAATTGTCCATCTCAAGTTTGACGATATGATCGCCAGGTGCCACCGCAGAGAGCGTTATTGGCGTCTGTCCCATAAGTGTTCCGTCAACATAGATAGAAGCAGTCTCAGGTAGAGATGTTACCATCATGTAACCGGCTGTAGGAGCCCAGAATTCAGGGTACAGGACTGCGGTGACATAACTTGTTTTCTCACTGATAACATGAATTGTCTGTTGCCAGTTGAAATATCCGTCCATTCTGACTTCAACATTGTGCTCTCCTGCACCGACTCCTGATACTACCAGTGGTGTTGTGCCCTGTGTGGATCCGTCGACCATAACGGATGCCCCACGGGGGATAGAGTCAATCATAATACCCGGTTCAGAACCAGGTTTCATCGTCATTCTGGCATAAATTTTTGTTGTCTGTCCGGCATATACCGGGATCCGGTTCTGGTAGTCCTCAAATCCTGGGCGTGTAATCTTGAGGTCATATGTTCCTTCTTCAAGGTTACTCATAATAAATGGAATTGACAGTTTTGTCTGACCCTGATCTACGCCGTTGAGATAGACCGTTGACCATTGCGGTGCCAACTGGAGATTAATTGATCCTGTCTCATGGCCTGATGGTTCTAACGTTGCATTTATTTCCACTGGTTTTCCTGGTAGTGGAAATACGGTCTTTTCCCAGGGTTTGTACCCGGAAAGTTCGAGGCGAACCCGGTGTTCACCATAGGTCAGTCCGGTTTTTGTGAGTGGAGAAGTCCCGATATAGATATCATCAATATACACATCTGCCCCGGATGGAGTGGATGCAACTGAAATTGTACCTTCAGACCCTGGTTTTGTCACGGTAATATATCCGGCCTTTGCAATAGTGTCAGTCCCCGTTATCTGGCTTGATGCGGTAAGTGATACGGTGTAGATTCCTTCATCTGCGTAGGTATGTGATGGGTTTGCCACCATTGATGTTTGTCCGTCTCCAAAGTTCCATGCCCACATTGTCGGGTTTCCTGTTGACTGGTCAGAGAACTGGATCGCAAGTGGTGCAGGTCCTGATGTGGGAGTGCCGGAAAAGTCGGCAACAATGCCTCCCTGTTCGGTAACGGTGATATACCCATCCTTTGTGATGGTATCAGTTCCAGATATCTGGCTTGATGCAGTGAGAGTTACCGTATAGATTCCTGCATCTGTATATGTGTGTGATGGGTTTGCCACCATTGATGTTTGTCCGTCCCCAAAGTCCCATGCCCACATTGTGGGGTTTCCTGTAGATGTATCAGTAAACTGCACGGTAAGTGGTTTCTGTCCATAGGTAGGTGTAGCCGAGAAGTCAGCGACAATCCCTGATTCTTCAGTAACGGTAATATAACCCGCCTTAATGATGGTGTCAGTTCCTGTAATCTGGCTTGAAGCGGTTAATGATACGGTGTAGATCCCTGCATCTGTATATGTGTGTGATGGGTCAGCAACCATATCCGTCTGTCCGTCTCCAAAGTCCCATGCCCACATCGTCGGGCTTCCTGTTGAGAGGTCAGTAAACTGCACGGTAAGTGGTTTCTGTCCGTAGGTAGGTGTAGCCGAAAAGTCAGCGACAATCCCTGATTCTTCAGTAACGGTAATATAACCCGCTTTAACGATGGTGTCAGTTCCTGTAATCTGGCTTGAAGCGGTTAATGATACGGTGTAAATTCCTGCATCTGTGTATGTGTGTGATGGGTTTGCCACCATATCCGTCTGTCCGTCTCCAAAGTCCCATGCCCACATTGTTGGGTTTCCGGTAGATGTATCAGTAAACTGCACGGTAAGTGGTTTCTGTCCATAGGTAGGTGTAGCCGAGAAGTCAGCAACAATCCCTCCGGTTCCTGTAACCGTAATGAAATCAGGTATGAGGGTACTGTCAGCACCCCCGCTATTTCCAACCTTTAAGTATACTCCATAGGATCCTGCCTCTGTATAGGTATGAATTGGATCTGTTTCAGTTGAAGTGGCTCCATCTCCAAATTTCCATATCCACCAGCGTGGTGTTCCTGGAGACATATCTGTGAACTGCACGGTAAGGGGAGCCTCACCGCTGCGGGGTTCTGCCATAAAGACGGCGGCAGGTGGTGGAACATCTCCGCTTACCGAGATATAATCTTCCCATACCAGTGTATCAGATCCTTCGTTATTTGTAACAGTCAAAGTGACTGTATAGAGATTTGCAATCTCATAAATATGAATCGGATTCTGTTCAAATGAACCAGTCTCATCCCCAAAGTCCCACTCCCAGCTGGTTGGATATCCGGTAGAGAGGTCGGTGAATGAAACGGTTAATGGACTTTTTCCCCCGGTTGGTTCAGCAGTAAAAGATGCTACTGGTCCGGACCCGCCTGTTACAGTGATGTATCCTGCTTTTACAATAGTGTCTGTTCCGTTAGTCTGGCTTGATGCGGTGAGAGTAACCGTGTATGTGCCGGGACTTGTATAGGTGTGTGACGGACTCGCAATCATATCCGTCTGTCCGTCCCCGAAGTCCCACGCCCACATTGTCGGGTTTCCTATAGATGTGTCTGTAAACTGCACGGTAAGCGGTGCCTGTCCTGATGTTGGTGTTGCATAAAAGTCAGCAACAATGCCAGATTCTTCGGTAACGGTGATGTATCCTGCTTTTACGATAGTGTCAGTTCCGCTGGTCTGGCTTGATGCGGTGAGAGTAACCGTGTATGTGCCGGGACTTGTATAGGTGTGTGACGGACTCGCAATCATATCCGTCTGTCCGTCCCCAAAGTCCCACGCCCACATTGTCGGGTTTCCTATAGATGTGTCTGTAAACTGCACGGTAAGCGGTGCCTGTCCTGATGTTGGTGTTGCTGAGAAATCAGCGACTATCTGTGGCGTTCCACCTGTCGACAGATCCAGCTCTGATGTTGTTCCCTCATGGAAGGTTGCAGTCTGATCCGCTTCTATCCCACTGATAAAAAAGGATATCAAAGGATCTCCTTCTCCCACATCTTCTTCTGTTGCTGATACTACAAGGCGTGGGTCAAAAAGATCGGAACCCCCATACGTTCCTGCTTCATCTGTGACAACTGTTCCCCGTATTACATCGAATATCTTTGCTTCAATAACGGTTCCAGCAGGAGCAGGGGCACCGTTAGTTAATACACTCCCATAAAATTCAGATGGAAGCGGGGGTATTGCTGAAGCTGATACCGCCAGCATCAACACAATAATTGTGATTATTATACTATTTTTGAGCATGCTGTTTACCTTCATCCTGATTTCCCATACTGTCAGTTATACTCTTAAGGTTTAACTATAGCCCTGATTATTTTTAATATTATCATTAGATCTGTTGTAATTTGCTCAGATTAGAGAGTTGAAGGATGAATAGTGTCATATATCCTCCAGGGGTTCAGGAAAAGGAGATTGTAAAAAATGAGCAAAATGGGAGAAAAAACCGATTTCCTTTGGATAAATTGACTCTTTTCACGAATCCGAATCTGTATGCGCTTTTGTAATTTCTGAACGCACTGTGAGGAAAACCGGGCCGCGGACGTCAATTTTCTGCTTTGAATCGGTAATAAAGCGCATTGCATGCTCTGCTATTTTAAGGTTGATATCACCTGGAAGACGGGCAATTTTCACCTGGATCTTACCTTCCTTTTCACACATAGCAGCCTGCTCAATATCATGGGCGGCACGGGCAGCAACAGCGTCGAGATAGGATATTCCGGTTGCAACCCCCTCCTTTCTGACAAGAGCAAATTTTTCAGTATCAGGAATCCCAAGGATTGAACCTTCATAGACATAGATATCATTAAAACACGCGGGACCACAGAGTTTTGCATTCTCTTCTGGTTCCTCAACAAATGCCTTTACACTCACATTTCCGATAATTCCCTCCCATGCTGAATATGAACAGGGCCCTGGATCGGTTGCATGAGCTGAAGCTGTTGTGGTGATTGCAGCTGCAAGCATACGCCCAGCCTGCGTCTTTGGCTCACTCTGAAGTGAGACTGCCTGTGCCAGATCAAAATCAGTATACCGGCGTGGATAGAACTGGGGATGACAGAGAATTCTTACATCATCAGCCTGGTATGCAATCATAGCAAGTCGTTCTACGCCAAGTCCGAGGTTCATTACCGGAACACCTACTCCGTACTCTGCAAGTGCTGATGGTGAGTAGAGACCAAATGTTGCGACCTCAACCCATCCATGAACCGGATGGCGTGCATAGACCTCTGTCTGTGTATCTGGCATATAATATTTTGATCGTTTCTCGTCAGGGCGGAATGAGAAGTCAGTATAGCCAAAAGCTGAGAGAAGTGAGTGACTAATCGCTTTCCCATCATCAAGGGTTACATCTTCGTCTGCAATGATACAGGATGCAGAGTGATAACTCATTAACCGCTGGGCATCCTCTGCCTGCTCACGTCGAAAGCAGCGATCAATTGAGAATAATTTTATGGGTCTTTCATATCGTTCCCAGATGGATCCAAGAGTCTGAAACCAGCCACTGGTCATGTGGGACCGCAGTGTCTGCCGTGACGATTCAGGTCGGAGTTCCCGAAATTCCGGGAATACCTGATCAAGGATATCAATTACCTTTGCATCATCAGTCTTTAGCACAGTGGATAATTCATGGGTAAGTTCATCCCCATCAATTTCAGATTTTTTATACGCATGAAGTGTCTCTCGTAGTACCCCTTCTGTTGCATCTGATATAGTAGTGCCAATTATTGTCTCTATCTTCTTTAACTGCTCTTTTCCGATTCCAACATTTGGCCGGGGTAACCCGCCAAGATAAAAGACCCGGTCGAGAACAGCCATTGCTTCCGGACCAAACTGCTTGTAAACCTCCTTTTCTTCGATAATAATCGGATTTTCAGCCTCATGAAAACCCATCATCAGGTAGGTCTCCCGCAGTTTCTGTATCGTTGCAAATATCGGATGTGGTTCTGCCCTGGGATACATAAATCCAGGGTATTGTCTCTCTCTTCCGGGAAGGGTCAGAACTTGTGGTCCTTGGTGCCAGGCCTGTTCAAAATCGGCTCTGGCAAGTTTTTTATATTCGTCTGCATCAAATTTCATCGTGTTCGCTCCAGGCAAACCACCCTTGAGAGGGTGTTCTCATCCATAATCATATATGATGTTCTTTCGCACAGACTCTCTGCAAAGTTACGTATCCTTTCGTGCTCAGGCATATGCTGCCGGGTGAGTCGTTTCTGGCTGTACCCGACATGCATATACCCTTTGACCTCGACATAACGGGCACCTGAGTCCTCTATCATCCTGGCGTAGGCATCAGGATTGTGGTCGTTAATTCCCTGCACCAACGTTATTCTGATGGCAGACCGCCGGTTTTTGAGGAGAGAGAGGCTCTCCATTATTTTATCCCAGTAGTCTTCATCAGGTTGTGCCACATACAGATACGTTTCCCGGTCTGGTGCTGTCAGGGAGACATACATCTGGTATGGATTGCACTTTTTGAGCATGTCAGGGTTTGTCCCGTTGCTTACCAGAAATGTTGTACAGCCTTGTGCATTAAAGAGATCAATAAGAGCCGGTAGTTCATGATATAAGGTTGGCTCTCCAGACAGTGATATTGCTATCTGGTTTGGGACAAGTGACTCCTGGTAGCGTTTTTGATCGGTCCGGTATGAGACCTTATAACCGGCAAGTGCTTTTTTCTGATGAAATGCAACCCTGTTTACAATCTCTTCTGGTGCAAGTTGTCGTGTCTCAGGATATACATGTTCAAATGAGCGCCAGCAGAAGAGACAGTGTTGGTTACATGCAAGGGTTGGTGTTATCTGGGCACAGCGGTGGCTTTCGATTCCATAAAACTGGTGCTTGTAACACATTTCTCCCCCCACGAGTGCCCGTTTGCACCACATGCAGGGTTTAAGAGCTGCAGAAGAGGCAGGATCAAAGAACAGGTACCCCATCTTCTGCAGACTTTTACATGGATCTGATGGCATCGATACCCAGCGTTTCTAGTGCCTCTTTAAGAGTGTTCTGTGTTGCCTTTACCAGGGAGAGACGGCTATCACGTGTAATTCCCTGAGATTTAAGTACCGGATCAGCATGGTAAAATGAATTGAACAGGTCTGCAAGCTCACGAGCATAGAGAGCCAGAAGATGTGGTTTGAGTTCCTGTACTATCTCCTCTATGATAAATGGAAACCGACCGATATGTTTGAGAAGGGTTATTTCAGTCTCTGTTTTTATCTCTGCTGCATGGTTAAAATCACCGGCTTTATCAAGAATACTGCAGGCACGGGCATGGGCATACTGAATATATGGACCACTTTGCTTCTCAAAATCAAGCGCTTCTTCCCAGTTAAAGACTGTGCTCTTCTCAGGGATGGTCTTAATGATGTCATACCTGATGGCTGCTACAGATACAGAGGTTGCAATACTGTTCCTGACCGCTTCATCCAGTTCAGGCCGTCTGGTAGTAACTTCTATTAAAGCCCGTTCCCGTGCTTCACTGAGCAGATCATCTGCTGGTACAAACTTCCCTTTTCTGGTGCTCATGGAGCCCTCTGGAAGGGAGACAAACTCAAAGAATATAATGTCAGGTTTCTGTTCGCCAAGAAGATGGAGGGTTGCCTGTAACTGAGTTCCGATAAGTTTGTGATCAGCACCGAGAACATCGATGACCCTGCCAAAATTTCTCCCTTTCCAGGTGTGGTATGCTAAATCCCTGGCAGCATACACACTGGTCCCGTCAGATCTTCTTAAGACATATTCCTTCTCAAATCCAAATGATGTGAGATCAACTGATAGAATATCTGTTGTTTTTGCCTGGGGCAACCATGAAATCCTTGCAAGGATACGGTTTGTATCTCCGTTCTTAACAAAGTCGCTCTCATAGACGAACCTGTCGTGATGTGCATTCAACCCTGCAAGCGTTTCTTTAAACCCGTCAAGACATCTTTTAACCGGTTCTCTGAATCGTGTAACCGTTTTTTGATCCCCTGCTTCAACCTGCTGCATCAGAAGGTCAATGGCGGCGTTCTTTGACGGATCTGCTTCAAGATCTTTATTTGCTTTGATATAGACATCAGCAATCAGGTGGTCACCTTTCCTGTCGGTGTGAATATTGGTTTTCTGTTCCTCAACACCCCAGGCAACGATTGCTATCTGGCGTCCCATATCATTGACATAATACTGAACTTCAAGATTATATCCTGCCTTTCTAAAGCAGCGGGCCAGTGTATCTCCGATGATGGTGTTTCTGATATGCCCGACATGCAGCGGTCCGTTAGGATTTGCACTGGTATGTTCAAGAACAACGGTCCCTGCTTTATTCTGGCATTTTCCATATTCATCCTGTACCGCGGCTGCAAGAACAGATGCCAGGTATTTTTGATTAAAGATAAAATTGATATACGGACCAGTGACTTCTGTTGTTGCATTAGCTTTCTCTCTGACAGCATCGCGTATCTGGTCTGCTATCCTTAAAGCTACCTGTGCAGGCGACGTCTTCTCTTCTTTTCCTATGGCAAATGCTACCGTAGATGCAAGATCTGCATGATCACCGCCGTGTATGAGAACAATGTCATCCCGCCCTGTTGTTTCCTGCAAAATGTTGGTTATTATGGTTATAGCATCGATATACATCAGTACCCTGTCCTGTATCTAAGAATCGCCGCTATCCCGCCAAAAGCAGTGAAAAGCTGCGTCCCTTCTTCAAAATCATCAGAAATAATCTCTACAGAGGTATTTGAGAGGTCGGCAAGTGTGGTCAGTTCATCAACGATGTCAATATCCTCAGTAAGGACTAGCGGGGATGTACATTTGGGGCAGTTCCCTGCATCATAGTCGCTTGAATCCTTGAACACTTCAACCTTGATGGTTACTTCGCTGTTATATCCACAGCTTTCACAGAGAAATTTCAGGCGTGACTGTCTGAGTTTTTCAGAGAGGAGAAGCATATCAACAGAACCTATCTCAAGATTCTGACGGATACTCTGTTCTCCATATGCCGCAAGGCCGTCGTCTTTGACAAGTTCCTTGAAAAACCGTTCCATAATCTTTTTCTCTTCGATGACATCCTGTCCTTTAAGCGCATCTGCGGCAGCATCAACGAGTTCAGGAAGACCACTCTCATTTGTATATGAGATATCAAAGAGTCCTATAATCCGGCGTTGAATTTCGTGATGCAGATAACTACCTGCTTCAAATTCCTCTTTAGTTGGTGATGGACCTCCTATGAGGACACCCTTAAAGCGCTCAAAGAATTCTTTCTCCTGCAGGAAAACGTCACTAGATCGACTGCCGATCTTTTTATAGAACTCATGGATAGCAATCTCACGAAGTCGCTGAAAACGGGCACTCGACTGACCCCCCTTCCGCTGTTTTCCAGGGACTGTGGAAGTTGTTCCACCAATTGGTTCTATCCGGTTTCCACGTAAAAATCCCCAGTATGCCTCACGTCTGTCGAGAACAAGGAGTCCATATACGTTTTTCTCCTCCAGCATCGCCTTGAGTGGTTCCAGCTCAAACGTAGAACTACAGCGGTACATATAGAGGTTCAGCGGTTCAGGCGGGTCTACCACATTACACTCAAGATCCTGGCGGTCTCCGTGTTTATTAATGGCACCACAGAAAATGGCCATTCCGTTTACAGGAGGTTTTGAGTAATATTTAAGACGGGCCAGAATGGAAGAGATGGCACTCTGCACATTTGAGCGGGTCTGTTTTGATTTGATATTTGAGCATTGCCCGAATTCATCGCGCAGTTGTGCTGTGACATCATAGATCTGTTTATCAGGCGGGATGTAGAGTGATATCAGTTCAGTTCCGCTCCCCTCCTTAACCTGGAGCTTCTCAAGCATCTTTTTAAAATCATACTTACGTCTTGCATTATCTTTTGGTGTATCTTCTGTCATATGGTGAACCTGCTCTATTGGTTTGTATGGGTACAGGCAACATTTCATCGAAAGATTGCCTTAACCTATGTAGTGCGATTAACATGCACGTCCTGGAATGACCATCTTATAATTTAATCATTCCCGGAGTTCTGCAAGGCACTATAATATGAATATCAGCGCATCAGAGGTTTCTTTGCTGAAATTTGGGGGAGTCAGCCCGCGTACCTGGTATTGCAGTGTATCATAGGTATAGTTCTAAAGCTCGTATATATTGTGTGACACAGCCCTTATATCTCTCTCGGCAAAAAATGATATCCCTGTTCTGGGTAGTGCAGGACCCGGGGCACCATTATACCAGAAAGGACTGCTGACATTCAGAAGATATGCTGATATATTTTGGTATCGACCTCCTGATTTATGCCATGTGTGCCATTGAATGGAATAAATAATGCATTTTTTCCTGCTTTTTCTGCAAAAGATTCTCCCATTGCATACGGAATTACCGGGTCATCAGGGGCATGGAAGATTAGGACCGGTCGTGGTGCAAGGGTAGCGACTGCAATATCAGGTTCAATGCTTAAAAGGAATGTCTTTGCCGGCTCCCGTACTGAGAGGTTCAAAAATCCAAATCCTGCTGTTGATACTCCGATGTATCCTGCAAATGCCGGATCTGCTGCAGCTGCAATCGCTGCATATCTGCCACCGTTAGAGGATCCTGCAACCCAGACCGGAATATTTCCAAACCTCTCTGTCAGGTAGTGCTCTCCTGCAATCATATCTGACACGATAAGGTACACCTGTGGCCATTCTCCTGCTACATATGCATCAATATCTGAATCAAAATCAAGAGGATGACCTGGAGTTTCACCACCATTTCCTCTGATATCAATGACAAGAAAAGCAATGGAATGGGTTGCATATTCTTGTGCCCGGGAGAGATGACCGCTGGCAGGAACTCCGGCTCCTGGTGCATATACGATTGCAGCCTTTGGGTTTGCCGGACTTGCGAGCAATGCATTGACATCTCCCTTCTGTGTGTGCAGGGTTATTTTTTCTAAAGTAATTCCGTCTTTTTCCCTGATAATATGAGTCGAGACGGTGGCATTGGGATTTGATAAGGATAAAAGCCCCTTAGAATCGATATGATATTCCTGTTTTGGTACAGAGGATTGTGTGGCCATACATCCTGATACCGCTATCAGAATGAAGATCCCGATAATAAGGGGGATAAGTACTCTCATATAATCTCAGCAAAGTAGTGAGTCATAAGACAAATAGTCTTTGCATCAACGATTTTCCCGTTAGATATCATCGTTTTTATATCTTTAATTTTAAACTGATGCAACTCAATTATTTCATCTTCATCCATCTGATATGCTCTGCTTGGTGTGAGATCCTCTGCCTTATAGAGCCATATCTTCTCTGTTGTGTATCCAGGTGTAGTATAAATGAATCCATAGGGAGTGATACGATCTGCTGCCAGCCCTGTCTCCTCGATGAGCTCACGATATGCTGTCTCCTGGGGGTCTTCTCCAGGTTCACAGGTTCCTGCCGGAACTTCATAGATGTATTCATCGATGGCAAACCGGTACTGCCTGATAAGATAACATGTATCATCTTTGATAGGAAGAATTGCAACCGCATTGTTCGGGTGGACAATGATACCCTCCATCTCTCTGCCATTTGGGAGGGCTACTGTTTTTTGTTCAATTTTGAGGCGACGTCCATTATAAATGTACATACATTCATTCCTCTTGTATACTGATTTATGATGCTGTATGATACTGTATGACTCAGTTTTTCTTTTTAAGATACGAGAAAGGTACGGTATCGTAAATGATGATATAGTGACATGAAAGAGGTAATAATGCGTCTGTATCAGACGGTTCTCTCTGTAAAAGGGTATATTAACGGTTCACGATGAACGTTAAATAACGGGTTTCTGTTTTCATTCCGTCTCTAAAGCATCACGTTGCTATTTTTCGATACAGGTTTAGACGACTTGTAACTGGATTGGTATCAGTTACCAGAAAAGAAAAAGTCGAAGTTATGATTAGCAAGGGAAGAGAACCTGTATAGTTAATGGCGAAACTTTCTAGAAAGTTTACCTTAATCTAAGTAGTGCGATTAAGCTTGCACTCCTTGGAATAACCGTCAGTTTCACTTCGATTATTCCAATACGTTATACTGGGCACTATAATCATTTCGTACATTTACGCAGCGTGTTCCGTGTGGGATACACCAGTCCCTGGGTTACAGGAATGTGTGATTTGACATGTGTTCTGATTTTTATATGAGGTACTGATGAATTCTGACAGGAGTACGAATACACCCCCTTCCGGGGGGCCAACAAAAGACGAGATCCTTGCTATATCACTGCAGAAACTCGGACCGACTGTGGATGACATCTGTGTTGATCTGGGGTGCGGAACAGGCAGGGTTTCGATTGCACTTGCGGGTCGCGTCAGGATGGTCCATGCGGTAGATCGGCGCCGTGAGGCATATGAATGGACACAACAGGAGGCTATCAGGATGGGAATCAGTAACCTTATTCCTCATTATACAGATGCAGTCAGGTTCCTCTCCGGGATTGAACACCTTGATATTGCTTTTATCGGAGGATCTAAAGATCTTGCAGAGGTCATTGCGCTTTTGCATCAGCATTCGGTACGGCGGGTTGTTATCAATGCAGTTATGCTCGAGACGGTCAATATTGCCATGAAAACTCTGCAAAAATATGATATGTTTGATGAGATTGTCCATGTTCAGGTATCACATTCATACCCGATAGCAGAGGGAATCATGTTTAAACCAATTGATCCTGTCTTTATTATCACAGGTGGGTGTTTAGTATGCTGACTGCAGTAGGACTTGGCCCCGGAGATCCCGGCCTTCTCACCCTGCATGCTGTCTCTCTGCTTCAAAAAGCCGATAAAGTCTTTGTTCCTGGTGGAATTGCCGGAAAACTTGTTGCACCATATTGTAATCCTGTTGAACTTGTATTTCCCATGAGCTATGATGAGGATGAGGTTACAAGTCACCTTGTGAAGAATGCAGACTGTATTGCAAAGGTAGCACAGGATGGTCTTGCGGTCTTTGGGATAATAGGAGATCCAATGGTATTCTCTACATTTTCCCGACTCTGTGCGGTGTTACATGAACGGTTTCCAGATATTCCTGTCAATACTATTCCGGGAGTGAGCTCGATAACTGCAATAACGTCTGCTATTAATCTGCCGATACAGGGTAGTTTCTCTGTGTCTGATGGTTCAGCATACAGAACACAAATACAGATGAAAGTTACAAGACCTCGTGAAGTTGCAGAAGAATTACGTCTTTTGGGCTATAATCAGATCGTTCTTGTGGAACGGATGTTTATGGATGAGATGGTTGTTTATGAAAGCGATTCACTCCCGGAAAAGAGTAATTATTTTTCGATTCTCTATGCCGGAATGAATGGGGGGAAGAGTTAATGAGCACTGTATTATTTATTGGTGCAGGACCTGGTGATCCTGAACTCATCACGGTTAAGGGAAGAAGACATCTTGATGAAGCTGATATTCTTATCTATGCCGGGTCTCTTGTCAACCAGGAGCTGGTAGACTCATCTCCAGCGGATGAAAAGTATGATTCAAACGGGATGAGCCTTGAGGAGATGATCCCAATCATGGTTAAAGGTGCAAAACAGGATCGGCAGGTGGTCAGACTTCACTCCGGAGATCCTTGTTTGTACGGGGCTATCGTTGAACAGATTGATCTCCTTACAGAACAAGGTATTGAAAGTGAAGTAATACCAGGGGTCTCATCACTCTTTGGATCGGTTGCAGCACTAAAGACGCAGCTCACCATGCGGGGGGTATCTGAATCGGTGATAATTACCAGACCTTCAGGGAAAACACTTGATAAGGACTTACTTACTGAGTACTCT
>Ga0268285_1001169_pt1 | contig 13273 bp, 13 predicted proteins | sample saktaG_2_FD_190144 | JGI IMG/M metagenome (GOLD analysis project Ga0268285, IMG submission 190144) | Saline water microbial communities from Sakinaw Lake, British Columbia, Canada - sak_2013_06_06_120m | ecosystem: Environmental > Aquatic > Non-marine Saline and Alkaline > Saline ... | reverse complement strand
CAGGTCGTGAACCGGCTCAATCGAACCGCCGCACATGAGATTGGCAAGGTTGAAGCCCAACGTATTGTTCGTGCGCTAAAGTTACCACCGGTGACGACCATGGACGACTACATGCTGACACAAGAAGTCCTCTTGGGCCTTGTCGGGCCTGACCTGGCTGATTATGATGTGATCAAGGTCAGCGAGAACGCGTTTGAAATGCGTGTGCGGCGTTGTTTTGCCTACGACAACGCTGTGCGCGCCAGCATAGCTGATGATTATGAGTGCGGCGTCTTGGCACGCATAATCGGCTGGCCGGAAGCCCTGGGCCTGGAGTACGAAATCACCCCGCCTTTGGGGAAATGCCTGAAGGTCGAAGAGCAGGAATGCATTCACACTTTTGGCTTTAAGGGTGTCACTTATTGATAGGTCACTCTGACTCGACGCATAAGTCCCTCAGCTCGCCGGGCAATTTGGTCCTGTCGTTGGTTAGTGCTGGAGCTATGGGTGGCTGCCCGTTCCTCTCCATTATTGCCTGACCATCTTCACTTAGCAAGAATTCCAAAAAAGTTACAGCCAGGTCCGGGCGTGAGGCGTTTCGGGGGATGGTAAACCCGTAAACAATCGGCTTTCCAGTTAAGGTCGTCTTTGTTCCAGGTTCCTTGCCACTTACCGCTACTTTGGCTGTAGCATAGAAGTCCTCAAACTCTACACTGGAAAGGTCGATTTCCTTCGGAAGCTCGACATACTTGAGGCCATGTTGCCTGGCAACCGAAAGGTATTCAAAAGCGTAGTCCAGGTCACCTGATTCAAGTAAGGCAATCAAATCAACGCTCTTCGGTCTGGTCATATTCTTATGAGTATCATCGATGTCCAGGCTCTCATACAGGCCGGGCTCCTTATAGTAATCTTCAGCTAACTGCCACACCATCAATGTCCGGTATCCGCAGGGGTCCTGGTCGGGGTCGCTGTGCCCGTATCTCACGCCATCGCTGGCTAGAATTTCATACCAGTTGTCCTTGTTTATCTTATCCTTGAACCTGGACTGGTCGGTGTAACAAATCACCATTTGGTTATGGGCAAAGGCTATGTACCAATCAGCAAATTCGGGGAACATCATGTCTGGAATAAGAGCGTAATCGGCTGAGGCAAGTATGTCGGCAGGTTTGCCTAATTCTATAATCTTGCGTATTTCACTGCGGCTGCCACCTGAGTCTCTTACTATTTCCACGTTGGGGTAAAGCTTATTGAATTCTACTGTCATTTCTTCAAAAGGCACAGCCAGGCTGCCGGCGTGATAGATGGCAAGCCTGCCTTCAAATGGCTCTGGCAGTGTCGGCTGACCGCAGCCTGGCACTACTGCCAGCGCCATCAAAGGGGCTATGATGAATGAGAATAATTTTGTTCTTACAGGTGTCATCGAGTTCTCCTCCCTTTTCCTGTCGTTGCGAGGCCGGGTAGGGTGGAGCACCTGCTCCAGCCTAAAGCAATCTCGGTGGATTGCCAACCAATGTCATTGCGAGCCCCCCTTTTGTCATTGCGAGCGTAGCGAAGCAATCTCAGTCCTGTAACCCCCCAGCCGAGATTGCTTCGTCGCTAACGCTCCTCGCAAAGACAGTAGGGTTGTCGTGGCAAGGGCTTCCCCATTTTGTTATTGCGAGGCACGGAGTGCCGTGGCAATCTCTGTGTACCACGAACCAATGTCAATGTCATTGCGAGGCCGGGTAGGCTGGAGCATCTGCTCCAGCCCAAAGCAATCTCGGTGGATTGCCAACCAATGTCATTGCGAGCCCCCCTTTTGTCATTGCGAGCGTAGCGAAGCAATCTCAGTCCTGTAACCCCCCAGCCAAGATTGCTTCGTCGCTCGCGCTCCTCGCAATGACAAAAACGTAACAGGTAGTGCGACCTTTTAAGGTCGCCTGGGGTGGTGATGGGCAAGGCTAGGTTGCTTCGCTTTGCTCGCAATGACATTCCTCGCACTACATGTGTCTTTTCTAAGCTCGTCAAGCGTCAACTAAAATACATGCACTGCTGAAGCCTTAAACGTCAGATAGACCTCCTTCCCTTCGCCTAATTCCATCTCCTCAAAGGAGCGCCGGGTAACCAGGCAGATAAAGTCCGGCGGCACAGTAACGGTAAGCAAAAACGTCGCCCCTCTGTTGTCAACCCGGCTGATAGTCCCGTGCAAACAGTTACGGGCGCTGGACTTAAGCGGTTCTGTCGAGATAAGGATATCCTCAGGCCGTATAGAAGCGTGAAACTTGCCTCTCAGCTCGCTCGCCACGGCTATTTTCATACCAGCTACATTGATAACCGCACATTCCTCGTCACCATCATGGACCTCTCCGCTGAAGATATTCCGTGACATGGCAAAGCGAGCTACGAATTCCGAGTTGGGCTGGCGGAATATTTGCTCTGATGTCCCTACCTGCATTATGCGACCTTCACCGATAACGGCGATTCTATCCCCCAGGGCCACTGCTTCCTCGAAGTCATGGGTAACCTGGATAACGGTCATGTTCAACCGCTCGTGTATCCGCCGAAGTTCATGCTGTATGTCTTCCCTGGTCTCGGGGTCGAGGGCACTCAACGGCTCGTCGAGAAGAAGCACCTCCGGCTTAACGCTCAGCGCCCGGGCGAGGGCTACCTTCTGGCTCTCGCCACCGCTCAGGGTGTCGGGCTTCCGCTCCAGGAGATGGGGAATATTCAGCAGCTCTACCAGCCAGCCAATTGTAGCCTCGATTTCCTGCCGGGGCTGTCCCTTCAACCTTAAGCCAAAAGCGATGTTTTCTTTCACTGAAAGGTGGGGGAAAAGGACATAGTCCTGATACACGACGCCGATGCCCCGTTTTTCCGGCTCAAGGTTGGTAATTTCCTTCCCATTCAACCGAATCTCCCCCTTCTTAACGGGGTAGAGCCCGGCGATAGACTCCAGGAGCACTGTCTTGCCAGCACCGGTCGGTCCCAGGATGATGTAATATTCCCCCTGCTTCACCTCGAAGGCAATGTCCTCAAGGAGGAAGTCACCCAGGTCAACCGATAAGCCCTTTACCTCAATCATGCCTTTGCTCCCCTATAGGTGAAAGCTCTCAGCCCGATAAATATGACGAGGCAGACCAGGATAAGCAATGCTGCCGCCGGTCTGGCATAGTCTAAGCCGTAGGCTTCAAACCTGTCGGCAACCAGAATAGAAGCCACCATGGGATGGTAGGCCAGTATCATCACAGCGCCGAACTCACTTATTCCCCTTGCCCACATCATTATGTTGCCGGCAAGTATGCTCCGCCAGGCTAAGGGCAGGGTAACCCTGAAGAAGGTCTGCCACGGCGAGGCGCCGAGGGTGCGGGATACCTTTTCCAGCCGGACATCCACAGCTTTGAATCCTTCCTTGGCTGAGTCTATCAGGAAAGGAATGCTCACAAAGAGCATAGCGATAACGATGCCCGCCACCGAGTCAACGAAGTTGATACCTATCAGGTTGAATGCCTTGCCGGCAAAGAAATTACGCCCGAAGACAAAAAGCAGGGCGATGCCGGCGGCAGTATGTGGAATCACGATAGGCACATCGATTAGCCCTTCGATGGTTCTCTTCCCCGGAAAATCGAAGCGCGCCAGGATATAAGCCAGCGGGATGCCAAACACCGTCCCAACCAGGGTGGCCAGCAAAGCCGTATATATGCTCAGCCAGATAGCGCCTCTCACCTGGCCGTCCAGCAGAGTATCAAACAGCGTCGCCGGGCTGGACGAGAATATCGTCTTGGCTAATGGCACGAAGACAAAGAGCATAATCACCAGGGCGAGGAGGGCAAAGGTGAGTGTCATCTTATTAGCCAGAAGCCGCCTTAGCAGTGGTAGCCTGTTGCTCATAATGTCACCTCCACATATAAAAAAAGCGTCTCGAAAGGAGACGCTCCAAGATTGCAGCTAACGAGCTCTCCTTTTCAAACACGGGAGGCGTCACCGTTTCCAGTGGCACCCTATCGGCCGATGCCCTTAGGCGAACCCCTTAGGGCAAAAGGCTCGGAAAGCGTAATATTTAGTTTCAGGCATTATAGCAAAGGAGAATTGACACTTACAAGCCAGTTATGCTAATTTATTCGTTGCAAGGCAGCGTAGCTCAGGGGTAGAGCAGGGGACTCATAAGCCCTTTGTCGCTGGTTCAAATCCAGCCGCTGCCACCACCTTTTTAATCTAAATTGTCATTGCGAGAAGCATCAGCGACGAAGCAATCTCGACAAACCCATACTGTCATTGCTACGAAAATAGATTCTCATCCTTTATGTTGGGTAGATTGGAGCATCGGCTCCAATCACGCCTAGAGCAGATGCTCTAGGCTACCCTTAATTTCGTCCTCCGTGGCGCCGATTACAATAGGCATGATTGATTACGAGGAGCATTAGCGACGAGGCAATCTCGACAAACCCATACTGTCATTGCGAGCCCTTCGCCCTCTGACTCAGGGTAAACTCCGCGAAGCAATCCGTTGCTTTATTTCTCTCGAACAAACGTTGGCTATTAGCTATAATATGACTGTCGGGTAATACCTTGCGGTAGTAAGAGCGAAATCATGAATAAGACAAAAGTCGCCTTGGTAAGATGTGATACATACGAAGAGGATAAAGTCCTTGAGGCCGTTCAGGCAGGGTTCGACCTTCTTGGTGGAGTTTCCATTTTTGCAAAACGCCACGAAAGGATAGTAATGAAACCGAACGTGCTAGTTGGCACAAATCCTGAAAACTGCGTGACTACACATCCGGCCTTACTCAAGGCGGTGGGGAGATTACTCGCGGAAGCGGGCGCCAGTGTCTACTACGGTGACTCACCATCGTTCGGCAAGTGTGAGTTTAGTGTGAGAAGAGCCGGCCTGAAGCGTATCGGGGATGAATTAGGGTTCAGTCTGGCTGATTTTGATGCCGGGAGGCAGGTTAGTCACCCGGATGGGTTATTGGTGAAGAGCTTCGTGATTGCCAACGGCGTTTTGGACTCTGATGGGTTGGTAAGTCTGCCAAAGTTCAAAACGCACCCGCTTGTCCGATTTACTGGAGCGGTTAAGAATCAGTTTGGCTGTGTGCCTGGCTTGCTGAAAAGTCAGTATCATGTTAAGTTGCCTGACCCCTACGATTTCGCCACCATGCTTGTTGACTTGAATACTCTCGTCAAACCGCGTCTTTGTGTCATGGATGGCATTATGGCTATGGAGGGCAACGGACCGCGAAACGGCACACCGAAGAAGATGAACGTACTGCTGTTATCCGGTGACCCCATTGCCATAGATGCAACAGCTTGTAGAATAATTAATCTTGAGCCCGCAGTTGTGCCAACATCAAGGCCGGGAGAGCAGGCGGGTCTGGGAACATACCATATCGAGAACATTGAAATAGTCGGAGAAGATATGGAGCAGTTCTTCGACGAGACTTTTGAGGTAATTCGGACTCCTCCAATGCCTTGCACCAGCAGCCGATTGCAAACCTTCGCCAAGAATCGAATATGCGAGAGACCGGTTATCGACAAGGCAAAATGCACCAATTGCGGCACCTGCGTCAGGATGTGCCCGGTTGAACCTAAAGCTGTTGATTGGCACACGGGTGATAAATCCGAGCCACCTACACATCGGTATGACCGCTGCATCCGCTGTTACTGCTGTCAGGAAGTATGCCCGGATGGAGCTATTCTGCTGGAGAGTCCATTCCTGGGCAGGTTCTTCTCCCGTGCCTGATGTTGCAGAGACTACTTGGGCATACAACGCTGATGATGACGAATAAGTATTGCCAGGCGGTTGGGTGTTATGATGCGGTGGAAAGCCACAAACTATACTCGCCAGTGGACAACATTAAAGCATAGATTCTTTCGGGATCATATATTTGACGCAGGTCTAGAATATGGCCTATGAGGTCTTGGGAGAAACTCTATCTAAATTACAGTGTTTGCCATAGCATTAATGTATCAAGTATATAATCCCGGTTGAAAAATAGAGATTGTGGCTTGCAGTTCAGTCCCCGTAAAACACGGGCTTTACCTGTTTTGTTAATAACATGACCTGCGGGTTTCCGAACTTACTTCTGTAAGCAGTGGTTATTTTATTGATGGCATCATCGTCAGCTTTCGAATTCTTGTGTACCAGCACCACCACTTTTGTTTTCTGCTTGACGATTTCGCGATTGCTATGCTGCATCTGACCATAAGCGTCATAGACGGTCATGCCGGCAGGAAATGCTGGGGTCACTTCCTTTGCGAGGAACTCAGCGAACTGCTGCTCCGATATCTCTCCCCCTGCAGAAATATTCCTCCCAAAATAAATCTCGGTGGAAAACCACTTATTGGATTTTGCTTCATATTCTGTAGACTTATTTTTCATCTCAATAGTACTCCTTTTTCATAAAACTACCGATAATCCTGAATTGAGCGTGGCATCACTGAAATGACCCACCCGTTGCTGATTATAATCTTACTCCTGTGTACAAGTACTGACCTGCCCCCTTCCAGTGTACCATCTCTGAGCAGGTATTGCCTGCAATGCTTGCCTCGGGATTACACATGAGAAATCACAAATTTCCATAGACACGAGACCCAATAGCATCAACGCCATTTGTTCTAAACTCTGATGGGGTATCGGTGGTTATGATGAGGTGGAGACGCATAAGAGGTATTCACCGGTGGACAACATTAGAAGATAGCCTTGTTATATTGGGAATGGGTGTTGGGGGGAAGGTCACCTTCATGGAAGGTCAAACCACAAATAAGCTGTAGCAGACAAAACGTCAATTTGTTCAATGAGGAACTGAATTTGCTAGGTATCATTGGTATTTTCTTGTTGTTCTCCACTTTGTTGTTTACCAAGGTAATCTAAATATAATTGTGAAAATGCTTGTAACGTTGGAATTATCGGTGAATGAGAAGCTGACTGCTCCTTTTGTATGGCTTCTTGTATTTGCTCAATACTCTTGAGAGTTCCGCTTATCGCCTCAATTCTCTTATCCGTGTGGTTTACAAGCACTAGACTATTTACACCTAATCCTACCGAGATGAGCCCCAATGCAACAACAGGAGCAAACCACGTGATGGCTGGTGACAGAGCAATCCAACCTACAATGCTAAGGATTACAGCAGCAACGACAAAATACAAGAGTATCCTGAAATCTCTCCAGTTCATTGATTGCCTCCTTTTGTTTTGACTATTTCTTTTTTGAGTATACGTCAACAAACCAAAATAAACCAAAACTAAGAAGAAGGAGACCTAGACCAGTAAAAAAGGTACCTACTAAACCTATAACTTCCATATTTTCACCTCCGAAATGATAGTTTTTTTGATAATATGAAATCCCTGCTAAAGATGAAATATAGTGTTGACCTACCCCCAATTATTGTACCACCTTTAGAGTTAGAATTGCCTATAACGATTGCCTCGGGATTACAGCTAAGAAACGCAAGAATCCCACAGACACGAAAACCGGTGGCCTCTACGCCATTTGTTCTAAAATTTCATAGGGTTATCGGTGGTTATGATGCGGTGGAGGCTAACACGAGGCATTCGCCGGTGGATAACATTAGAATGTGGCTTCTTTATATCTGGAATGGTCGTTGGGGGGAAGGTTTTTCTACCTCTTTCAATTTGAGAACATCAGGTGTTCCGTATTTCGTATATACAATCGCTTTCATGGCATTCTCCCCCTTTTAAGTATAGGTCACTGATTCGATACTCAGGCAACCAGGACGCTTAGATACTCTTGAAGGTATTTATGCGGCAGGGAAAAGTGCCCCTCATTTTCAACAAAGGTGGCGTGGCATTTTGGGATGGCATCAGCAACGTAGCGGCCGACCGAGATAGGGACGTTGTCGTCCTGCTCTCCGTGCCATAGGTGGACCTCAACGGGGATGTCCTGAAGCCGGAATTGCCACGGGCGCGTGTATAGCGCGGCTTCGTGATGGACACCGGCAATCCCCGACCGAAACGCTTCTCGCCAGCTGTCGATAATCTTCTTCGCCAACTCAGGTTTGTCCAGAAATAGTGCCTTGTCCGGCCCCTTAAACGCATCTATCATCTGCGACTCAATCCTGTCCGGCCTCTTCTTTATCCCCATAGCAGTCAAGCGAAGTATCAACTTCCGTATCACCGACGATTTCCCGGGAAATGTCCAGGATGTTCCCTCCTTAACATTGGGTGCTTCGGAGGGGCCCATTCCACTGATGATTACCGTCCCAGTTAGTCGTTCAGGGATTTTGTAGGTGCAGGCGGCTGCCCAAGGCCCACCCCCAGAGATTCCCAGCAGAGCAAAACGATCCAACTGCAACGCGTCTGATAGCTCGACCATGTCATCAGGCCAGTCTAGGAGCTTTCGACCGGACTTGAAATCGGAGAGCCCCATGCCTGGACGGTCAGCTACAATAATGCGAGCATTTAAATCTTCGGGCCGGCAAGCGTCACTAAAATAGGTCCAGTCAAGCCTCGAACCGGGAAAACCATGGAGGCAGAAGACCGGCTTGCCATCCGGATTGCCGTATTCAGCATATCCCAGCATCCGCCCGTCCCTCAGCTTGATTTGCTGATTGGTTCTATCCGTTGCCATGTTCACCTCCCCATCTTTGTTTAATTCTCGAGTAGAGAGCAGTTGTAAGCATCTTATGTGGGATTTCCCATTTCAATTCACGATGAGGGACCAGGATACTTTGACCTGCCCCTGATGATTATACCACCTCCAAGCAAGCATCGCTCACAATGATTGCCTCGGGATTATACTTCGGAAATTACAGATTGTCACAGACACGAAAACCGGTGGCCTCTACGCCATTTGTTCTAAAACCTCATAAGGGTATCGGTGGTTGTGATGCGGTGGAGAGCCATAGCTATATGATCCGGGGGACAACATTAAAGTGTAGCTTCTTGATATAGGGACTGGTTTGTGGGGGGGAAGGTCAAGGTCAGTTACCTTTCAGGACAGTATGAGATTCTATAAAGCTACACTAGGTCAGTGAGGTTTGAGGATAGCCTGAGGCATTAACGGTTCTTCTCCCATCTATTCCGAATAACCAAACCGATTATGAGACATATTGCCCCCGCAGCAGTAAGAAACAAACCCATATCAAATGATAGGTCTGTTATAAAAGATACTATTAGGAGAATAACCCCCATAATAAAAGCGGTAATTCCTATTACAGAAAACCTAAAGTGGTATTCTTGATATCTTCCTTCCTTTTTCCCTTTCCAGATCATTATTGCCAATATTATTCCTACTACAATTAATACGGCTCTAACGACCCACGGTAACAAATCCATACTCATTCGCCTGTTTTTTCTCCCCTAGAGTATAACGTTATGCCATATCCTCACATGATATACCAACAATGTCAATTCTTACCGACAAGGGACTAGTAATTCGTTGTGCATGCGTAATCTGTTAATCAATGGGGCTGTCTCCCACCTCTCTACTGCTTCATACCTCATCTAGACTGATTGTCGGCTCTCTGATAAGTCAGTTACTTTCCAGAACATTCATAATCTCAATTTGCTTACTGTGTCGGTGATAGACGATATGAACCTTGTCGCCCTTGACAACATTGTCCCATTCTTTCTTACTACATTCCAGGTCGAATCCCAAAGTGTCAATGCGCAAGTGGTAATGCACTGCCCCCAGTAATTGGTCCACCTTTTGTGTTAGTATCGCCTACAATGATTGCCTCGGGATTACAGCTAAGAAACGCAAGAATGCCACAGTCACGAAAACCAATGGCATCCACGCCATTTGTTCTAAAATTTCATCGGGCTATCGGTGATTTAGTGGGCGTTGTTTAGGATAAGTAATCAACCATCTCCTGGTCAATTTAGTCCTGATTATACTATCACTCGGTCGTTTTTAACTGATACTTCCATACTCTTGAGCTCTCTTATCTGGGGGATAAATAGTATAAGGATTAGTATGAAAGTGAGTGCATCCGCAATCGGAAATGCCAGCCACACGCCGTCTGCCTGCAAGAACTGTGGCAGTATGAACAGTAGGGGGATCAAGAACAGAGCTGCCCTCGATATAGAGGTAATGAATGACTGAGTAGCTTTCCCGATTGACTGGAAGACCAGTGAACCGACCATTATAAAGCCAATTAGATACAGAGCCAGGAAGATACACTTTGCAGCATGAGAGGCCAGAGCAATGAGCTCAGTATCACTAGTGAAAATGCGAATAAACGGTTCCGGGACGAAATAGAGAACCATGAATACTGCAACACACCAGGCGGTTGCAGCGGCAATGGCTATCTTTATCGCCCTTAGCGCCCGGTCATAGCGCTTTGCTCCGTAATTGAAGCCGAGTATCGGCTGAAGCCCCTGACCGATAACGAGACCTGGCATAATTGCGAACATCATTATGCGGTTAATGAGTCCAAAGGCAGAGATGGCCAGGTCGCCACCATAGATGGCAAGAGCTCTATTTACGAAAATTACGGATAGACTGGAAGCTAACATCCGCGCCAATGATGCAATCCCTATAGCAAGGATTTCTTTCAATATATTCAACTCAAGAACCAGGTTTCTTAAATGAATTTTGAGGAAGCTCTTGCCAGTAAAATAATAGCTCATAAAGTAGACGACAGAAATCAGTTGCGCTATTACGGTGGCCAGTGCTGCTCCCCTTATTCCCATACCCAGAGGTATAATGAATATCGCATCAAGTATGATATTCAATACGGCGCCTATAATCATTCCTGTCATGGCTACACGGGCATTTCCCTCGGCTCTTATTAGGCCATTTAACGCCATAGCAGAAGTGGGGAAAACCATACCGCCAAGAATGATTATCATGTAGTCTCTGGCATAGGGAAGAATAGTCTCGGACGAGCCGATGAGCCTGAGCCAGAAGTCCGTGTCGACCAAGCTAGCTATCATTACTATGGCTGATAGTGCGATAGCAGAGGTCATGGCATTACCCAGGGCACGTTCTGCCCTGGGGACGTTGTTGCCTCCGATTAATCTTGAAACCAGTGAGGCGCCACCCATCCCTGCCATTTGCCCGATCCCCATTGACAGCATTTGAAGCGGGAAAACTATAGAAAGCCCCGCAATGCCAAGTGAACCAACATAATGACCGATAAAAATTGTATCTATCACGTTGTACAATGTCATGACAAACATGCCGAAAAACGCGGGAAGGGATAGCTTCATCAGCAGCTGGCCAATTCGATCATCGTCAAGCACACTTTGGGTCTGATTATCCATAGGACTAATCGCTCATTCTTGTAAATTTATACTGTAACAGGAGATGCAGGATCTCAGCTATTGTACTTTTGATAATATATCTCGTAGCTTTCTCAACGAATCCGATAAATCCTCTAGTTCTTCATCTGTGAGGCAGGACATACTTTCCCGTATAGCACTCATTATGCTGTTTTTATGTTCCTCTAAAATGGTTCTCCCTAGGCTAGTGAGTGTAATATTAATTGTTCGTCTGTCGGCTATATCCATCTTCCTTTCAACTATACCCAAATCTACCAGCTTATGTATAAGTTTGGTCATTTGAGCTTTGGCAATTTGTAATCTTTCTCCAATTTCAGCAACATGTAGTGGTCCTTCCGCCTTTAATAATCTAATAATCTCAAAATGATGGGGGGTAATACCCATATCAATGTCGGTAAGTGTTGTCTTAATCAATTTCCTTCTTATCCCTCTAAAGATAAGTGGCGGGATGGACAGTAAATCTACCGTGACTCTTTCTAGAATATCGCTCCGCATGTTAAAATTCCTCCCAAAAGATATGCCCGAGAAGAAAGTATATGAGGTATATAGTATACCTTATATACTATATATAAGTACATCGTTAGATTTTTCCCAAGGCTACATGACCTGCCCCCCAAGAACTAGACCAGCCTCTTAATTCCTACCAGCTAGAAGAACCAGGAATTTTTGCGCAGCGTTTTAACAGGGGCATCCAGGCGATTTGTCCCAAAATTTCACCGGGCTATCGGTGGTTATGATGAGGTGGAGAGTCATAAGAGATATGGGCCGGTGGATAACATTAAGGTATAGCTTCTTGGTGTCTGGACTGGTCTGTGGGGGGCAGGTCATTACCTCATTCTATGTCTCTATCATTCATGGCGCAGAGCATCAATAGGATTTAGCTTAGATGCCCTCACTGCTGGATATGTACCAGATGCTAGACCAACGAAGATTGATACCGAGACAGTTATGATAACAATATCTGGTGAAACTACAGATTGAATTGTCATTCCACCAAGGTCTACCAGGGAGACTGCTTTAGATATCATCCAGCCACCAGCTATTCCTATACTCCCACCAACTAGACTGAGCACAGCTGCTTCTAGTAAGAATTGAAGTAAAATATCCCTTCGCTTAGCTCCTACGGCCATACGAAGACCTATCTCCCTGGTTCGCTCAGTTACTGAAACTAACATAATATTCATAATACCAATACTACCGACTAGCAAGGAAATACTGGCAATAGCTCCCAAAAATAGGGTAAGTACTCCGACTATCAATTCTACTGAACCGAGCATCTCTTCCATGCTAACGATTGTAAAATCATTCTCTTCACCTGCTGATAACCGATGGCGTTCTCTTAAGATAGTTTCTATCTCATGCGTCGCCTCATCTATCATTTCAGCACCAGCTACCTTAATGCCAATTGACTGAACGGCATCTTCTCCACGAGTAGTATATTGAGTAAATAGCCTGGTCTGAAAGGTAGTTATTGGTACTACTATGACATCATCCAGGCTAACCCCCATAACTGCTCCGCCTTTAGGTTCTAGAACCCCGATAACAGTAAACTTCTTCTCCTTGATTCTAACCCTTTGCCTTAAAGGGTCCAGTGAACCAAATAGGTCTTCAGCCACATTATTCCCCAACACTACTACTCTAGCACTTGAGGTTACATTCCTATCAGAAATAAACTCGCCTGAAGCTAAGGAGTAATTGTATACTATCTGATATGCAGGGCTAGCTCCATGAATTATGGCTACTTTACTTTCCCTACCAGCAATTACTTTAACATAGTTTTCGTTTACTGGGTCTACTGCTTCTACTGAGCGTATATGTTCCAAAGCCTTAGCATCGCTTAAGGTAAGAGTTGGAGACATAACGCCTGCGGACATACTGGCCAAATCTCCTACCATCGCTTCCATTTCAGGCGAACTAGCCATTACATAGAGTACGTTGGTGCCTAATTGCTCAAAGGTAGAAGTAATCATAGTCTGAACTCCTCTACCTATTGACACTAATGTTATTACAGTTCCAATCCCGATTATAATTCCTAACATAGTTAGCGAGGAGCGTAACCTATGGGCAAATAGC
>Ga0268285_1001168_pt1 | contig 13274 bp, 7 predicted proteins | sample saktaG_2_FD_190144 | JGI IMG/M metagenome (GOLD analysis project Ga0268285, IMG submission 190144) | Saline water microbial communities from Sakinaw Lake, British Columbia, Canada - sak_2013_06_06_120m | ecosystem: Environmental > Aquatic > Non-marine Saline and Alkaline > Saline ... | reverse complement strand
GGCACTACCACGAGGGACACAACGGCGTCCAGTTCGGACTGCTTCGAATGGACATGACACCCCGGCCGGCATACGTCGCGCTGGCGGCGGCCGGACGATTACTGGCCGGGGGCAAGTGCCTGGGTCGATGGGCCGTTCCGGACTCCGACGATGCGTACGTCATCGCTTTTCGCGCCCAGCCGGATGGACTTGAGCGGGATGTGCTGGTTGCATGGGCGGAAAAGAAAGTGGACTGGCCCCAGCGTGCTAAGACAAAAGTCCCCTTCTCACTGCCCGAATCGTGGCCGGTCGAGGGAGTATTCGATTATCTCGGCCGCAGACTGGATGAAATGCCCGTCGAACTGGGCAGCGAAGCTTTGTTCGTAGTATTGCCTGCCGGACAAACTGACAAGGTGGAACTGACGACTCTCGCTCGTTCTGAGAAGCGTGAAGATAATGTCTGTCCCATCGTGCTCCAGGTGCAAATGCCGCGCAGCACCAGTATTAAAGTCGAACCGTTGCCCTGGTCGCAGGGCTACGAATACCGGATTGATTCGGATGAGCCTTATCATCTGCGCATGTTCGCGTACAACTTCTCAAGCGAGCCGCTAAAAGGCACAATTCAAGTCACAGGCAAACCTTCCGGCTGGTCGCTGGATCGGGACACATGGAATCTGTCCATCGATTCGATGCAGCGTGAATTTTTCGAGACATCTCTAACAATCCCGGCGGGCCAGGACGGAACGCTGCAATTGACAGGCGACTTCGGCCCAACGGGCAAAGCAGTTCTCGCATTCCGAATACACGGCAGGAAAAACTAATACGCAACCTTTAAAAAAGAGTGAATAGAGCAGCCAAAATCAAATAAATTAGACTTTTTTCATTTGACATACACGACCCTTATCTGTTATATTAAAATTAGCATCTACAGCGGAAGCATCTTGCCTGTTTAATTCGATTTGTGCGGTTAGACAACTGAAAAGTCAGGCGTATATCGCATGGCCCCAGAATTGGCGAGAGGAGTTCAAAAATGGCGACGGCGAGAAATTCAAGTGTTCTGCGAACAATCCCTTTACTAATCACAATCTTCTCTTTAAGCTTACCTGCCTATGCCAAATACACCGGCGGCACAGGAGAACCTAATGATCCATACCACATCGCTACGATTGAAGACTTGATGCTACTTGGTAATAGTCCTGAAGATTACGACAAACACTTCATCATGACAGCCGATATCGACCTGGACCCGAATGTACCCGGTCGAAAGGTCTTTGATAGGGCTGTGATTGCGCCGGACATAAATGACGTACCAGATCGTTGGGGGTGGAATCGGTTTGATGGAGAACCTTTCACAGGTGTTCTCGACGGCAATGGGCATACCCTCTCGCATCTCACGATCAAAGGCGTGGGCTATCTGGGCTTGTTCGGGCAATTAGACTCCGAGGCGGCCATTTCCAATCTGGGTCTCGAATATGTAGATGTTAATGGGAATGATGAAAATATCGGCGGGCTGGTTGGAAGAAATGGTTATTACTGCACAATTACTAACTGCTATGTCCAGGGCGGCAGCGTTATAGGAAAAACCAATGTCAGCGGATTAATAGGAAACAATGGCTATGGAATAATTACTGATTGCTATTCATCAGCCAGCGTTTCGGGAGATAGCATTGGAGGCCTGGTCGGACTTAATTCGGGATTAATCACGAACTGCTATGCTACCGGCAGCATTTTAGGTGAGAACGGCGGCGGCCTGGTAGGAAAGAACGATGGTGTGGTCAGGGATTCTTTCTGGGATATTCAGACCAGCGGGCAGGCTACCAGTGACGGCGGAACAGGGAAAACAACCGCCGAGATGCAAGATCCAAACACGTTTATTAATGCAGGTTGGAATTTTGTGGGTGCGCATGATGATCCCCATGATATTTGGGCTGAACCGGCCGGTGGGGGATATATGATTCTTTGGTGGCAGCTCTCGCCTCAGTCTCCATTACCTACCTTTTCCGGAGGAACTGGAGAACCTAATAATCCCTATCTTGTATCAACTGCGGATGAATTGAATTGTATCGGCTACAACCCAAGGTTGATTTCAGCACATTTTAAGTTGACTGAAGATATTGATTTAGCCGGGATTGATTTTTATATCATCGGTAGCCAGGCCTATCCTTTTGCCGGTGTATTTAGCGGCAACGGTCATACAATATCTAACTTCAGCTACACTGCTACACATGCGAACCACATAGGACTTTTCGGATACGTGAAGGGAGAAAATGCAGAGATAAGAGATTTGGGGCTAATTGATCCTAATATCAGTGGACAGCATGTCATAGGATCGCTGGTAAGCTGGCTCAATTGTGGAATCCTTAGTGGCTGCTATACTGAGGGGGGAAGCGTTTCAGGTAATCGGTCAGTCGGTGGACTTGTGGGATACAATTATTACGGCACAATCACCAACTGCTATTCCACGAGCAGCGTTTTGGGTTCAAGTATTGGTTATTGGCGAGGTGTTGGCGGCCTGCTGGGACATAATAATTGCGGCACAATAATCAACTGCTATACTGAAGGCGGTAGTATTTCAGGTTGTGAGGGCGTTGGCGGGCTGGTGGGATTCAATTATAATGGCACAATCACCAGCTGCTATTCCAAGGAGAATGTCACTGGATCTCGTAATGGTGTCGGCGGACTCGTAGGATCAAATTTGTATGGTCCAATCTCTGGCTGCTATTCAACAGGTAGCGTTATGGGTTATAGTGATGTCGGCGGACTCGTGGGATTCAATGAGTTTGGCGGTATCATCGCCAACTGCTATGCTACGGGGAATATGTCGAGCAATTGGTCTGTCGGCGGTGGCCTGGTCGGATTTGGTGGGAGTGTTTACAGTTCATACTGGGACACGCAGACAAGCGGGCTTTCAACCAGTTCTGGCGGGACCGGTAAGACAACCGACGAGATGCAGATGGCAAGCACCTTTATTGGCTGGGCTCACAATCCTTTCTGGACAATTGATGAGGGCAAAGATTATCCCAGACTTTGGTGGGAGAATATGCCGGGAAAGACAATCACTACCGCATCCCCTTTCGAAGATTTTGCAGGTACCGGCACCGAAGTTGATCCATACCTGATTTATACAGCCGACGAGCTTAACATGATCAGGCAGTTTCCATACGAATGGGATAAAAACTTCAAGTTGATGTCCGATATAGACCTAAGCATATATACTGGAGAATCTTTTGAGGTCATCGGACGCTATAGTTGGCCGTTCACAGGTGTCTTTGACGGTAACTATCATACAATCTCGAACTTCACCTACACATCTACAAGTTGGATCTATATAGGATTTTTTGGCTGCGTTAAGGAAGGAACAATCAAAAATCTGGGGTTGATTTATCCTAATATTGTTGATGGAACTATCAATGATATTGGTTCACTGGTTGGCTATCTACAAATGGGGATTATCAAAAACTGTTACGCGCAGAGTGGCAATGTTGCAGGATTCGAACATGTCGGCGGCCTGGTGGGAGTGAATTCCTCTGGAATAATCACCGACAGTTATGCCACCAGCAGTGTTATAGGACAAATCGAAACAGGCGGTCTATTGGGAGAGAATTCCGCCGGAACAATCATGAACTGTTACACCAATGGCATCGTTTCGGGAGATTGGTCTATTGGCGGCCTGGTAGGAGTGAATTCCTCTGGAACAATTACCAACAGCTATGCCGCCAGCAGCGTTTCGGGAGAATATTGGTCTGTCAGCGGCCTTGTGGGAGAGAACAGCGGCAGCATAACCTCAAGTTTCTGGAATATTGAGACCATTGAGCAGAAAACCAGTGAAGGGGGGATTGAACTAACCACTGCCGAGATGCAAATGACCGGCACCTTCCTTGAAGCCGGCTGGGACTTCATGGACGAGACGGAAAACGGCATAGAGGATATCTGGTGGATTATTGAAGGTCAGGACTATCCGAAGCTGTGGTGGCAACTTGGGCTACTGTTCGCCTTTTCTCCAAATCCGCAAAATGGCACCAAAGAGCTGATTCTACCCAACATTCTGAGCTGGAAATCCGTCGAGTCGGCCGTTAGTCATGATGTATACCTGGGTCAAGATGCAAATACCGTTGCTCTGGCCACGACCGAGAGCGGCAGTGTCTATCGTGGGCGATTACCGGCCCAGGAAACCGCCTACGAACCGGGCAGACTGGAATTCGCAACGACATATTACTGGCGAATCGATGAAGTCAATGAAACCGATCCCGGCAAGCCCTGTAAGGGTGATATCTGGAGCTTCACTACAGCAGCCCCAGTCAGCCATCCCGATCCGGCAAATAATGGCACCAGCAATGTTAATTCAACTGTCCTTAGCTGGGTGCCCGGCAGCACGGTTCTGCACTATGATGTGTACTTCGGTGAAGATGAGGAGGCCGTTGGTGATGCAACGCCGGAGAGTGTCAACATCTACGCCGGTCGTCAGACATTCGAAAAGACCTCATTCGAGCCAGGCGATCTCGAACTAAACAAGACCTACTACTGGCGAGTTGATGCCGTGGATCCGATCAATCCGTCTAACATATGGAAGGGGGATGTTTGGAAGTTTACCACTATCTCTCGTAGACATATAATTGATTGACGCTTTGCCGAGTCATAGTAATCAAATCCACGATAGTTAGAATCTGAAATCGAGTCGGCTATTACCGCTTGAACACAGATACTGAGTGCGTTTCTGAAAGCCGGCTGTGATTTTGTGGATGAAACTGCCAACGGCACCGAAGATATCTGATGGATTCTCGAAGGCCGGGACTATCCGCGACTGTGGTGGGAAGCCGACAACAATTGATTATTGATTATTGATTATTGATTATTTTTCTGCGTTCATCTGCGTTTATCAGCGGTTTCAAAGTGATTTGACTATTTCTCTGCGCCTTCTGTGGCAAATCTAAAAGTGTCGTCTCACGGAGATTTTTTAAATTTTTACCCGACATTCCGAGAAATGGTTCGTATAATACGTAACTAAATGACTGTTGATTATTGATTAATGATAAATGATAGGTCCAATCACGCAGAACGCAGTTCTCGGGACTCCTTACGGAGAACGAAACAATATAGTTTAGCCCGCACCACTGGTGCCGGGTCGAAAAAAGGCAGAATAATGAAAAAAACAGGTCAAAAAGAGTAGAAAACGACGAAAATTTGAGCCTAATTTGAAAAAACAAAACCAAAGCCGGCCTTTGGCCGGAAATCCGAAGCACTAAACTCTAAATCCGAAACGAATTGAAATGGTACGTTTGAAAAAACAAACCCAATTTGAAAATGGGTAAAATGACGTTAAGTCAATATTAATAATGATTTATGGAGATTTTGATGGGCCGAGGCTGCGAAAAAACAAAGCCAATCAAAGCCAATTTCGGTATGCTTCAAGCTCATTTGGACTTTATCAACATCAATTCAGATACTTTTTCATGGTCTTGGTTGCCGGAAAGGATATACTGCTCTCTATGTGAAATCGGAATTCTATGAATTTAGGGAGGTAAACCATGAAAAACAATAATATTATCAATGGGTGTTCGTTTTGCCCGATCAGCCGGAGGAAATTTCTGGCGGGCTGTGCGGCATGTGTTGGAACTGCGGGGCTGCTGGCTAAGCCGGCGCCGTCGATGGCGGCAATGAAAGACAAGATGCGTATTCAGGTGATTTATTCGCTGCATGCGATCAAGCAGCCCGGGCCGGACTGGCCTAACGTGGGATTCGACTTCGGGCCTGTTATGAAGCGAATTAACGCCGACCTCGCTAAGGGGTGCCCGGAGTTCGAGTTCGTATCGTCCATGGCCAAAGGGCCGGAGGAAGCGAAAAAGATTCTCCAGGCCAATGGGCTCAACGGCGTTGACGGCTATATCGTTTATCAGATGAACTGCTGGAATCGCGTGGTTCAGGATATTGCCGCTTCGGGCAAGCCGGTGCTTTACGTAGACTTTCAGTACGGTGGAAGCGGCGGATTTCTGGTCTATAACGCTGCGTTCCTGCGGAGCGGGACGGCTAATGTGGGCTTTGTAGCATCGTCGAATATGGACGATGTTATCGCCAGCGTGAAATGTTTCGAGAGCGTCGGGCGCGGAGGATCGGCATCGGATTTCGCCGCAGCGACAAAACGGGTACGTATGGAGGGGACGCCGAGAATGGGCAACATGCAGTGTAAGGCGGACAATTTGCGAACAGCCTCGACAGATGAGTGCATCAGGCAGATGAAAAAATCGAAGATTCTGTCGGTTCGGGACCAGAATTCCGGTCCGGGGGGCGAGATGATGGGAATAGCAGTCGAGAATGTTTCCTTTGCCGAAGTAAACGCCGCATGGGAAAGCGCCGACAAGGACATGACAAAGACCGTCGCTCAGGAATGGAAAAATAATGCGATTAAAGTTGTCGGTGTTTCTGATGAGACGCTGGAAACCTCGGCGGCGATGTACCTGGGCATGAAAGAGGTGCTGAAAAAGCACGGGGCAAATGCGATTGCGATTAACTGCCTGGGCGGATTCTACGGCGGCCATATCCATGCTTACCCGTGCCTGGGATTTCACCAGTTAAACAACGAAGGAATGATTGGAGCCTGTGAGTGTGATATAAGGTCCACGGCGACAATGGTGACGATAGGGGCGATGACGCGCGGCCGGCCGAGCTTCATTTCGGACCCGGTCATCAATACTACCAAGCGGCAGATTATCTACGCGCATTGCGTGGCGCCGAACAAGATGTTCGGTCCCGACGGGCCGACCAATCCGTTTGAAATATTGACGCATTCCGAGGATAGGCAGGGCGCTTCGGTCCGTTCGATTCTGCCGTTAGGGTATATGACGACAACGCTCGAGATCAGGCAACCGCAGAAGGAGATAATAATCCATCAGGGCAAGTCGGTCGAAAACGATCCGGACGACCGTGCGTGTCGGACGAAGCTTGCCGCAGAGCCGGCCGGTGACATCGAAAAACTGTTTGAAATGTGGGACCTGTGGAGCTGGCACCGGGTGACATGCTACGGCGACATAAAGAAGCCCGTATATTCGCTGGCCGACGCGATCGGATGGAAGGTCGTCGAAGAGGCGTGATAGAAAGAAAACCCGCCGAGCGAATCGGCGGGCTAAATATTCTTAGATTGCCGCCATGTCCGTTTAGAGACAGCCGGGATATGCTCACCGGCCGGGGACGTTCTTTCGGGCGGCACTGATCTCGCGAAGGGCCTCGCGGTAGTTGGTCATTACATTTGAGCTTTTCCTGACTTTATGCCCTGCAGGAGATAATATCCGAGCCTTTGAAACTTATTTCGGCAGGACCAGCAGCAGGAAGACGAAGCCGAACAGACCGACGGTCTCGACGATGCCCATGGAGATTATGATAAAGACCAATCCCTTGCCCTCGCCTTCGGATATCGAGCGACAGCCGGCTGCTCCAATAAGTCCCTGAATCCACGCACTGGACAACTCCGCTATGGCGCCGGCGATGCCGATGCCCAATAAGGTGCCCGGATGCGTGGCCGTGATAGCGTTCGCGCCAATAACCAGAGGTGACAGACCAACCAGCATCAGGATAAATCCGTAGATTGTTTGTGACAGCGGCATGCCGGTTAGTATGATATAGGCGAAATTCAAAGGTTTTCCGGCTTTTGCTTCCTTGGCCCATGCACCAGCCGCCGCCTGTGCCGCAGCACCGATGCCGAGGGCACTGCCCAAAGTTGCACCGATCATAACAAGACCCATTGATAATTGTCCTGCGAATTCCATACCTGTCATAATTTATTTTCTCCGATAGAAGTATCTTTGTCTTTTGTGAAGGGCCGATACGCATAGCCGGCCCATTTAATTCCAGCGTTATTTGAAAATTCCAGCATATTCAATCGTACGCCATGTGCGAAAATGGCGATGGCGGCCAGGCCGATATTAAGGGCGTGGCCGAAGATCACAATAGGGGCGCCTCCAATCCACGTGGCCGAGCCGGCCACCTTGGCTCCCAGGCCGTTAAAAGCGTCGGCGATGTAGTAGCTGGCCAATCCCACGGCGAACAGGCGGATGTAGCTCATAATATCGCTAAACGTGCTCAGCAGAGGTAGAATGGACGAGGCCAGGCCGATCAGGAATCTTTTCAGCGGATTGCTCATGGGCGCAGTAAACCAGCTCGCTGCGACAAAGCCAATTAGCAAGATGTAGCCGATCGCCATCGGCATTTTGTCCACGCCGATGAACATGAGATGCCATATGAGAACCAGCATATCGACCAGGATGACCACCCAGGCGATTTCTGCGTAAGCCCTGGTGTCGGGAAACAACTTGACGGCAGTGTGCAGGTGCGCCGAGACAAGATGAATACAACCGATGATCAGCGATATTTTCATAATCAGGGCGCGAGCTTCCTCCCCGTTTTCGCGCCAGAGCGGGGCTACGGCCAGCATCGCGTTAGCTATCCCCTCGCGTCCAATATCGATGAAAGATTGCGGTGTAACGCCGAAATAGTTGGCCGTCAGAATGCCCCAAAGCATCGTTGCCAGGCCGAAAATGATGAGCAGATGGGCGGCGGGCTTGCCGGCGGCGCGTACGATCTTCCGGTAGAACGCCAGACCGGCCCCGGCCAGGATCACGCCGTAGCCGGCGTCGCCGATGAGCATAGCGGCGAAAAGCGGCAACGCAACCATGAAGAAAGGAGACACATCATATTCCTCGTAGCCGGGCAGTGTGCCAAGCATATCAAAGAGTGCCTTGATGGGTCTGGCCCAGCGAGGGTATTCGATCAGTGTCGGCGGTTGCTCTTGCTCTTCGACAGACAGGATCTCCACGGCGGCAGTAATGTTCTGTTCGGTGAGGCTTTCCGATAGTGACTCGGCCTTGCGAGAAGGCGTCCAGCCCTGCAGGGCAAATAGGGCGTCACTTGAAAGACCGCTGTTCTGCACGACACAGATATCCGCCTCGATTTTGTGCTGCTTGAGCTGCTCCCGTATGACTTCGATCAGATTTGCCAGTTCGGCCAGACGATCACGATGCCGTTTGATGGAAGCGTCCACCTCGGCGGCTTCTTTCTTGATTGTGGGTAGATCCGTTGCGGGCCAGGGGATTTCCTTGGCTCCTTCGGGAGCTTGAAACTGTCCGGCTCGATCAATGACGGCAATCACTACATCACGACCAGTCGGCTCGGCAATGGTTTGAATACACTCGGCTTCGAGTTCGGCCAGGTCTTTTTGAGCTACTGAGAAGAATTTTATTTCAATGCCCGATGAACGGAGTTGCTCAAGCTGCTTAAGTTCGACATTCCCCCAGAGTGTGAGTTGGTTGGCTTTTCGGTGTAGAGTATTGAGGCGATCCTCTTCATCTACTATTACCTTTTGAATCGAAAGAGCTTCCCTGGCTGCATCCAGCGGGGACAGGTCGGGAGTATCGCCTGAAGGTTTAATCCCCTGCAATACTTGCAGGGCACGGCCAATGGTAGAGATCGCTTGTACGGTGAAGTCTTTTGCAACTGCTTTGCCGGGATCTACCGGCTCAACGTGCATAACTCCCAATTGCCCAAGCGTATCCAAAAGCCGATTACGGTTGTGAGACTGGGTTACGATGTAAACTTTGGACATCGGTACGATCATAGAACGACAGCCTCCATGTGACCTTTATGTTCTTTTTGCTCTAATTTGGCCTTGGCTATTTTGGCCCGAGCAACACCGGCGGTCATCTGATCACCCAATGCGATGCGAATCCGGCGAATATTCTCAAGAGTGTTCGGGATCATGACTTTTTCAAAAAGATTAACTCGTTGCATTACTTTCTTCAGTTCGGCCTGCAATAGATCGAGACACTCCTGCAAAATACTTAGTTCCGCTGTATGGTGATTGAGTTTTTTTAAATCTGCAAGAGCCCTATCGACCCACGTCGCGGTTGCAAACAGGCTAAAATCTGCTTTGGGAAAGGTGATCGCCTCAAACTTTGGTACATATACGCCGGCTATACTGTGTGTGGAAGTGTCAACAGAATCGGGCGTAGCCAATTTTGTAAAATTGACACCTGCGACGTCATTAAACAAGCTGTTATATGCAGAGATAGTTCTTTCTGTTGCGTTAACTGCTTCCTGCTTCTCACGAAACATTTGGCGAGTCTGTACAATGGACGACTGCACTTGCTGTTGTTTAAGCTTGAGAGTAGGTAAATACCGAATAAAACGTGCCAGGGCATCGCGCTGCTGCTTCAGTTCTGTTCGTGTAAATTTTATTTTCCGTTTAGCCATGTGCGTTCTGCAAAAGCTGTTATGACTTAGCTGTTTCGAGTTGTGGCTCCGACTTTGCCTGACGGTCCTTATGGAGCCAGTGTTTTTCAATAATAGCACCTCTAATGCCAGTTTCCTCCGGACTGAAACACTCGGAGAGGATTTCCCAGCATTTGTCCAGCGCATCGAAAAGCTCTATGTTCAGATTCAGGTCCATTATCTTTTCTTCAAACATATCGCCGTACTTCAGCAACCTCATGTCCCATTCGGACAGCTCGAAGCCCATTTCCCGTTTTTCCCTACTTTCGTCACATTGTGCGTAAAGCTGAATACAAGCGTTCATAATGGATCGATGATCGTCTCTTGTTTCTCCGTTGACTAACTGTTTCAAACGAGATAGGGAGCCGAATGGTTCAATTCGGCCATTGCGCAAGTAGAGCTGGCCTTCGGTAATGTAACCGGTGTTGTCGGGAACCGGATGGGTGACATCATCGCCCGGCATCGTTACGCAAGCCAATAAGGTCATGGAGCCGGCCCCGTCGAAATCAACAGCTTTCTCGTAACGTTTGGCCAATTGAGTATATAAGTCACCTGGATACCCGCGGTTTGAAGGTACCTGTTCCATCGTAATAGCTATCTCTTTCAGGGCGTCTGAGAAAGATGTCATATCCGAGAGAAGCACAAGGACGTTCTTGCCCTGCAAGGCATACTGTTCACCTACAGCCAACGCCAGGTCCGGTATAAGCAGGCATTCGACTACCGGGTCAGCGGCCGTATGAATGAACATAATAGTTCGCCCCAGCACGCCGGCTTCGTCAAAACGTTGACGGAATATCAGATAGTCGTCGTGACGCAAACCCATACCGCCGAGGATGATAATATCCGCATCGGCCTGCATTCCGACTCTTGCCAACACATCATTGTAGGGTTCACCGGCAACTGAAAAAATCGGCAACTTCTGTGAGCCGACCAGCGTATTGAAAATATCGATCATTGGTATACGTGTGTGAATCATTTTGTTCGGAACTTCCCGTTTGATCGGATTTACCGCCGGCGAGCCGGTTTCCACAGCTTCGGCTTTGACCTCAGGCCTGCCATCTCTTGGGCCTCCTGATCCGTCAAAGACACGTCCGAGCAGGGCATCTCCGAATTGCACTTCGAAGGAGTGGCCCATGAATCGAATCTTGTCTCTGGTGGAGATTCCTTCGGTACCACCAAATATCTGAAGACTTACCTGGTCATCTTCGAGGCGGATAACCTGGGCCAGCGAAGAGCCATGGTCTGTTGTAATTACAGCAAGTTCGTCGTAACCTATTCCCTGAGCTTTGACAGTCACGACGTTACCGGCTATTGCTGAAATCTCATCATAATATGTTTTCATTATCGACCGCCTTAAATTGTTAAGCTTAGCATCATAATGCTATTTCAAGCCTTTATAACTGTCATTTTCCTTGCTCTGAGTTTGCCCTTGCGTATAGCATCAGGCTATCACTTGCTCAAGTTCGTTCTCTGATTCTAATTTGTCTGCATCATCCAGAAGCAGAAGCGATTGGATATACAGATCGATCTGACCGAGGATTTCTTTAAAGTTACCCCGTTCGGTTTCCTCGTCATCTTTAAGCACAGATTTATCTACGGGTTCATCCTGCCTGTCCGATTCAGAGACAACACTCTCAGTCCAGGGAGCATAGTTCCAGTTAATGAACATGCTGCTGATCTTCTTGAGCGAGTGACGTGCCTCATCTTTGTCCTTGAAGGCAAAATCCGCCTCAACGACTTCGAGTATCTTGTCGAAGACGAAACGCTGCCGATCTACAGGTGTGGCGGCATCCACATCGTCAAACGCATTTTGCTGCAAATAGGCGGAATCGAAGAATTCCGCTTTGAGCATTATTGTGAAATCTTCAATGGGTGTTCCTTCTTCACCGACTACTGTCATCATCTGGCGTACTTCGTCACCTCGCCTTAGTAAGCGATTTATTATTTCAACTTTTTTTTGTTCGATGATGCCGACATACTTGCTCCAGCTATCCAGCGGATCGATGGCGGGATAACGACGTGCATCACTTCGGGATCGACTCAGGCCGTGGAAAGCGCCGACAACTTTGAGCGTTGCCTGGGTAACAGGTTCATCGAAGTTGCCTCCGGCGGGACTGACTGTACCGCCGATAGTCACCGATGCTATGCGTTTGTCACGAAGCTCAACAGATCCCGCCCGCTCATAGAAATTTGCGATGCGACTTTCAAGGTAGGCGGGAAATGCCTCCTCACCGGGTATCTCTTCCAAACGCCCTGAAATCTCACGCATAGCCTGGGCCCAGCGACTGGTCGAATCGGCCAGAAGAAGAACATTCAAACCTATCTGGCGATAGTATTCCGCCAGCGTCACTCCTGTATATACGGATGCATCGCGGGCGGCTACAGGCATTGCGGAAGTATTACAGATTATGATTGTTCGTTCCATCAGACTCTTGCCTGTCCGCGGATCCTGCAGTTTAGGGAATTCTCTAATCGTATCGACAACTTCACCTGCCCGTTCGCCGCAGGCGGTAATTATTACGATATCGACATGGGCATGCCGTGAAGTAATCTGCTGCAATACGGTTTTGCCGGCACCGAAAGGCCCTGGAATACAGTACGTACCACCCTGAACAATCGGGAACATAGTATCAACGATACGAACGCTTGTAACCAGCGGTTTACTTGGCAGCAATCGCCTCTTAGCTACGCACAACGGTTGTTTTACCGGCCAGACTTGTTCCATGGTTACAGGGTGTTCTTTGCCTGAGGAATCAGTCAGAGTTGCAATTTCTTTTACAATGGGATATGAACCTGATTCGGCAACGGATTGAACTGTGTATTGGCCTTCCCAGCCGAAAGGTACCATAATATTGTGCTCGAAGATACTCTCCGGAACGCTGCCGATGGTGTCTCCTGCCTCAACCACGGCGCCTGCTTGAATTTTGGGAGTCCAGTCCCATGAACACTCGGTATCAAGAGCGTGAATATAATTGCCTGGTTCGAGAAAAAAACCAACCTTTTCAGCTAACAACGGCAGTGGATTCTGAAGTCCATCATAT
>Ga0268285_1001166_pt1 | contig 13287 bp, 14 predicted proteins | sample saktaG_2_FD_190144 | JGI IMG/M metagenome (GOLD analysis project Ga0268285, IMG submission 190144) | Saline water microbial communities from Sakinaw Lake, British Columbia, Canada - sak_2013_06_06_120m | ecosystem: Environmental > Aquatic > Non-marine Saline and Alkaline > Saline ... | reverse complement strand
AATAATTTTTATTGATGATCCGATTTGTAGTTTTGATTCCAATTTTATTTATCATTGTTTTTCCGTAATAAAAAATTATTTTGAAGACGGGGGGCAACTTTTTATTACCACTCATAACTTTGAATTATTTAATTTGGTGAAAAGGTGGTTTTTACAAAAGAATAGAAAAGTAGAGATTTATAATAAAGATAAAAAGAACAGTGAAAAGAAGATTGTTCCTTGTGAATTTCATATGATAGAAAACTTTATAAAAGACAACAAAAGACATGCACAATTGAAGCAACTTGAAAAAACTTTACTAAAGTATAAGTCAGAATATCATTTTCTATTTGCTAGGTTAAATCACTTTGTGGATGATAGTTCTCCAAAATATGCAGATTTTTATACTATTGGAAATATAGCAAGAAGGTTTCTAGAGATATTTACAAATTTTAAGATCCCAACAACAGGAGACTTAGCCGGCAAGATGGAGCAATTGGATACCAAAAAGATAAGTAAAATTGAAAAAGATAAAGTTTATAAGCTCATACAAGAATTTTCTCACGGGCAAGACCCAACAAGTACGATTGAACATAAGGATAAAACCGAAAGTCAAGAAGCAATAAAGGTATTGCTGAATATCGTCGCAGAATCTGATCCGAAACATTTTGAATTATTAAAAAAGAATATATAAATTTAGTATAAATGGGGACGCATCCCGTTTTCTTTGACAATTAATATTTTACTTTTAAATTAGATAAGCAGGGAAGGTGTACCAAGTCAATAATTTGTAAACTTTTAGAGGAAACCTGTAGGATCCGTGGAGTTTCTTAATCAGATAGTTACGGCTTTAGATATTATTATAGATAGACGTCCTAAACGAAGATCTTGCTTTGGGTTAAAAAAGAATGGTTATTTAATTTTATGCTTTAAGGATAACTATGGAATTTGAAAATCTGGTTAATCTAATCTTTAATGAAATTAAACCAAAATTGGAGGACAATCAAGGATTGTCTATTTTTGCAAAGGAGAGAGCTAAATTTGAAGGTTGGTTAAAAGTAGAATTGTGTGATAGCCTATCAAAATATTTTAAGGATGTTGCTCCCGAGAGAAATAGGATTGATGTCACTTTTGAAAATTGGGCAATTGAACTCAAAACAATCAATACAAATATTCGTTATAAAAACGTCAAAAATAAACATCGCCCAATTACTAAAAACACACAAGGAGTAATTAACGATATTAAAAAAATAAAATCAAATGATTATGCCAATAGGGCTATTTTATTTATTGTTTTTCCGATTATTCATAGTAATAAAAAATGGCAAGTTCAACTACAAAGAATTTTAAAATTATTAAGAGAAATAAAACATGTTGATTTTAATTTCAAAGATGAAATCCCAGGAGTTATTTATTTTGGTTTAATATAATAAAGTAATGAATGGGGTCAACTCTTTATTGTTAACGTGTAAATTAAAATAATGTGTCACTAATAAAGATTGGATCCCGAAATATATATTTTTGATTATAAATATTTATGAAGAATTGTGGCTATTTGAGGAGGTATTTTATAATAGAATGATAACTAATTTAAATCGAATTATGATTTTTAGCTATGGTTCAAATATGTACTCAAAAAGGCTTATTAAAAGAGTCCCGTCAGCTAAAATTTTTGGTATCGGAAAATCACAAGGATTTAAAATTGAGTTTTCTAAAAGAAGTAAAGATAAATCTGGTAAAGCAACACTTATTAGAACGACGAACAAATCAGATATCGTTTGGGGAACTATTTCAACTATTTTAAAAAAGGAAAAACATCTTCTTGATGAAGCAGAGGGATTAGGAGAAGGATATAATGAAGAACCTATCCATATTAAAACTGAAACCAGTGAGGATAAATATCCGATAACATACATAGCTGAGGATTCATATATAGATAAAAAATTTATACCATATAGCTGGTATAAAACATTAGTGATAGAGGGAGCCAAAGAAAATGGATTACCAAAAAAATATATAGAAAAATTAGAACTTCAAAAAGCCAAAGAAGACAAAAACATAGGAAGAGCGAAACGTGAATTAAAAATATTGGAAGCATAAGAATCTGCAGCTAAAAAACATTGTGTGCCATAAAATGTAATAGGAAATAGTTATTCCAACCCAATCGGCCACTTTTAACGAAAAACCTATGGGATCTGAGGAGTTTCTTAACTAGATAGTTGAGGCTTTAGGTACTACTATAGATAGAGATCCTAAAGGAAGACCTCGTAAAATGGAAAATTAAACCATAGAAAAAAGAAGATGTATCTATTTATTTTTAATAAGGAGAAAAAAATGGGATTACCAACAACATTTGTAGGTTTTAGTAGTACTGATATTAAATATTATCGGTTAATACAAGCTTGGAAGAAAAATGAGAATATTGATTTTGATTTTCGAGACTGCCAACTACAGGATGATATAAACTCAGAAGACGAAGACTATATTAAAGCAAAATGTCGTAAGCGGATTTTAATAGCAAGTAAATTTATCCAGCTAATCGGTGAAGATACGAAGTATAAATATAAGTATGTCCGATGGGAAGCTGAGGTTGCCATAGAAAAGGGATGTACAATTATAGGTGTTAATCTTAATGGTTCGAAGAATATGGTAGAGAGAACATGTCCGCCAGTTATTAGAGACATTGGTGCTATATTTGTGCCTTATTCGCCATATATTATTAAATATGCTATAGAAAACTATACAATGAACGACTCTGGAAATTACCGTTATAAAGATAGTGTTTATAGACAGTTGGGATATAAGATATAAATAGGAATATGGAGGTGATTTTATATGACACACTCTGATTATCCTTGTCTTTTTCAGTTGAGCGATTCAGCTTCGTTAATAGAACAAAAGAGTTATATTAATTTATGCCGGATAGATTTTGTTTTAATAGTATTAGCAGCATTTTTTAGTGGTTTTAGCTTAAATCCTAATCTCAAATTCTTTAAGTGGTGCGCTCTCTTTGCATTAATTTCTCTTATCTTAAGTTTTTGCTTAAAACTTATTATTAAAATAGGTAAATGGGATAAGAAATGGTTTGATACAAGAGCTGTTGCAGAATCTGTAAAAACAGTTACATGGAGATATATTATGGGAGTAGAACCCTATGAGAATAGTTTGTCTTCCGAAGATGTAGATAGAAAGTTTGTTAATAAATTAAATGAGATACTTAAGTTAACCTCTAAAGCTTCTGGAAGTTTAGCAAAAAATATTGGGAGTGGGCAGCAAATTTCTAATAAAATGCGAGAAATTCGTCAAATGAATATTGAAGAAAGAAAAACCATTTACTTTCAACAAAGAATTAAAGATCAAAAAGATTGGTATAGTAAAAAAGCTAAATATAACAGCGATAAAGAAACAATGTGGTTTTGGGTTACAATAATTGTAGAATTATTAGCTATCCTTACATCTATTTACATATTTAATACTTTAAATAATACCTTTAACCCAATTGGAATATTTACAACGCTAATTGTCGTATTTACTGCATGGAATCAGACAAAAAAGCATGGAGATTTAAGTCAGTCCTACACCATAGCTGCTCAAGAACTGATTTCAATAGAAAGTTTAGCAGTACATATAAAAAACGAGGAAAAATTGAGTGATTATGTCAGAGATACGGAAAATGCTATATCAAGAGAACACACTATGTGGTGTGCAAAAAGAAGCTAAACATTTTTGTGAGATATTTCTAAGTATGGGTAAATTTTGAAGATGATTAAAAACGAGATTAATAGAAAAATGGATATTTGCATAGGAGGTACGTTTTTTTCGTTACCGTGCTTTTTCCCTTCTATTTCTACTATCAAAACCAACCTGTCACCCTTGGAATATTTAAAAATTCTTACAGCCTTAGAACATCCATTGTTTTTAATTTCTGCGTACGATTTATATTCTTGTAATGCAAAGCAACTTAAATTAATTAAAAGATTACTCGAAAATGCTGTAAATAAAAAACAAATTATATTGATTGATAGTGGTAATTATGAAAGTTACTGGAAAAATGATAAAAAGTGGAGTATCGAAAAATATCGCGAAATATTAAAATCTATTCCACATCAGATTGCTTTTTGCTATGATGTTTTTAAGTGGGATATAAATCTGCAAGAAATTATCAATAATATCGAAGATGAAGTTATTAAATCTCAATCATTTTCCCATGGAACTATCGTCCCAATTCTTCATTCACCAAAAGAATTATTTCCTAAAACTATTGCTAAGCTTGTAGATAGATTAAATCCGCTTATTATTGCTATTCCTGAAAGGGAATTGGGAGATGGAGTACTTGAACGAGCTATTAATGTATTTAAAATAAGAAAAGAGTTAAATAAGAAATTACAATATTGCCCCTTGCATTTATTGGGAACTGGTAATCCTCTATCAATTCTTATTTATTCAATATGTGGTGCAGATAGTTTTGATGGTTTAGAATGGTGTCAAGCTACGATAAATTATGACACAGGATTGTTGTATCATTTTCAACAACGTGAATTTTTTAAGTTAGATCAAAAATTACAAGAAATATCCGATATACCTTATAATCAACTAACACTCGTATACAACTTAAAATTTTATAATATATGGATGAATAAAATTAATAAAGGATTTTTAAACAATAATATCATGGATATAGTAGATAGTTATCTTCCTAACCAAATGGTTGCATTATTAAAGAAAAAATTACCGGAGGTTTTTAGGTGACAAATAGAATTTTTGCTGAACGGCTTGAATACGCAGTTGGAGAAGTCTGTAAAGAGATTAAAAGAAGAAAAAATATTGCCAATTGGTATGATATGCCAGAAGAACAATTGTGGCATGAATTGGTCAGTTGTATTCTTGGAAGTCAAGTGCGGCATGAGCATTCACAATGCGTAATAAATTTTTTAATTTCTGAAGATTTGCTATCAATAAAATATTTACTGAGTAATAGTGAACGTTTTGAGAGAAATATACAGTTAGCATTAGAAAAATCTATTCCCTCTCCTTTAACAAAGAAAGGGAGTATGAGGTATAGATATCCTAGAACGAAGGCAAATTACATTCGCCGTACCGGAGAGTTAATATATTCTACAAATGTAAATGGCAAGTAGAAATGCACCTTGCGCGGAAAACAATTTTGCACCTCCTAGAAAGAAAAAAATGGCTTAATCCTCCTCTTCTTTTTTAATTCTAAATGATTCCCCACTTAAATTAAATACTTTGGAATGATGAAGCAACCGGTCTAACATGGCTACGGTCATCACTTCATCTCCCATCATTTCAGCCCACTCATCAAATTTTTTATTAGAAGTGATAATGACAGATGCCTTCTCATAAAGCTCACTTATCAGGTTAAAAAATAGATTAGCCTCCTTTCTTTCTATGGGCGTATAGCCTATCTCATCAATGATAATCAGATCCGCTTTTAAGATGCGGTTCACTCTAAAGCCCGCCTTACGCTGAATATCGGCCATCTTTAACCACTTGACAAGGGTGGTCATCCGTTCAAAACATACCGTATAACCTGCTCGTATAGCCTTTAGTCCAATGGCTATGGATAAATGAGTTTTACCCAGGCCGGGTGGACCGAAAAATAATAGATTGCTGTGATTATCCAGCCACAGGAAATCCAGAAGGGCCGATAAGTCTGACTTAGTGATACCTTTTACTCTGGCAAATTGGAAATTATCCAGGTCTTTTTCTACCGGAAAATGGGCTCCTACCAGATTACGTTTGAGCCTTCTTTCTGTCCGGTAGTCTATCTCTGCCTTTAAAAGAAGGTCCAAGAAACTCAAATAGGATATTTTCTTTTCTTCTGCCTCGGTTATCTCGTTATCCAGATTAGGGATCATTCCTTTAAGCTTTAAGCTTTCCAGTAAACTGACTATCTGCTGATATTTTCTCATGGCCGTACCTCTGAGGCATTTACCAGGGTATGATAAACTCCGATATCTCTCTTTTCTACTTGAAAGGCTTTCTTCTCCTGCGGGATATCCCTTAACCTAGAAACAATTTCTACTTTTGGCAGGGCTAACTCGGCTTCCTGTTGGTAATACTGATAAGTATCATAGAGATTTGCCATGGTGTAAGTCCGATTTTCCAGACATAGGTCTATGGCCTGTCCTAGATGCTCCCTTTCTATCCCCTGGGAGAATTTCTTTAGTGCATCATGATACTGATCCCGGAAATAACGGGTATACATCCGAAAGTTCTTATCTACAAATTCACTCCAGCTATCTAAGGCAAAAAGTCTCTTTAACTCCTCTTTTAATTGCTTCTGTTTAAGCTCTTTACGGTGGCATCTGGCCCGGTTTGCTATCCGGCTTCCCGGGATGGGAGATATTGCATGTTCTGCTATCTTTTCTCCGGTACGGATATCGTAAATGAAAAGCCTTTCTGCGGTTTTATAGATCTCTACTTCCCGCTCCCGGTATTCCAAAGGGACCGGATACTTAGAAGCATTCACCGATATCTGACCCATAATATCTGCTTTCCGTCTCTCTCGGACATTTGAGCTATCCTTCCGGTAGATGGAATTTTTCAAGGTCCTCAAATGGACTTTCTCTTCGCTAAACATTTCTTGGGGAATACGCCGGGTGGCCAGCGAAATCTTGCCATTGGCCCGCCGGTGTAACCACCTGGACAGCCTTTCCTGAGCCTCTTCAATGTTTTCAAAATCTCTTACGCTTAGAAAGTTTCTCTTGATGAACTTAATCAGATTCTCTATCTTCCCCTTGCTCTCCGGATCATTCTTCCGGCAGACATACATCTTTAAACCCATTTCTTCTATAAACTGCTTAAAATCCTTAGTGTAGATGATATCTCCCCGGTTTTCACTTACTACCATCACCTTATCCTGGTCTATTACCAGTTCTTCGGGTATTCCCCCTATATACTCAAAACAATCCAGGAGATGGTTGATTAAATCCAGGGTAGTAAAGGGTCTATCCTGTAGGGCACAGTATTTGTAGCGGCTGGCAGATAAAACCGCTGCAAATATATAGAGCTTTAAGCCTCTTCTGGTACGGTATTCTCCGAAATCGATCTGCAGCTGTTTCCCGTAGGGAAGCTCTGCCACCGGAGAATATATCCGTTTATTGCCATTTAATTTCAACTGTTCTGTCTCTACCAGGAAGCTGATGTAGTTACGGAAACTCCTCTCCGTACCCGGCAAAGACCCTAGTTTCTCTTCAAGATAATCATACACCGCCGATTTTTCCAGTCTTTGAAAGTCATTTACTTGGTATAGATCAAGAATAGGGGACTGATAAGGCTCAAATAACTTGCTCCGGTATCTCACTTTTTCTATATAGCGAGAGTATTTTTTCTCTGACATATCGTAATATTTAAATACTGTCCGCTTGTTTAATCCGGTTTCTCTTACAATATCTGCTTTGCTAAATCCTTTTCTCCTAAAATGCTGAATCTTTTGATACATAATCTTGTTAACCATATTTCAGTCCTTTCCTTATAGTATTGATTCTTATTCATACTATAGTAAAGAACTGTTTCTTTTTAAAGGTGCATTTTTATTTTCCACCTTAGGTGCATTTTAGTTTACCATTTCCAACAAATTTTTCCATCAGAAGAATACTTACATCTTGTATAGATGAGCGTACTGCCAGGGCAAGAATCATGTCAGTGGCTGTGGGAATTGGACCAAAACAAGCTAGTTTATTTTTAAGAAACATTGGTTATGCAGAAAATTTAGCCATATTAGACACGCATATTTTAAAATATATGAAAGTCGTTGGCTTAGTTCCACAAATTCTTAAAACGGTATCTTATTCACCTAAATATGAAGACATAGAAAGAATATTAATTAATTATGCAACTAAATTTAAAGAAAGCTTGGCTTGTCTTGATACGGCAATTTGGATAGTAATGAGGTCTTGTTGGAAGGAGGTGATATTATGAGTGTTGTAAGTCTTATTTCAGGAGGCTTAGATTCTGCGCTTATGGAGATGCTTATAAATGAAGAAGGGATTGAGCAGTATCCTTTATTTGTAGATTATGGACAATTGTGTAAAGAGGCTGAATGGAAAGCTTGCCTTTCCATTCACAAAAAATATAATTTTCCAATACCTAAGGTTATGGACCTTAAGGGATTTGGTAATCTGATTTCTTCTGGTCTAACGGATTCAAAAGCGAGGTTAAACGAAGATGCCTTTCTCCCAGGTCGTAATCTTCTTTTTCTACTTGCAGGTTGTGCTTATGCATTTCAGCAAAATACAAATGCAGTTGCGATTGGATTACTAGATGAAAAGTATCATTTGTTCCCAGATCAAACCGAAGTTTTTATTAGAAAAACAGAATCTCTGATAAATATTTCAATGGGGTTTAAAGTCAAAATATTAACTCCTTTAATGATTTTTAGTAAATCAGATATCATTAAAATGGCACAAAATAAAGGTATTACAGGAACATATTCGTGCCATGCGGGGGTGTATCCACCCTGTGGTAAGTGTGTTTCGTGTATTGAATTTAAAAATTCGTTAAATAGAGAGGTGTAATTATGGGTGGCGGACGTGGAGGAAGTAGCTTAACTCCTGACGAATTAAAAAAATTGGAAGAAATAGCAAGGAAAGCTATTAGAGAAGGAGCAGTTCCTAAAAAGAGAAGTATTTTTATTAGTTTTTCCAGTGAAGATTTAAATGAAGTAAATCTTCTACGTGGGCAGGCAAAGAATGAGAATTCAGACTTAGAATTTATTGATAGGTCTTTACAAAAACCATTTGACAGCAAAGATGCAGAATACATCAAACGGGGAATTCGAGAACATATCAGACAGTCTTCTATTACTTGTTGCTACTTAAGCGAAAATACTGCTCAAAGTAAATGGGTAGATTGGGAAATTCGTGAAAGCATCGCTTTAGGGAAGGGTGTCATTGCAATGTATAAAGGCGATTCACTGCCGGCTAAAATTCCTTCAGCTATTAAAGAATTCAAAATTAAGCTTGTTCCATGGGATCATAAAAAACTTTCACAGGCTATAGATGCTGGGACAAAAACAAAGAAATAGAATTAATATGATACTCAGAACGGTCCATTGTATCAATTCTAAGTTTGATCCAAAAGTTGTAATTGATATTAGAACTGTAGCAAATCACGTAAATTTTACATTGAAGGAATTAAAGGCTAAATGATTTATATTATAAAAGGAAAAATTTGAGGTAATGCTTAAAAATTTGCTGAGCAAGATTATCTAGCAGGAGCATTACAGTTCATTCATATAATATATAAGTACTAATTGATATAATAAATAAAGTTTAAAAACGTTTTATAATATATTTAGAGGGAGAATTATACCTTGTCATTAAAGTTAAAAGTTTATCTTGGAGCGGTAACATGTTTAGCTATTGCTCTTTTTGTATATTTACTCTCTTCTTTATCCTTTTCAACGGATGTGTGGTGGGTTTTTGTTTTATTTCTTTCATTAACTATTCTTGTTGAATTTATGCCCCTTGATTTACCTATAGGTATGCGCGTTACCATCGGTTTTCCTATAGATTTTATTGTAATATTGTTTTATGGTCCGGCAGTTGCAATGTGTATCACTTTCTTAGGATATGTATTGGTAGAATTATTTAATAAAGATAAATATTGGTACAAAGTTATTTTTAATGCCTCTCAATTTGCTCTATCAGCTGGAATTGCTGGTATTGCATATCAGAAATTAGGAGGAATAGTTGGTGCAATTAATATAACTAATTATATAATTCCTGCAATAATCTGTGCTTTTGCTTATCATTTTATTAATTTAAATTTAATTATGATAGTTATTTCTTTAGCTGAAGAAGTATCTATACTATCTCTTTGGAAAAAACAAATTACAGAGACAATCCCCTCTTATATAAGTTTTACTCTTGTAGCATTTATAATGGTTATAGTATACAAAAATATGGGTATACTGGGAATTATTCCATACTTCTTCTTTTTGCTTTTAGCCCGTCATTTTTATATGTTATATGCAAAAATGAGAAAATTATACGAAAACTCTGTTCATAATAATATAAATTATTCAGAAGAAGTGAAAAATATGAGAATAAAAATATTTCTTTCGTACAGTCACAATAATATTAATATTGCTGATAAAGTAGATAAATTCTTTCATTCAATAAATATACTATTAACAAGAGATGTAAGAGATGCGGTTCCTTATTCAAGTATAAAAATATTTATGGATACCATACGTGACCATGATTATGTAATAATTTTAATTAGCGATGCATATTTAACATCTATAAATTGTATGTATGAGGTAATTCAATTTATTAAGGAAAAAGATTATATTAACCGCACATTCCCAATAGTCATTGATAATAAAGCACAAATATTTAATCGCTCAAAACATAACGAATATATTCGTTATTGGCAAGAAAAGTATGTCGAATTTGAAGCTAAAATAAAGACTTTACAAACTATTGGTGCAGTTACTCTTTATAATGAGCTAGATAAAATAGAGAAAATTCAATCAAATATTGGTGATTTCCTTGATAAAATTACAGACTTGAATTGTGTAACTTTAGAAAAGTTAGAAAACACTGATTACAAAGCAATTATAGATAAAATAATTAAATTTTCTAATTCTATTTCAAAATAATATGCCGCGTTAATAAAATTGAATGGATAAAATAGGAATGTCAAGGGGATGGTTCTTCTAACAATATAGTGCCAAAGAGATAAAACGGTTTAAAGAGGTGATACAGCGTCCAGGTTGCCCAGGTAATGCAGTAAAATAGGAAAATGTGACAGAGTACCGTTTTACTAGCTCAATAATTCGGTAACTTTTTCTAACTTTTCAGGATAAAACAGAGGGACGGTTCTTTGTTTGACAATCCCCGATTACCCTTGGCAAAGCAAACTTTTACCGGGATGATGATTATGCCGGGGAAGCAATAAGAATAAGAAAAGTAAAATATATCACATCATGACAGAGGTACAAGCTAATAAAGATATTTGTAGATGGTGAGGATTATGAAAAATTCATTGATATTTTTAATGAGTATTGTATAACATTACAAATGAAAAATGAATTCTAAAAATGTTTAAAAGAAGTGGATGAAAACTCATTCAGACATTAGTCGAAAGCATAGGAAAGGGGTCAGGTCTCCACATTTGACATAGAGGGCTGTAATGTTCAATGTGGAGACCTAACCCCGAGAATCCCCTTGAATAAATTGGGAGAACGCATCCTATTTTATTTATAAAAAGGAAAAGTTATGAGAGTTATTACATGGAATTGTAGAAGAGCGACAAAAGAGAAAGATATTTGGAAACACTTACAAGAGTTATCACCTGATATCATGTTATTAGAGGAAGTGTCTTCATTTCCCAATTGGATTGAAAATAATTATATTTATAAATATGAAAAGTCTAGTACGAAAAATAATGTAAAGCAAAGATTTGGAAACTTATTGGCGCATAACGGAGGAAAGATACAAGAAATTGAATTAACGACAGAATTAGCATGGGTAAATAAAGAACTAAAAAGATTTAAAGGAAATTTGCTTTCTTACAAAATAAAATTGAATAGTAGTACTCTACGCTTGATTTCTGTCTATAGCCCTGCATGGCCTTTAAATAGTGATTTACTAAAGCAAGAACAAATTGGTTCAGTTAAACTAACGCAAAATAGGGAGTTATGGCTTGCTGATTTATTATGGTATGCATTAAAATGCAATATTAATCCTAATGAGTATTATATTATCGGAGGAGATTTTAATCTATCTATAACATTTGATAGTTGTTGGGGCAAGAATCCACGAGGGAATCAAGAATATTTAGACAGGATGAGAAAAATTGGATTAATTGAATGTTTAAAAGAATATAATGGAAGATTAATTCCAACATTCAAGAATATGGCAAATGGAAAGATATTACATCAAATGGATCACCTTTTTGCAACAACTAAGTTATATGCAAAAATTAATGACTGCCATGTTGGAGACGAGAGTGTAATTTATAGGAATAAATTAAGTGATCATTTACCTATAATTGCAGATTTTAATATCAATGAGGGAATATAATAAGGGAATATAATAGGGACAGCTATTTTCATGAAGTAAAAATAATTAGAAGGACTGTTTCTTTTGGAGATCATGAATTCTAAACGAATACCGGAGACGGTGTACTAGGTCAATAATTTGATAACCTCCAACGGAATAACCTATAGGATCTGAGGAGTTTTTTACCGGATAGGTTGAGGCTTTAGGTTATTATTACAGATAAACGTCCAAAAGGAAGACTTCGTAAAATGGATAGCTAAATCATAGAAAAAATAAGATGTTTTGCCCCATTTATATTAAAAAAATGAGGGGGAAGACGAAAAATGATATCGCAAGACCTACTCCTATAAAACCTCCACATTTCGTTTATTAATTATTAGAAAAAAGAAATAGGAGGATATAATATGATAAATACATGCCGCGAAGTTGCCAAAAAATTGATTAATCTTAACAATGTTTTTAATATTCCAAAAAGTTCCCAAGAATCGCTTTTGTTTCCCAAATATAGGTTAAAAAGACAAGTGAAAATCAGAATTTCAGAACAAGAATCAAAAATACTATTTTCCAATTATTTTCTTAAAAAGAAAATGTTTTTTTCTATTGAAGTGCCCACTATGAGTAGCCATTCTTTCTCAGGAAAAACTAAAATTAGTGGTAGGTTTGATCTTGCCACATACAAAATATCAAATAAAAATGGTTTGGAATTTGATTGGATTATTGAATTAAAAGCGCACACTCCTAAAGTCGCCTCAATTCAAAAAGATTTAGAAAAAATGCTTGCTTCCAATTGCAACTGCGTATGGTTCCATACATTAAAAAATGAAAACAAAGCAACGATTCGTTCTATATTGGGAAAATTCAATGATTCATTTAATGCCCTTTCCACAAATAGGACCTCAGTGAGTTCAGCAAAATTGTTGCTTGTTTTTGTTATAATTGATCAAAAATTACTATATTCAACAGAATTTCAACTCGACAAATGGAATTTGAATTTACCAACATGTCGTGAAAAATTAAAGAAGGAAAACTTAGCCTAATAAATCATTCTAATGAACGGTGTACCGTCGCCGCTGAGCCGGATTGTTATGTAAACAAAGGGGTATTATAATGAAATTTCTGACCAAATCTTTATATATGAGTGGACAGCAATGCCCGAGGCTTTTATGGTTTTCTTCTAGACATCAATTGCCGGAACTTTCTTTGTATGATCAACATAAATTTGCCCAAGGAAGAGACTTTGAGAAATATGTAAAAAAACTTTTCCCTGACGGTT
>Ga0268285_1001163_pt1 | contig 13315 bp, 9 predicted proteins | sample saktaG_2_FD_190144 | JGI IMG/M metagenome (GOLD analysis project Ga0268285, IMG submission 190144) | Saline water microbial communities from Sakinaw Lake, British Columbia, Canada - sak_2013_06_06_120m | ecosystem: Environmental > Aquatic > Non-marine Saline and Alkaline > Saline ... | reverse complement strand
AGGAGTCAAAGTTGTGCTGGCAACAGCAGTTACTGTACCAGCTGCATAAACAGTAATAGCAGTACTTGCTACATCAGTAGTACTCGTTAAAGCAACACCTGAAGAAAGACCGTAAGCAGTGTAACCGCTGAAAGTCGTAGTAATTGTATCAGGATCAGCTACATCAAGAGTACTGGTAACACCTTTAAGAACTAACGTTCTGGTGGTATTAGCAGGAACAGTCCAATTCAGAGAAAAAGTCTGATTAGTAGTGTTAACAATAACATCTGTAAGATTCGATACCAAAGCATCTCCGTCATAAAGACCAACAGAAGAAATATAGTTAGTAGCACTTAAACCACTAGTACTATTAACCATATACATAGAAATAGTGTTAAAGATAACAGAACCGCCAGTGGCACGAACATCAAACACAGCTAGATCCTTTTTGTTAGTGGTTTCAATAAAGTAACCGCTAGCACCTTGGGGATGAGAAGCAGACATTGAAACAATGACAGCCTCATTTCCAATAGTAACTGTACTACTAACAGTTGAAGCAGCAGTATTAATGATATTGGTACCGGAAGCTAATCCTTGAGCTACTGCTCCGCCGACAGCAATATTAGTGATAATTGTTCTTCCATTAGTCCCGCCACCAGCAATATCGGCAATAACATCAAAATTAGCTGAACTACCGGCGACTAAAGTAACCGGAGTTGTCAAATTGAAAATAACTTTATTATCAATTGACAGTGTGGCCGGACCGCCAACAACCGTTCCATTATTTCTCAGTCTGATATTGGCAATATCACTACCTACACATGAACCAGTATTGGTAAGAGTAACTTGACCTATAACCAAACCTTCATTGGAACCGGCAGAAATAGTGGATTGGTTTATAACAATATTTGCTTCACCAACCTTAGCAGTGGTTTTTGGTAAAGTTTCGTACTTGCTAACTGATAATGCTCCTAATTGTCCGGCTGGGACAATCATAAAACTATTACCAACTACTGGATAATTACCTCCAAAGACAGCGTTAGATGTAATAGCAGTGGCGGAAGCAAGTCCGTATCTGATAACAGCCATAGTACCAGCGCCAGAACCAATAGTAGCTTTAACTGAAATTGTTCGTGAACTATTGGCAGGAATCGATAAAGCAGGAACTATAACAAAGTTAACTTGATTTCCAGCTGGTGTTCGAGATGTTCCAACTGGGATCAATTGCTCGTCACTCAAGGATACAGCAGAAACATCGGTTGAACCGGTAGCTTCAGTTGTTCCATATGATTGAAGAGTTAATCCAGTAACGCTAACAGCGCTATCTCCGGCAGTAAATACTAATTTAACAACAGTATTAGCAGCAGAACCTTTCTGAACGTTAGCAGCTGGAGGAGTGTCTTCAGCTAAAGCAACTGTTAAAGGAGCAACGACTGGAGTTGTTGTTCCACCATCGCATTTAACGCCAGTAGTAGGACTGTATCCTGCGGTTGAAGTACAACCTGCGGGTAAAGTTACGACTGGAGTTGTTTCTCCGGTGTCGCATTTAACGCCAGTAGTAGAACTGTATCCTGCAGTTGAAGTACAACCTGCGGGTAAAGTTACACTAGTTGTTCCAGCAGTTAATAAGCTGTTTAGTTTGGCTCTGGTTGTTGAACCAACAAAACCAGTTCCTTCAGTTAAGCCATAAGAAGCCAAAACTTCTTCGGCATATTCCTCCTGAAAACCAACAACAGCAGTTTTGGTCAATTGACCAAAATAACTGGTCTCGTTTCCAGCAGAACCTATACCTGAAGCGGCTAACTGAGTTGCGGAATTACTGTTTAAGACAATCTGTAAATATTTTACAGCGTCTCCAGTATCTCCTAATTTGAGCGAAGCATCAAAGGTAAAATCAGAAGGAACGCCAGTAATAGCTCCTCCGGCAGTTGTACCTCCGGCAGCATCTATCTGAACCTGTAAGGCAGCTACTTGAGCTAACAAACTGTCAATTGTTGCCTGAAGATCTTCTTCAGCCGTAGCTGAAGCTATTCCAGGTCCAACCATCCAGACAGCGCAAGTCAAAGCAGTTATGCTCGCAACAATCTTTTTAAACGTATTATTCATTTTTATTATTTTATTTTAATTAATAATTTCGACTTAATTCTTTTTATCGTGTTCGACCATTTACTTCGTGACTTTACGTATTAGCCACGAGGTTCACGACTTTTTTCCAATTTCCAATTTTATTATTTAATCGATGATCTTTTTCAAAAATCATCTTTACCTTCGTTCTGCTATAGCAGAACTTGGTTATTAGTAACTTAAAAAATATATTTTTATTAAAGCAGAATTATAATCACCTGCCTCAAAAGATTCTTTTGCCTGATTTAAAACTTCTTGTTGTTCGTCGGTCAAAGTTCCATTTTCTAATTCTTCAATCTCTTCTTCGGCAATACTCTTGGCTATGTTTTGATATTCGTTTTCCAAATCTCCTGCTTCACCCATTACTACCCCTAAACTTTTTATCTTCTCTGTATTTTGTCTTATTTTAACAATTTCTTGATTAGCTTCAATTGCTTGTTTTGGATCTTTTATTTTAGATATATCTTTAACAGCTTTTGCCTTGCTTTTTTCTACTTCTTCAATAGCCTGAGCTAATTTTTGTCCTTGGTGAGTTTCAGCAATTTCATTTAAATCTTCCAATCTCTTATTGGCGATTTCCAGATTATACTTTGGCATTTCACTTTCCGAAACAAAAACTGCCTGGCCTTTTTCAGCCATCTTTTTGACTGAATATAAAAGTTCGCCTGGCAGAGCATTCTGACTGAAAGCAAATAAGCCGAATAAAACTCCGAAAGTGCTCACTGTTACCAGCGCCGGCTTCCAAAACATCTTCCAAAACGGAAAGAAGTTAATAGAGATCCGCTCTCTTCCTATCTCTTCTCCTAAGAGTTGAGTTTTAGTTAAAAAAACCCAATCTTTACTGGGTTCAATCTGGCGAAGTTTGCGGATTTTGCCGATGAGTTCTTTATCGGTGTTCATTAGTATTACGACGAAAATAATCGAGAAACGTTACACCTAACTGAGCTTAGTTTTAAGAGATTTTAACGCCCGGTGAAGTTGGATTCTAATAGCTGGTTTTGATTTGTTCGTCATTTTAGCTATTTTAGCCGTAGATAAGCCGTCCAAATAGTGCCAAATAATCACATTTTGATAGCTATCTTTTAGGTCGGCTAAAGCTATTTTAACTGTATCTATATCTGAACTTAAAATGGCTTTTTCCTCTGAATTTATTCGAGGGTCAACGATATTAACATAGTCGGCTGAAATAAGCTGAGTTTTTCCTTTCTCCCGATAATGGTCGATAACTAAATTCCTGGCAATTCTATACAGAAACGCCTGAGGATTATCAATCTTATCTCCTTTTTTAAAGCTTTTCCAGCCCCGTAAAAAAGTCTCGGAAGATAAATCCTGAGCAATTTCCTTAGAGCTTACCTTTAAAAAGATAAAACGGTAGATTTTATTGATGTATTGATCGTAAATTTTACTAAAGTTTTTTTGTAAATTAGTCATAATATTAGGTAGGACATAGTGTCCTACCTTATATATATGTATGTCCTAACTATGTCCTAAGTCTTTTTACCTGGTAAAAGGTTTCATTTTTCTCTCCCATCCTTTCAATCAAGCCATTAACTAAAAGATTTTCAAAATCCCTTCTCAAAGTTCTTTTGGTCACTTCTGGAAAAAGCTCTTGAAGTTCTCCAACTTGCGCTCTTCCCCTTTCTTTCAAAATTAGTAAAATCTTTTCCTGTCTTGAACCACCTCCATCCTCCCCAATTTTATGAGATTCAACCTCGTAAAATTTGGACTCTTTCAATTCCTTTAATTCTTCTCCCATTTTAATATATTCTTCTTGAATACTCAAGACATCTTGAGGACTAACCCAGTTCTGGTTTTTAGCCACTTCAAAAAAACTATTTAATGTTTCCAAATCTGTTTTCGTCGGTTTAGCTAAAATACTGTCGGCTATTTCCCGCATTTTATACCTCAAAGGTTCTTTTCTAGGAAAAAGCAAAGTTAGACGATAAAGGTTATTAGTCAGTTTAATAAAAGGTTCATTTCCCATAATCAAAGTATTAAAAAACTATAGCAAAAATAAACGCTATAGTCAAAAATATTTAAGCCGACAGGAAAATATTAATAGTATTGATTATTCTCTTGAATAATAAGAGCGTTATCCCAGGCCTCAACATCTTTGGTATTGTCTCTGAAAGTAGAATTTTTGAGAGTAGGACCGTTATTATTTGCATCGTTGCCGTTTACTAAAAGAGCAATTGCCAAACCGTTATTATAAGCGGTTTGATGATTAAGAAACTGAACATTATCTATAATAGAAGAGGATTGAGATAAATAAAGACCTCTATTTTTATTGTTTTGAAAAATCGAATTTTTGAAGCTAACAAAACTTTCTCTAACCATAACAGTAGTTCTATCCCAGAAACAAGCTTTATTTCCGCCGTATTCAATAATTACATTTTCCAATTCAGAATTAATACTCTCATTAGTAAAATAAATCTGTCCCCAGTCTCCAGGTTGAGGATTTTTATTATATGAAGTAAAAATAATTTTCTCGTTTTCTGTTCCAATTGCTTTTAGAGTTCCTTTTATCCAGAAACCACTAGTGGAATCATAAAATTTTATTATTGTTCCAGGCACCAAAGTAAAAGTGTAGCCAAGTCCAAGCTGTAATCCTCCATCAACAATATATGGCAAATTTGACTGCCATGTAATATCCTGATTTATTGTATTGTCGGCATAAACAAAAATTCCATTTATATCATTTGTATCGCCCAGCATTTGATTATCTTGGAAAATAGGATAGGAGTTAGAAACATAAATTGGTTTTTTGTTTTCCCTAAAAATGTTATTTTTAATTTCCGAAGAAACGTTGTTAGTAATATAAACACCATAAACATTATTTTCAAAAATGCAATTTTTAACAGCAGGACTGCCGCCCTGAATTGAAAGGGCGCTTCCATAAATGCTTTCAGAAATAGTGTTAGAAAACTTAACATTGTCAATAATAGTAGCGGAGAGAGGGTCAATTAAATAAACTGCTCTGTCTTTATTGTTTTCAAAAACCGAATTTTTAATAGTGATTGAAGTATTTTTAACCACAACCGCTCCCGATTCCGGAGGGCATGGATATCCGGCATATTTAACCACAACATTATTTAATTGGGAATCAGCGCTGGTGGAACTAAAATAAATTTGCCTCCAGTTGCCGGGCTGAAGATTATTACTATTAGAGGTAAAAACAATCTTTTCGTCTTCAGTGCCAACGGCTTTCAAAGTTCCTTGCACCAATAATCTGCCATTAGGACTGCCGAATTTTATTACCACTCCCGGCTCAATAGTTAAGGTGCTGTTTTCGGGAATAACAGCAGTACTTTCAATAAGATAGGGGCTGTTAATTTTGGGCAAAACTGATAAATTGATTGTTCCGGAAATTTCAGTTAAAAATTTAGAAGACAGAGTTTGTAATTCAAAATCCTGAGAATTGTCATATGTATCAATATAGTTATTATCCGTATCTAACTTTCTAATTAAATTTTGATTTTCAGCAGGATTTTGAGGAAAAGCGGTTCCTTCAAATAAAACATTATTGAAATCTCCCCATCCAACCGCATCCAGAATTATACTTTCATCGTTTTTAATAAAAAGAATACCTACGCCATTGTTTAGAGAAATTGTTTGCGTGGTTTGTGCCTCGGCGCTAACAGAAGAAGGAAAATCTCCATCTTTAGAACAAGCCCAGAGATATTCTTCTTGAGCTGGAATTTTAGCTTCCGAATCTCCTAACCAGGATTTTATACTAATATTTTCGGTTCCTGATTGAGTTCTTTTGACTAATTTAAAATGGCCGGAAGTATAATCCCCAAGATAAATATCTTCTTGGGTCGGATTAAATAAACGGATAAAATCATGAGTGGTTTGCGCATCGCCAGCCTGAATTTCAGTAATTAAAATTTTTGGTTTGGGTTCTGAATTACAACTCTGATTATACCAATAACCCATTACTGCCTCACAATCGATTTGATTAGTACATAAATCTAAGTTTTCTAAATTGCAAACTGGCTCTGCCTCGGGTTCAGACTCAGGATCAGAATTGCAAGTTTCACTGTACCAATAACCTTGTGCAGATTCACAATCGGTTTGATTAGTACATAAATCTAAGTTTTCTGAATCGCAAACCAACTCTGGATCTGATTCGGGATCCGGTTCAGGTTCAGCATTTAAGTTACAAGTTTCGCTGTACCAATATAAACTGATTCCCTCGCATAATTCTTGAGTAATACATAAGTTTAAGTTTTCTGAATCGCAAACTGGTCCAGGTTCAGGATCTGGTTCAGGGTCTGGTGTATAGCCACCACCAGAATACACATAATAGCCGTTACTGTTTGCTTTTTTTGGCGTACCTCCGATATTACTGCTGGTCTGCCAAGTTAAATTATTTTTCCTCTCCATTGTTCTCTTAGAACTATTATCGCCATCTGACCAATCTGAATTAGTTAAAACTTCATCTTGAAGCTGGCAATTTTCATCAAAAAGATAAATCGCCTCATTTGTATTGCCCAACCCGCCGGTATAAATTAAATCAGCCGCTACATTTGGAACAGAATTGTCATCTGTCCTTTCTAAAAGATAAAATCCATTAGCTGGTATTTGATTTTCTTTAGTAAAAATAATTTCAATTTGATTATCTTTGTCTAAAAGCTGCCAGCCGGCTAAATTAACCGCAGTACCTGAAATATTTCTTAATTCAATCCACTCGTCAGCAGCTGAATTAGTAGTTCCCATCCAAGCAATTTCGTTAATAATAATTTTGTTTTTAGCCGGTGAATCTTCTGAATTTACCATACATATCACTGGCTCTAGATGGACTTCATCTTTGTTTTCTTCGTCTTCTTCCTCTTTTGTTTCTTCTTTAACTTCATCAATATTTTCAATTTCTTTTTCTTCGTCTAAGCTTGTAACTTTTTCATTCGTTGTTTCAAATTTTGTTGAAAAATTATCAAACCCTTGTTGAATCGCATTTAAAATTAATTCCGAATTGTCACCCATTTTCTGTAAAATCATCTGCTCTATTTCCTGCCTTATTTCTTGTTTTGCTTGTTCAATCATCTGTTCGGTTGAAATTTCTTCTGCTTTAACTGTTCTATTTTCACCTATTGCTGCCGGTGAAATTGAACTGAATTCAAAAAAGGTTGATTTTATTTTATCCCAGATAGTTACCAAGTTTAACGATTTCCCGGTTGCCTTGGTAATCATCACATCTATATTGCCAATTGCAGTTTCTATTGGTTTTAACAGATGTCTTTGCCAAAAACTAAGCGGTTTTATGCCAAAATCCGGCACCGAATCAGAAAAAGTAATTTCAATTGATGGACCTTCTGCCCAATTATAATTATCTAATTTTCCTCTTTCTACTGTTCCTTGAATTTCAGCAATAAAAGGTGAAATGTCGTGATTAAGAGATATACCTTTCATAAACCCAACAGTTTTTTCAAGATTTGGTAATTCAATAGGATTTGGTGAATAAAACCTTATTTCTGTTTTTGCTTTTTTATTATCTATTTGTTGATAAATAATAATATATTGAAGAGTAATTTCTTTTTGTTCTCTTTGATAAGTTTTATATTTAAATTGTATAGCTCCGGGCGATACTTTAATTTTATCTTGAAACAGTTTTTGGGTGGCATAATCAATCGCCATTTTTACGGTCTCTTTTTCAAACTTATTCATTGCTACTGAAATGTCTTTTGCTCCAAATAAGCGAGCCATATCTATTGCAGTTTTTATTATTTTTCCGGTAATTTCTATCGGCGCATCAACTAAAAGATGATTTAAAATATGAATTTTTGATATATTATTAAGAATTGCTATCACAGCTATCTGTTCATCGGTAGCGGTTGAAGTTATTAAGTCAATTCCTTCATTAACAAATACTTGATACAAGGTATCAAGTATTTTCTCAGCGTCTTCTCCGGGCAGTTCAAGGTATTCTCCTGTTTCCAACGGCGTAATATTTTCAAAATCATCAGCCAAACAAATTTTAGGTAAAACCAAAAAAGCCGCTAAAGCGACTAATGAGATTATTAATAAAGATTTTCTGGTCATAATTTTCTTTTCCTCCTTATTTCCCCTCCTTATTTATTTTTTAATCAATAGAAACTGTTTTTAAAAACTCATCAAATTCTTCAATACATTGCTCTTTTTCATCTGGTCCCCAGGAAACACCAAAATTATATAATTTATCTTTATTAGGGAAATAAATAGAAACTCCCGGACCAAAAACTGAACTGTCAAAAGTATTTTTTAGAACAGGATGATTATTTATAGTTGTTAATTCAAATTTATCAGGTTTCACTAATATACTATGGACTTCCTCTATTTCTTTTTTTATATCTTCAAAGTCCATTTTTTTGTATACTACAGCCATTTCTATCCCACACCCTTTCTGTAAAGGAGTTAATTCGTTTAACCACTTTTCTTCTATGTCCGAAGTATAAAACACAACTGAGCCCTCAAGAAGGTTTATTTTTTTAACTTCCCAGCCATCCGGCACCTGAACCGTTAAACCAGCTCTTTTATTTTCAACAAATACTTTGGAGCCGATTTCTTTTATCACATAGTCTTCCGGACTACCTTTAATTTCTCTATTTTGCCAATAAAAAATTCCTCCAAAAATAAGAGCTAAAAGAATAATTGGCAAAATAATTAGTTTTCGCTTTTTAACCATAATATCTTCTTCTACAATATATAAACAATTTTGTCAACCCCTCTGTCAATTTTACGGCCGTGCCGTTTGTAGATAAAATTCTTATTTGTATACTTTGAACTGGAATAAAAAAAGCCCATCGCTGGGCAGTTTTTTTATAATCTATATTAAGCGTCCCACAACGCATCTTGTGGAACAAAAAAATCGCCAAGTGAGCGATTTTTAGTTTCAGAATCTTTACCGTCCCAGATCTATTGACTTAAATTGTTATTTGTGGTTAAATAATTATCCACAGGTAATAGTAGTTAAAAGGTGGTTATGGTGTATAATTAACGAACAGGTGCACGCCTGTTACAAAATCGTCATAAACGTGCACCCGTTTATACCCTATATACCATACTTATGCTCTTTTTGTGCTTCTAACCTGAAGGATTAAAGTTATGTTAAAGTTATATTAAACCTATGTTAAAGTTAAGTTCAGGTTTAGTCGAAAGAAAATTAATCGAGCTAAATCTCGCTGTTTTTACTATTGGCGAGTTTAGTAAAACTTTTCGCATCAAACTATCTACGGCACGATCTTTTTTGTCACGCAACTCTAGAAAAGAAAACTCTTCTTTTTCAAGACTTAAAATAGGGCTTTACTCTTTTAATCTTAATCCGCCAACCAGGCTTGAAATTGCTAATAAATTATACAAACCTTCTTATGTTTCTTTTGAAAGCGCTTTGTCTTATTATGACATTATTCCTGAAACAGTTTATGGAGTAACTTCTGCTACTACAAAAAGATCAAAAAATTTTCGTGTTCAGAACTCTCTTTTTAATTACTTAAGAATTAAAAAAATACTTTTTTTTGGTTATCAACCAAGAAAAATTAAAGGGAAAACAATATTAATTGCTGAAAAAGAAAAGGCATTATTAGATTATATTTATCTTCTGTCGTTAAATAAACAACCTATTAACGAAAGATTAGATTTAGAAAAAATAGAGACAGAAAAATTGGGTTATTATGTTAAATATTACAAACGAAATCTAAAAAAAAATAAAGTGTTTATAAACTTAATTAAAAAAATTTATAAATAATTATGATAACACGACAATTTATTACAGGCTTAGCCACAAAACATCAAACAACGGAGGAAAATATTGCAAGGGAATATTGTCAACATTTATTCTTGTCTTATTTTTATAAAAAAACAGGTTCCGAGAAGGTTATTTTTAAAGGAGGAACCGCCTTAAGAATAATTTTTAATAGCCCAAGATTCTCAGAAGATCTTGATTTTTCTGCTATAAATGGGGAAAAGATTAACTATTCAGAAATTAATAAACTTGTTGATGAAACACTTAATGATATTAAAGAAGAAGGGATTCAATGTGAAAAAATAATTAAACTTGGAACTCAGGGAGAAACAACTGGAGGATACTTCGCTATTATAAAACTAAAAATGCTAGAGTTCGATTCTGAAATACGAATACAAATTTCTTTTCGTGATCCAGAAAAAGTAGAAAGAAACGATACGCTGGTTCAAAGCGATTTCAGTGCCCCTTATGGTGTTACTTTTTTAACAGAATCTATGTTGGTTGCTGAAAAAATACAAGCTTTATTAAAGCGTAAAAAGCCTCGTGATTTTTTTGATTTATATTTTATATTAAGACACCCTGTTTTGAATAAATATGTGTCTAAAAAAGAAGGATTAAAAAACGAGATATTAAGTGCTCTTTCAGAAATGAGTAGTTTAGAAAAAGAACTAAAGCTTTTTTTACCCGTAAGTCTACAAAATACAGTTTTAAGAGACTTTAAAGAACGCCTAAAAAAAGAAATAGAAATATATCTACAATAGATCTGGGACGGTAAAGATTCTGAAACTAAAAATCGCTCACTTGGCGATTTTTTTGTCCCACAAGATGCGTTGTGGGACGCTTAATATAGATTATAAAAAAACTGCCCAGCGATGGGCTTTTTTGTTTGACTCCCCTTATGCAACACGCTTAGAACTTTAGATTGGGTAAGAATAAGGAAAGAACTAAGAGAATTAACTTCTTTAGTTGTGGGATTTGAATGATATTAAAATTTGGTTTCATGTTAAGTGTCCCACAATACACCTTGTAAACTCCTAAAATACACCTTGTAATTATGATAAAATAGAGTTTTAGAAATAGAAAATGCACAAGATACGTAGTGTGCGACATAAATTAGCAAATAAAGAAGGGACTGTTTCCGCAAGCGGATGAGTCCCTTTGGATGAGTCAGTCCCGACAGAGAGATGCCCAAAAGTACAGCCCCTCGCGCAATAGCTTCCTCCATGCTGCAGTTTCTTGCTTTTTCCTTTTTTGAAACGCGCATTCTATCGCTTTCCCATAGCTTTCCTCCACTTGACGAAACTTTACTGGATCAGCCTGTATGACTACTTGAATAGCCGAACCAATAACTGTCTTTGCCTGGCCGTTTTCCACTGCCTTCTCGCAAACCTCTTGAAGAGACATGATGACCTCCTTTGTGCAGACCTGTATTTAAATTACCAAATAAGTGGTAAAAAAGCAAAACACCATTGATACGCTGTAGAATACTTAACATAAATTATAAAAAACTGCCCAGCAATGGGCTTTTTAATTTGGCTTCCCCCCGTAAAACACATTTAGAACTTTAGACTAGAGAGTGATAAAAAATGAATTAAATGAGTTAAATTTTATATAAAAAATGAGCTCGGCAACAAAGCTACCGAGCTACTTGAGCTCTTTCGAGCCCCTACTTGCCGTTATAGGCAAGCTTTTTACACTTTGGGCATATTGCTATATGCCCGGATCCATAAGGAATCATCTCGACCTTCACTTTCTCCTTACAAGTTAAACAAGTCACCGTCACCTTTTCCTTCATTTTCCTATTCTCCTTTCATTGCTAATAAAATAATACCACATTTCTGTGGTATTGTCGAGTCGTAGTTCCCCCTATGCAACACGCTTAGAACCTTAGATTGGATAGAGATAAGAGAAGAATTAAGAGAATTAACTCCTTTAATTGCGGGGCTTGGACGATATTAGAACCTGTTTGGAAATAAAAAAAGAGGGACGGTGTTCTGTCTAAAGCATATTGACAGTAACCGCCCCTTTTTTGCCGTTCCCTTTACAGGGTTTACTCTCTAGAAAGGACTTCTAAGATTTCAGAGACATCGCCCCTAATTCCAGAGATATTGCCCCTGATTTCAGAGACATTGCCTTTGATTCCAGAGACATTGCCCCAGATTCCAGAGACATCTCCTCTGATTCCAGAGACATCTCCCCTGATTTCAGAGACATCGCCCCTGATTTCAGAGACATTGCCCCTGATTCCAGAGACATCTCCCCTGATTCCAGAGACATCTCCCCTGATTCCAGAGACATCTCCCCTGATTCCAGAGACATCTTTCCAGGTTCCAGAGACATCTCCCCTGATTCTAGAGACATCGCCCCAGATTCCAGAGACATCTCCCCTGATTCCAAAGACATCTCCCCTGATTCCAGAGATATCTCCCCTGATTCTAACTGCGTCTCCACAAATATACGAGGTGTCTCCAGTAAGATGTTGGGCGTTTGTCAGGATTGCTTTCACTCTTAGTGAAAGCTGGGTAAGAATTCTTTCCTCTTTTTTCTTGTCCATTAGTAGCCTCCTTTCTTTCTTTCTTTCTTTCTTTCTTTTCTTTCCTTGATTGTTAATAATAATAGTATAAACATTTAGACCAACTTGTCAACCAAAAAAACCGCCTGATTGGCGATTCTTTGAATAAAACTCCGGCAATAGGATTCGAACTATTATTCCCTATTGATTTTGAAAATTAATAGATATCCCGAGTTTTAAAAAAGTAAAAAGAATAAGAAGAATGCACGCGTATTCATCATTGGAAATATTTTTAAAGGCCGGCAAAGGATTTTATTTTAGAAATAGGAATAGCGATAACTTTGCCTGCTTTATTAACTATATTTAAGCCCAAAACACTGCCTTCGATGTCAAACAACGGACTTCCTGCTGCGCTATATTCTTCCGAGATATTAGTTTTAATAAAGTCTTCATTAAAAGTTTTTACAATCCCCTCGTTGACAATACTTGATGGTTTTTCATTTTCAAAAACAGTACCTATGAGAAAAACTCTTTCGCCTAATTCCAGTTTTTCTAAATCGGCAAAACTAACGGTAGGCAGATTTTCTTTTTCAAGTTTTATTAAAGCTAAATTATCTTTCCTGGACAAAATTTGAAAATAAATCTGCTCGCCATCTATAAAAAAAGAAAAGTCCGAGCCCTGCGGCACTAATTCGCTTAAAGTAACTATTAAGCCGTCAGAAGTAATAATTAAGCCAGAACCCTCGATAAACTTTCCAGTTTTCGTTTCAGCTCTTATGCCGACTACTGCTTTTTCCTTTTCTTTAATAACGTTCTGAAGAGCCGTGTTTTCTTGAATAATTATTTCTTTTCTCTCAGTAAGATAAACCGGGCTTTGTTCTAATCGATATTGATGAAAAAGCGGCTTTTCAATAAAATAGGGCCACAAAATCTGGTCGGCAAAAATGCCGCCAACCGTGCCGATTATAAAAACGACTAAAATT
>Ga0268285_1001157_pt1 | contig 13352 bp, 5 predicted proteins | sample saktaG_2_FD_190144 | JGI IMG/M metagenome (GOLD analysis project Ga0268285, IMG submission 190144) | Saline water microbial communities from Sakinaw Lake, British Columbia, Canada - sak_2013_06_06_120m | ecosystem: Environmental > Aquatic > Non-marine Saline and Alkaline > Saline ... | reverse complement strand
CATTTTATCAGTTGCCATTCTATACGTTCCTTTGTTAGCTTATCATCTAACCACCAATAAAACGGAACTATTCCGTAGCCATATGGTGGATTTTTAAATCCCTCTTTAATATTTGAATTGCCACTTCGGTCTGGTTTAGTGATTTTCATTTGCATTTCCTCATTTCACCATAATAATGTCTTTTCTTTAAAATAACATTATTAAATTTAATATTTAGCCTTTACCAAAAATAATCTTTTTTCTTTTGGTGCATTAAGACTTTGTGGTTCAATCCTTAATATGGTTGACGCTACAATCATTTTTCCATCATAATTCAATTGCCAACCGCTACGTTTGTTTATAACAGGGGTAATATCAATTGTAACGTTTGTAATATCAAGAAGCGTGGCTTATCGGAATACGGTGCAAATAAATTCTAAGAGGCACACAACCAGATCCACCTTCCAACTCAAAAACAGCTTCATCTTCTTCATTTAATAAGATTGATGTGAAAATATCATTAATAATTTCCCCTTTTTGTACAAAAGCTTTTATTGCACCGTGAATTGCCTCATATGAAACAGGTTCACAACTATCCGGAAATTCCTTTAAAATTGATAGGTACGTGTACGAAATGTCTGTAACATTAGGATTTGCAATGGGTCCATAGTTATAATGAAATTTAAGGGTTGGAGCATATTCATACACTATACTAAAAGTATCTCCCTTTTTGAGTGTTATTTCAGTGGTTCCTGTGTGAATTCCAAGCCAAAACTGTGTGTTTACACGATTAACAATGTTTGCAATTTGCGTCTTTGTTGCACGATAGGTGGCATTTGGATGAGCCTGAAGATTTAAAATACCATTTCGGTAAATTAAACCTTTATTTCCATTTGGTTCGCGGTATTGCTCGTCGATAACGCCCCCTCTATATACAGAGAACCATGTATTGGGGGTCAAGTCGTAATTAATTAAAATCTTTTCTTCGCCATTTTCAACCTTACATTGACCTTCTAAAATAATGCCAGACTCATTTCCAATTGCATATAAAGCATAGCAACTATAATCATAGGTAGGGCAACCCAACCAAGCAATATATGCTGAATTTACTCGAATATCTTTTACCACACGATACTTACAGTCAAAATAAATTCTTGATATATCATTTCCTGCAATAATTGTTGATTTTATTTCACCCTCAATGCAACCATCCTCACTTGTCATATAAAAAACCATATCCCCAAGCCAAGGTCCATAATTTTTGAAATGATATCTTGCAGCTCTCATTTTGTTTAGGTAATCTGCTTCTCCCACCGGAGAATATCTCAAAAAATCGCCTCCGCCATTATTTGAGCCCCAATTAAACTTATGGTCTATAGTACGTATGTCAGTGATTGTGCTATCAGACATATGAGATTCCGGACATATACAAAGAATTTCTTGATGATTTATTAGCCCTTGCACCCACATTTGTATTGCATAGCGATCAAGAGAGTTTCCGTAAATTGGATTGTCATCCCAGCCAAGCAATGAGAGTTGACGAAATTGAGCAGCATTTTGCTTTGAAAGCCCTGCAAAGCTCATATCAATGGTGAGGTTCTTGGTTTGATTTTGTTCAATAAAAATATTTGTATAATAGTGCATCCAAATATGTGGATAAGGTCGGGAGTAATTATCAAACTCATGACCATCACAGGAAACTTGTATGAGTAAAGGAACAATATTATTGTTATCATAAACTACGGGAAAACTCTCAGTTTGAAGTTGGCTTCCTATTTCAACTTTAGGTAATACCTCTCCATTCCTTTGCAACCGTCCAACTCCATTACGAGCAAATAAAAGCCTTATATTTACAGAGTCTCTTGAAGTATTAACCGCCTCCAAAGAATAGACCTCTTGATTTCTTGTGTTTAAGGGATTTAATGTAATTTTATAAGCACCGCTCATTTCATCAAGAAAAGCAAAATATTTTTCGTTTTTCGTGGTAACAGAGATTGAAGTATTACCTCTAAAACTATTATAAGTTTGAAAAGTATCAGTCAAACTATTTATTACAGGTAAAATATGGACGGTACAGTTTGCCCCCTCGGCACATAAAGTGATTTTATTATTATTAACATTGCAAGTCATATTGCCTGTATTACAAAAAACAAATGAATTATCACTTTTTGTTATAACTGCACCCTGATTAAAAGGTAAAATATCTATATTTTCAAAATCAAAATCCACTTCTATTATTGTTTCAACACAAATTCTTGTGTCTGATTCCACCAAAATTGCTGTAAAAGCTATACAATCTGCCCATGTATAAAAAACAAGTTCAAGTTCATGCTCTTTATGAAGTATGCCATCACTATCAAAAAGTTTAATGTTTTTTAAGTGAAGTTCATGACATATGCTCCCTGAATCATATACCATTAAGATATATTCTTTATTTATATCTTCCTTTGGTGCAAGTATTTTACCATTGTAAATAATTCTAAAAGAAGTATGAAACAAAATTTTAACAGGGGGTAAAGTTAAACCATAACGATAAGTATTTATTTCACTTATACGTTCTAATCCCACAGGCATACCTCTAAATCGAGAAATATCTAAGCGATAGTGAGGAGTTGCTATGTGAGCAATACCCTCCTTATTAAGTGAAAAATTTGGGCGGTTATGAATAGCTTCAAAGCCTCCATCCCACCAAAACCAATTTTGTGTTTCCATTTAAATTATCCTTTTATTAACATTATGTAAAGTTTATGAATTTGGATATAAATTGACCCAATTATTAAGCACTTTAAAAGCATCTAAACCACCACCTAAATAATCATAATCATTTTTTGCATCAATGCTTTTAACAAATGCCCAACTCGCATTCCACATTTGAACTATAAATGAAAAGTCTATAAGCCTTTTATATAAATAATTATTGCATTCACCAAAATATATCTCCAACATATGCCTTTGAGCCTTTTCATCGCATACCCACGCTAAGCATGCTAAATCAAAAAAAACATCTCCCATTTTAGTAAACTCAAAATCAAGAGTATATACAATGTCATCATTATATATGAAGTTGTTGGGAAATGGGTCATTATGGCATAAGCCATTGTACTTATCTGTGTCTTTTGATATTCTTTCTTTAATTTCTGAAAGTTTTTCGAGAAGACTATCAGTGTAATTTGGTAGCTGGAGATTTTTTATACTACATAAATTAAGACGCTCGGTTATATCCTCAAAAGGCGAAAAAACATAATCTGTTTTTACACACTCATCAAATGATATGAAACTTTGGCATAATTAAAGCGGTTGCTATCTATTCATATTTTTGTGTTATAAATTGAATAGCCAAAAGATGTTTTTTAATTGCTACTAAATCGCTAATTGAGATGCTTCCTGTTGTGAAAATATCTCCAGCTTCTAAATTTGCTCCTGATAAAACAAATATGTCCAATAAATGTGCTTTTATTGCTGCCAAATCAGTTATATTTATTATGCCATTACCATCAACATCACCATATATAACAATTGTATATGTATCCGTCAATACTCCATTAACCATAATATCAATTGTTGTTCCTGTATTAATTATATTATTTGGAGAAATATTACTGAACACTAAATCTGTATCACTACGAACATTAACAAAAGCTAAAAAATCGTTTATCGAAGAATTAGGTTGGATGTTTGAAATTCTTGTTTTGTTTAAGTTTACTATATATTTACCGAAATCTACTGGTGGCTTCTCTCCATAGGTTAAATAATAATTTATCTCAGCCTCTTTAAAACTTATGGTGCCGACATATAAAATAGTGCCATTCGGTACATTCCCAAAGTTTACAGAATTTAATGGAAAGAAATTTATAAATGGCGTTGAAAATGTAATGGTTGGATAAGCTTCACTCATTGTTAACTGACCGCTTAGATTTGAAAGTCCTTCCCCTTGATTTAAGAGGTTTACTAAACTCATATTTCCTCCCAATTTGTCACAACTGAAGTACTGCTCAGCTCCTCCGGTAAATGCACTTATAACGCACTGTCCTCCTATATATGATAAATATAAGTTTGATGAAATGTTTCTAATATAGAACCACGAGCCATTGCCTGGAACTCCTTTAAATTCCCAGTTTTGAGAATCATCATTGTTTAAATTACTTGATAAGAAAAGCTCTTGTGTAACAGGTGTTACACTAACAACACAATTTGCAACAAAACCTCCATCTGCTGTTATTGCAGTTATATTTGCTGTTCCAATAGAAACCGCTGTTACTACCCCATTCTCAGATACTGTAGAAACATTAGGGTTACTTGATGTCCAACTTACATTTTGGTTTATAGAATTTGTTGGAATTACAGTAGCGATTAAAGTTTCCGTACTAATAACAGTGATAGAAATATTGGATTTATTTAGCTTTACCCCTGTTGCATTGATTGAATCTGGATTATAATAAATCTCAATTTCGCCTAATTGAAAGAAATAATTACCACTTATTTTAGGTACTCTTGTAAGTTCAGTAGCTTCTACTTTAATATAGCGAGCATTAACTGTATTAAAAGTAAATATTGCACTTCCGTTTGGCTTAGGATAATTTGTTTTTGCTAAACTTGTTGTCCAATTTACATTATCTAAAGAAGTTTTTATTGTAAAATTGGTTGGAAAGCCCAAATTTTCATTTCCTGTATCACTTCTTGGATACAGCATTACATTATTTACCAAATATGAACTTTTTAAGTCAATTGTTATCCATTCAGATTCCCCATTTGATAATTGTGAACTTCTGCCATTTGAGCTCCAACCATATAGGGGAAATGACCAACTTTCAGTTTGCGGAACATAGGTTGTATTCCCATCAACTGCACGAATATTACCCCACCCGATATTTGAGAAATCAGTGCTTTCAACTGAGCTTGAATACAATACTGGTTTAAAAAGAGCCAAATTCTTTGAATCAACATTAGTATTGGTTAATCTAATTACAGTATCAACTTCATCCCATTCCTCTTCACTTTGCAAAGTTAATGTTACTGTTCCATCACTAGCTTGAGATAAATCCACTTCATGACTTGGGTTTAAAGTACATGCGGAAGTGAATCTTTTACCATCTGTAGGTGGTGGTAAAGTAAGTACATATCCAGAAGTTGGATGATTTAGAACATGAATATATTCATATTGACCGTCTAATGAGCTTGTTGCTGCTATACCATTAGGTAAGGCTGATATTTTTTGACCTTCTCTTCTAATATAAGATTTGCTTGGAACAACCTTTTGTAGTGATTCCTTTACTAATCCTATTTTTGTTCCAACAGCTAAATATGCAGTCCGCACACCAGTCTCCCATTGACCATCAAAATATGGTGATGTTCCCCACATTAAACCGGGGCCATCTGTTGCTACGCACGCTTGTAGAACCATATACCTATAAAGCTTGTCAGTAGTCATATAAAAATTTGAATTTGCTAGAGTTTGAGTAACTCCCCAATGGTCGGTTGTAACAAGTGCAGGAACCTCATAATATGCAGGCCAATCATCAGCATCATAAACAGATTCAGAACGAGACATCCAAGGGTCATGCCATGAAGGACGCCATACCTCTTTGATGCTATAGTTTGTAAGTTGATTAGCTGGAACTAATGATATTAATGGCAAATTAGAATATTGGCGTATTGTATCACGAAGTCTTATTACATCTAATTTATCTTCGGTTTCCGGATCACCACTCAAACCAAATTCGCTATCATATGCAACTCCGTACAAATCCTCACCATAACGCGATATAATATCTGCATATACATCACATAAAAAGTTATTCCAACGCTCATAATTATTTGTAGAATCATTCCAACCTAATTCCTCTTGTGATTCTTCTGAATAATCCGGACCGTTCAATGGATGAGTCATAAGCATTACTTTTATTCCTTCATCCTTAAGCCCAGATATTAATTCGCCTAAGAAATCACGTTTAGAGGAATAAACACCTACGCCTCTATAGTAATCAAGTGCCGCACTTGGATGTAAACTAACACCCAAACCATGAAAATTCGAAATCATAACATATTCAAATTGCATATCAGCTATATCATCAATAATAGGAGAGAGATCGTGAACATTTGTATAATTACTCATTCCACCTAAATCTTCTCCAAGAGGTCCAACATAACCGCATCCCAAATCAACCGTATTATTATTTGCAGACATGTGAATCATTAAACCATAACGCAAATTAGCATATGAATTAGGGACAAGTCCAATAATATCATTTATTATTGCCGAGTTTGTCGCAGTTGAAGAATAAAAATTAATATCATCAATATTTACTGTAGCACCGTCAAAACCATTTGTACTATCTCCGGTTGCAAACCACATACGGAAAGTAAAGGTATCAGTTGTATCAAATCCATCTACTATAGGCATATATATATAACCATCAAAGGCAGTTGGTAAGAAGAAAGCATCTCCATTTTCCTCTCCGGCATTCTCTGTTGTTATTCTATCGCCTAATAGATCAGTCATAATAACATTTTCGTTAAAATCATAATTATTAGCGCCTTGCCCTATATATGCTCTTAATGAGGTTCTTTGTGTTGAGTTGGTTTTCATTCTTAACACAATACCGTCATATGCCTTATCAGCTCCTGGAAGATCAACTGATTGTATTCCTATCCAACCAGTATCAAAATCCTCCGGCATCACTACCTTTAACGACCCTGTTCCTCTAAGTGGAGTTGAAGTTTCGCGGGTAATTGTAGGGTCATCTAATCCGGATGTATTTCCCCATAAGCCAAATCCATTTATGTCTGTTTCAAAATCTGCTACCGTATCAGTATAAAGATTATACAAATAAGGGCTATCATTGTCAATAATTCTTTCTGTTGCAGGGATTAATACTTGAAGTGGTAAAGAATATCCTTTTTCTTCATCACCCTGTTTTGTAATTTCATATACAACCCTTGCAAGAGTATAATTATCCGGTGATGTAATTGTTCCATCTGTATCTATTATATCTTCATAATCAGTTGTATATATTGTTTCACTATATCCTTCTGGCAATGATAAACTTGCTAATTCTTCATCTCCGATATCTGGCTTTGGAGCTACTAAAATATTAGCCGCAACCTGCTGTGCTTGGCTTTTATTTAATGTTGGAATAGTTCCAAGTTCTGGACGAGAAACATTATATTCTATTGGAGTAGGTCCTGCCGGTGTTGATTCATAAGCACCATAGTCAAGAATATAAAGATAATCACCTTCACCAAATGTAACATCTCCTGCATTAAAGAAAGCACCAAAGGCTTTTTGATAAATGTCATCTGTTGTGTACCCTGAGACTGGAAGTGATGAAGTGCACAATTCAGAATTGGAAATAGTATTATATGGTATTACTATATATCCTAAGAAATGAGCTGGAATTACTATACCAACACCGCTTACAACAGTGGCTTTTACTGGATTTGCTAAATCCGATGAAGAAATAAGTAATAACTGTGAGCCTACTGTATTTGTGTACCACTGACCACCATATAAAAATTTCATAAAGTAATTAATGTCTATTGTAGTATCATTATCAACTTTTATATAGATTCCTGTTTTATCGCTTGGTGTTGCTGACTCTATTGTGTCGGTTCCATATACTGTTGCAAATACATCTATTTCAGCAAATTGACATATTTTATCACTTCCAGATGTTCCAAATGTCAAACGAAGAGCATCATCCTCACCATAAGTAACTGGATCTATATGACCATGTGTTTCGGGTGTCCCTGGCCATGTTTCAAATTCTTCTTCCCCCCAGCTAGCTGAATTAAAATCTACAAAAGGAGTATAATTAGTAGAAAGGGCGTTTGGCTTATAAGTACCATAATTAAATATATAGAAGTTTTTATTCGCTGCTGGTTCTACATTACTTAATGTTCGTGAATAAAATCCAAATTTACCAGCATAAATATCATCCATTACATCTTCTTCTACAATGCTTTCAGTACCATTATTAGCATCACCATTAGATATTGATTCATATGGGAAAACTAAATAACCTCTAAAATCCGCTGGTACTTTTATCCCTTCTCCACTTATTACAGCAGTTCTTGAAAAAGCAAGATTATCTTCGGCAATTAAATAGGCATTGGTATCTCGAAGAAGAGATACCCATGTTACATCACCATTTTGATTTAGAATATGAGGATACATATACACAGATAAACCTGTATCATTATGCACATAAACATACATTCCTCTGCTTCCAGCATCATATAAATCTTGAATTTTAGTAGTGTATGAATCAATTGATGCTTGTGTAAAATGGAGTAGCCATTGAGTAGATTCCTGAGTATAGGTTAGTTTTACTGCGTCTATATCGTCTACATATTCATCCAATGAAACTGTGCCTCGTGAAGCCCACACGCTCCCAAGAGTAACAGCCGTGGTGTTAAAATCTGCTAATGTTGAAAAGGTACTTGTGCTAAATGTAACCTCTCCACTTGAAGTTGCAGATACAGTTAGAGCTAAAACAATTAATAGAATTAATATGCCCGAAATCAAAATACGCATTTTTGTTTTCATTTTTTTACATCCTTTCGTTTTTATTACATTTTCTTGTACCCGAATTCCATATGAACACGATAAAAAAACATTTTACGATGAATTCAGATTGGATTGTTTGTAGCACAACATAATTCTACTCCTTTCATAACATTTTTTAAGTGTTTGCTTGGTCTTTGCTAAAATTTGGTTGCCTATCAAATGCTATTTTTTACATAGCAAAAAACGAAAGTCATCAACTTTTCCACAGTTTATATAATGCAATGTGCGTACACTTCCTTTTACGGATAATCATTGCAAATTTTCAAATCAAATTGTCTTGCGATTTTCTTAATAAATATATTTTAAGAAATATCTAACAGGTGAACCAGGTGAACAAAAAAAGTTCACCTGTTAGATTTTAAAAATTACTACTGAGCTATACTTGCTATTCCTAAAATTTGCCTTTTAATTGCTAATAAATTACTAATAGAGAGACTAGTTTTTGTATGAATATTTGCAGCTTCTAAATTAACACCAGTTAGAACATTTATTTTAAGCAAATGTCCTTTTATTGCTGCCAAATCACTAATACTTATTACGCCATCACCATCAATATCACCATAAATAATAGCTGTGTAAGTTTTAGTTTTTACTTCATTTACCATAACATCAATTGTTGTTCCTGTTTGAATAATATTGTTTGCAGCTAAATTATTAAATACTAATTCTGTTCCACTTTGTGGTGTAACCCCTGCAAGAAATTCACTTGTTGATGTGTTTGGCTGAATTTTTGATATGTAATATCCAGCTACTCTATAGTTCCCAAAGTCTACAGAAATATCTGCGGTTTCTAATTCAGTATAACTTAAATAATTTCTTACTTTATCTTGAACGAATGAGATAGTTCCAATATACATTTCAGTCCCATTAGGGTCATTACCAAACATTGTAGAATTTAATGGGACAAAATTACTAAATTCACTTGAAAATATAATTTCAGGATAGGTATCACTTGTTGAAAATTGACCATCCACCATTGCAATTCCTTTTGTTTGATCCATTAAGTTCACCAAACTTGAATTGTTTCCTAACCTATCACAGCTCCAATATTGTTCCCCTGATGCGGCAAATATACTTAAAACAATGTTGCCTCCGGAATATGTTAAATATTTGCCTGTTGCTATATGCTTAATAAAGAACCATGAGCCATTTCCGGGAACACCCTTAAATTGCCAATTTTGAGCATTATTATAGGTTGGTATAGTTGTTAAGTGTAATGATGGAGCTGTAGCAGTTACTGTGAAAGAACAAGTTCCTGAAAAGCTACCATCTACTGTTGTTGCCGTAATGTCTACTATTCCAGGTGCTACACCTGTTACTACACCCGAAGTATTTACTGTTGCAATAGCTTCATCATCAGAAACCCAGATTGCAGCTTTATTTGAAGCATTTGATGGGCTTACTCTTGCTGTTAAAGCACAGGTATTACCAACTACTGCTTGTGCCTCTGATGTTACTGTTACACCAGTAACCGGTACATTTTCTACACTTATTTCACCTTCAATTGCTGCAATAATTACCGCATTGCTTTTTTGTGAATTATAATAGTAGAAATCATCCAAAAGTACTGTAGCTCCTGCCCAGCCATTCACTGAATCTCCTGTTGCAAACCACATAGCCATACGAAGCTTTGTTGTCATATCAAAGCCTGCTGGTTTAGGAAAAAATACATAACCATCTAAGTCTGTAGGCAAATATATCTGGTAGCCTGAGCCATCATTCTGTCCAGCGTCATTAGCAGTTATTGTATTACCGTCTACATCTGTAACTACTGCACCCTCTGAACTCATCCAATCACTCCAGCTAAAATATGGCCTAAAACTAACCTTTGTGGCGGTATTATTTGGGTCCTTAATTATCTTGATTCTCATTATAATACCATCGTAATCCCCTATTGTCCCACCATCATCAGTAATAGAATTACAAGAGCCCATCCATCCAGTATCAAAATCTGATGGAAATTCTATTTTTTGTGAAGCTGTCCCATTTAGCGGAGTATTAGATTCAAGAGAATACACAGGGTCTGCTACTCCTGAAGCATTTGCCCATTGAGTAAGTGTTTGCGAATCTGGTCCAAAATTCATAATACTTTGTGCAGTACCATCAGTTGAATAATTTACTGCTGCAATAATTTCCTCATTGTTTTTTAGCGAATTATAATAGTAGAAATCATCCATAAGTACTGTAGCTCCTGCCCAACCATTGACGTCATCTCCAGTTGCAAACCAAAAAGCCGTACGAATCTTTGTTGACATATCAAAGCCTGATGGTTTAGGGAAAAATACATAGCCATCTAAGTCTGTAGGCAAATATATCTGGTAGCCTGAGCCATCATTCTGTCCAGCGTCATTAGCAGTTATTGTATTACCGTCTACATCTGTAACTACTGCACCCTCTGAACTCATCCAATCACTCCAGCTAAAATGCGGTCTGAATTTAACCCTTGTGGCAGTATTGTTTGGGTCCTTAATAATTTTTATTCTTACTACAATACCATCATAATCTGCTGATGTTCCACCAGCATCTTCATTATTACAGGAACCTATCCATCCACTATCAAAACCTGCAGGAACTTCTATTTTTGCCGATCCATTTCCACTTAGAGGATTTGCAGTCTCAGTTGAATATGTGGGATCAGCAACAACAGGATCTGAAGCATTTCCCCATATGCCAATCGTTCTTGACCCATATTCAAAATCCATAATTTTTTGTACTGTTCCTTCAATTGTATTAGCATTTACTGAAACGCCAAATCCTAATAATAAAGAGAATACCATTGCCAAAACAGTAATAATTGATAACATTTTTTTCATTTTTTTTCCTCCTAATTAATTTTGTTGTTTGTATTAAGAACATTAAAAACATTAAAAATAGTATTAGTAAATACACTCCTTTCATTATTAATTGTTTTTTATATAAATGTTGTATATATTAAGATATTAAGTGCTACATTTTTTCTTTAACAATTATTTAATATATACAAACATAATTTTATAATCTCTATTCCTTGATTCCTGAGCTTGCCATAGTTTCAATAATATTACTTTGGGTGAAAATAAATACGCTAATTGGAACAATCATCATAATTACAGCTACTGCTGAGCCAACTCCCGCTCTGGCAATTCCTCCTGAGATAATTTGATTTATTGCATAAGGCAAGGTCTTTAGCTGTTCGCTGTAAATAAATACACTTGAACCCATATTCCATAATCCTTGTATAGAAAAAACAATCATTGTAAGCCAAGCCGCTTTGACATTGGGCATTACAATTTTCCAGAATATAGTGAATTCGCCTGCTCCATCTATTTTAGCGGCTTCTAACAATGAATCATTCAACTGTTCCATAAACTGCTTCATTAAATAAAGTCCTAAAGATGTCCCCATTGCTGGAATTATAATTGCCTGATATGTATTTACCCATCCAAGATTAACCATTGTTAGGTAATTAGGTATTGAAGTTACAGCTGTACTAAACATTAGTGAAAGAATAATAATTTTAAATATAAACTTTGCACCTGGGAATTTATGCTTAGCAAGAGGATAAGCACACATTGATGCAAAAATTACCTGTCCTAATGTTCCCAAAACTGTTATAAAAAGTGTGTTGAAAAAATATCGTGAAATTGGAACCCATGAATTTTGAAGTAAATAGAATAAATCTAAAAAGTTTTTTAAGGTTGGATTGCGCGGTAATATTGGGGGAGGGAATAACCACAATTCATCAAGTGGCTTAAATGCGTTTCCAATTGTATATACTAAAGGAAGCGACATAAACACTCCAAATATTGTAATAAATGAAAATACAACAATATTACCTCCTAAGGAGCGATTTAACCGTTTTGTTTTATTTTTATGATTACTATAATTAAACCTCTTTTTCGGGGCAATACTTTCAGCCACTTTTATACACCAACTTTTAATAATAATTTTTGAACTAACTTATTTGACCCAACCATAATAATAAATAATATTGTAGCAATAGCACAAGCATAACCCATTTCAAATCTAATAGTGCCATAATCAGTTAAATGGTTCATAATGGTGTGTGCAGCATAATCAGTACTTGGAAAGCCACATAATAAAGAAATAGTATCTCCTATGCCAAATGACGCTGTAATACTTATAACTGCACCAAACATAAGCTGTGGTCGCATCATTGGCAAAGTGATAAACCACAATTCCTGCCACCTATTTTTTATACCATCAACGGCACCTGCTTCATAGAGGGTTCTATCAACATTTTGAAAGCCTGCAATAAACGCCAAGAAACTCGCTCCTATGCTAGACCACAAAATAATAAAGATAAGTATTGGCATCATATATTTTTTATCTGTCAACCATTGTAATGGCTCAAGAATAATTCCTAATTTCATTAAATAAGCATTTAGAAAGCCATTAGAGTCTCCACTAAAAATAAGTTGCCAAACCATAAAAATATTAGCTAATGTTGGAGCATAAAAAAGCAGTGTTAAAAAGGCTCTTGTTCTCGGTGCCAAGTCATTTACAAACCAAGCAAGCATTAAACACATCATATAGCTAATAGGTCCAGTAATTAATGCAAAAAGCAATGTGTTTTTAATAGCGATTAAAAATATACTATCTTTTAGAAAAAGATTGCTATAGTTTGAAAACCATACCCATTTAGCTGTCTCTAACATATTAAATTGAGTAAAGCTATAAAAAATTGCAATAATAACTGGTACCACTGTAAATGTTATGAAAATAGCCATAAAAGGTGCAATAAATACATAAGATATTCTGAATTTAATAATTTCATTCATTATTGCACTTACCTTTTTAAATGCTT
>Ga0268285_1001156_pt1 | contig 13356 bp, 7 predicted proteins | sample saktaG_2_FD_190144 | JGI IMG/M metagenome (GOLD analysis project Ga0268285, IMG submission 190144) | Saline water microbial communities from Sakinaw Lake, British Columbia, Canada - sak_2013_06_06_120m | ecosystem: Environmental > Aquatic > Non-marine Saline and Alkaline > Saline ... | reverse complement strand
TTCAAGCCCGGCGAGATTTTCTTCGATTCGACCGTGTTTCCGCTGGCGATAGATATGCCGATGGAGCCGAATGTCCCCGGCTATACGTACCGGGCGTTCGAGACGATAAAGAAAATCAAAAGCGATGCGAACATGAAGGGCGTGCATTGCTCGCTCGGTGTAAGCAACAGCGTCCGCGACCTGCCGGGGCGGAGGATTGGCGTTTGCAGGGCCTATCTCGCGAAGGCGATAGAGTATGGCCTGGATACCGGGATTGTCAATGTCGCGCACCACTACGGCCAAATCGAGCCGGCGCCGGAATTGCTGGAACTGGTTGATGCCTTCGCGAAGATGGACGGCTCGGCGGAACGGACGAACAAATCAATGGAACTGATGGGCAGGTTCTGCCGGGAGAATAGAAAAGGAGCGAAAAAATGAAAAAGGCTCGATTATTAAGGGGCGGCGTTTTTACGATTGCAATTATGCTGTTGTTCGCAGCTCTGACGGGTTGCCAGGTGCAGGAGCAGGAAAAGCTGACGGCCGTTTCGTTCACTGACGTTACTATCGCCGATGATTTCTGGGCGCCGCGGCTTCAAACCAACCGGAAGGTGACTATCCCTTATGATTTCGAAAAGTGCGAGCAAACCGGGCGAATCGATAACTTCGCAAAAGCGGGCGGCTTGATGGAAGGCCAATTCGAAGGTATCTACTTCAACGATTCCGACCTGTACAAGGTAATAGAAGGCGCCGCTTATTCGCTGAAAATCCATCCCGATCCGGAGCTTGAAAAATACGTCGACGGCGTGATTAAAAAGATCGCTGCGGCCCAGTGGGAAGACGGCTATCTCTATACCTTTTATTCACTCCCGAGACGGCAGCCGGAAAAACGCTGGACCGACGTTCGCAATATGCATGAGCTTTACTGTTCGGGACACTTCTTCGAAGCAGCCGTTGCCTACTACCAGGCTACCGGAAAAAGGGAGATTCTTGATGTGGCGATCAGGCTGGCCGATTATATCGACTCGGTTTTCGGCCCCGGCAAAAAACACGATGTCCCCGGACACGAGGAAATCGAGATAGGCCTTGTGAAGCTGTATGGCGTCACCGGCGAGCAGCGGTATCTCGCGCTTTCGAAGTTCTTCCTCGACGAGCGAGGCCGGGCCCACGGGCGAAAGATATACGGTGACTACTGCCAGGACCACAAGCCGGTCATCGAGCAGAAAGCGGCGGTCGGCCACGCAGTCCGGGCCGGGTATCTCTATTCCGGCATGGCGGATGTTGCCGCCCTGACTTCCGACGCCGACTACGTCGAGGCGCTCGGCCGGATATGGCAGGACGTCGTCTCGAAGAAGATGTATATCACCGGCGGCATCGGCGCCCGGGGCGGCGGCGAATCCTTCGGCGAGGACTACGAGTTGCCGAACGCGACGGCCTATTGCGAAACCTGTGCCGCCATCGCCAACGCCATGTGGAACCATCGGATGTCTTTGCTGCACGGCGACGCAAAGTACGTCGACGTTCTCGAACGGGTGATCTACAACGGATTTCTCTCCGGCATTTCTTTGAGCGGCAATAAGTTTTTCTACCCGAATCCGCTGGCCAGCGACGGCAAATATCAGCGAAGCCCGTGGTTCGGCTGCGCCTGCTGTCCGACGAACATCGTTCGTTTCATGCCGTCGCTTCCGGGCTATGCCTACGCTCAGCAGGCTGATAATGTGTATGTGAACCTTTTTATTGCCGGAAGCGCTGAGATCAAGCTGCCCGACAATACAATTCACCTGCAGCAGCAGACGCGCTATCCCTGGGATGGCGACGTGAGAATTACGGTCGAGCCGGAACATGCCGGGCAGTTCACGGTTTGTGTTCGCATTCCCGGCTGGGCTCAAAACAGACCTGTGCCGAGCGACTTGTATAGCTATCCGGATAAAAGCCGGGAGAAGGTTTCACTCAAGGTCAACGGCAATCCGGTCGCTTTGGATATAGTTAAAGGCTATGCCCGGATTCGCAGGATGTGGGAGAAAGGCGATGCGATCGAATTGAATCTGCCGATGCCGATACGGCGGGTTGCGGCCCATCAGAAGGTCAAAGACAACCGCGGGCGAACCGCAGTCGAGCGAGGGCCCGTTGTCTATTGCTTCGAAGGAGCGGACAACCCGAAAGGCGTCACGAACCTGATTTTGCCGCCGGAAGCGAAATTGCAAAGCGAATATCACGGCGACCTGCTGGGCGGTATTGTGACAATAACCGGCCGCGGACAAATCCGCCAGGCCGGCAAAAAAGACGTAGAGGACATCGACGTGGTTGCTATTCCGTATTATGCCTGGGCACACCGCGGTAAAAACGAAATGGCTGTCTGGATGCCTAAATCCACTGAAACGGAGAATTGATGAAAATACGATACATCTTTTTAATCACAGCATTGCTTGTTGTTGGCTCGTTATTTGCGCCTGCTCAGGCGACAAACGCCAAAGATGAAACTTTTTTTGTCGCTGTCAGCGGCAGCGATTCCTGGTCGGGCCGGCTGCCCGCACCCAACCCGGACCGGACGGACGGTCCGTTCGCTACAGTTGGCGCCGCCTGCGCCGCTGCTCGAAAGCTGGGCACCGTCCAATCACGGAAAGTGATAATTCAAGCCGGCCGATATTTTCTTGATAAACCGCTGGAACTGAACGCCGGCGATGCGGGCCTTACAATAGAATCGGCGCCGGGGGCGGATGTTTGTCTCTACGGCGGAAGGAAAGTCACCGGCTGGAAACAGGACGGCGAAAAGTTCTATTCGGCTGCACTGCCCGGTGTCAAAGACAGAAAGTGGGATTTCCGTGCCCTTGTTGTAAACGGGCGCTTCTGCAGTCGCGCCCGGCTGCCGGAAGAAGGCTTCTTCGAACACCTCAGCAGCTTCGATGTCCCCTGGATGAGCACCACGGGCGGCGGCTGGAAACGCAAGCCTACGAGCGAGGAGTTGACGACGTTGAAGTACCGCTCCGAGGACATCGGTCCGTGGCTGGACGTCGGCAACGCGGAAGTGACGATTTATCACATGTGGGATGAGTCAATGGTGGGTCTGAAAGCCATGGATACCGTGACCCGCACCCTGACCTTCGCCAGTCCATCGGGCCATCCGCCGGGCGCTTTCGGTGTCAAAAAGTACGTTATCTGGAACGTCCGCGAGGGAATAACAGAGCCCGGACAGTGGTATCTCGACCGCACTGCCGGCAAGCTGGTCTATTGGCCGATGCCCGGAGAGGATATGGCTAAGGCCGAGGTCTTCGCCCCTGTCATCGAGTCGATCATTCGCATTCGGGGCACGCGGGAAAATCCCGCTCGGGATATTACGGTTCGCGGCCTTACGCTATCGGTGACAACCACGCCGCTCGAAGCGGGCGGCTTCGGGGCGGGAAAATTCGATGGGGCGATTTCCATTGCCTCAGCCGAGAACTGCCGCCTGATCGGGCTTCAAATCGTTAACGTCGGCGGGCAGGGAATCAAAGCTTCCGGCGACGGCCTGCGCATCGAGCGATGCCACGTCCACAACGCCGGCGCCTGCGGTATCAGATGCCGCGGGGCCGAAGCCGTCGTGACCGACAATCACATCAACGACATCGGGCTGACTTATCCCAGCGCCATCGCCTTACAGGGCGGCGGCAGGGACTGCATTTTAAGCCACAACGAGATCCACGATTGCCCCTATACCGCTGTCAATTGCGGCGGGCAGCGGAACCGGATCGAGCATAACCTGATTTACCATGCGATGAAAGAGCTGCACGATGGGGGCGGCATTTACTGCTTCGCGGGTAAGGACCTCGTGCTGCGGGGCAATTTCATCCGTGACATAATCGATACCGGCGGATACGGCGCCTCGGCTTATTATCTCGACGAGCGGTCTGAGAACTGCCTTATCGAGGGCAACCTTTCGGTTGGTATCCTTCGGCCTTCCCACAACCACATGGCCAAAGGCAATACGATTCGCAACAACGTTTTTATCAGCGATGCGGAAGCCAGGATTACGTTTCCGAAATCATCGAACTTTACTTTCGAGCGCAATGTCATCCGGGCCAAAGGCCAAATTGTGCTGGAGAATCCGGACGCGATTACTACGCTGCGGAATAATGTGCTGTTCAGCGCCGAGGGGAAAATTCAGTGCCGCAGGCTGAAGGACTACAGCCAGGCAGGCAATTATTCATTCGAAGCCGACCGGGAAAACCTGTCGGCTGACCCGCACATTATCGAGTTTGAAAAGGGGCGTGTCAGATTCGCCCCCGATTCGCCCGCGCTCAAGCTCGGCATAGAACCGATTGACGTTAGCGGCGCCGGTCCGCGTTTTCGATAAGAAGGTCGTGAGTCAGTGGGCTACCCCGCCTTTGTAAAATGGAGTCACTCCGGCGCGCCGGAGTTTTTACACTTGACGATTCTATGGGTTTGTGTTAAAAGACGAGAGTTTTATTGAATCGGATTAGAGTATAAGTGGATGGAGCCGAATTATGGTAGAAACCGATGAGAATCCGCAGACTCCGGAAAACGCCGGGGTAGAACAAACGGACCAACCTGTTAGTAAATCGCAGCCAATCGGCGCTGAGCAAGCATCAGTCAGCAAGGATGCCACGAATATGGCCATGTTATGTCACTTGCTGGCCATCTTCACCGGTTTTCTGGGTCCGCTGATTATTTGGCTTATCAAAAAAGACGATACGCCGTTTGTGGACCGTCACGGTAAAGAGGCCCTGAACTTCCAGCTTACGGTATTGATTGCGATGTTTGCTTCGGGTCTGTTGAGTTTTATTTGTATAGGATTTCTACTGATGTCTGTGGTTTGGATCGTGGATTTAATCTTCTGCATCATCGCAGCGGTTAAGACCAGCCGCGGTGAAGAGTATCGCTATCCTGTAGCCATTAGGTTCATCAAGTGAAATTCGTGCCGGCGTGACTTGTAAAGTGTCCGGGACTGGTTTCGGCAGCCTGTTCTCGCAGGTCGCGCCCCAACGGCGAGAGACTGCTCAGTATGCGATTCGTAATCAAGCTATTGGTCAGTTTGTGTGTGATTGCATTTTGCACACAGATAGGCCGCAAGATGCCTACATTGGCGGGACTGATTGCCGTGATGCCTTTGACCGGGCTGATCGTGCTTGTCTGGCTGTATCTCGATAATCCCGGCAACTTTGCCCTGATGACCGATTACACCAAGGGTGCGTTTTGGGGAATCGTGCCGACCATTTTGTTCTTCCTCGTGGCTTTTATATGTTTCCAGAAGCACCTGCCTTTGTGGATAGTGCTTTGCGCAAGCTTTGCCGTCTGGCTCGTCGGGGCATTCTTTCATCAGTGGCTGCTCAAGTAGAGTGGGCCTTGGCCTACCAATCCGCTCATGGTGGGGTAGAGCCCCACCCTACAATTCTGACCACACCTCGATTGCCGTCCACTTGTATCTTCTGGCCGGTCTTGATGATTTTCGTGCCGCCACCGACATTGACTACCGCGGGGATGCCGTATTCTCTGGCTACTATACTGCCGTGTGATATCATTCCGCCCTCATCCATGACGATTGCGACGGCCGGCACAAAATAGGGCGTCCAGCCAGGATCGGTAAAAGGCGCCACGAGTATTTCGCCCGGCAGTTCTGAGAATCACGCGGGCGTTGCCGGTGACCACGCCGGCGCTTACCGCGAGGCCTTTGAGCACTTCGGCGTCGGTTTCGAGCGGAGCCGGGGCGGTTTTTAAACGGGCAAGCAGTTTATTTTGCTCCAGATGCTCCTGGAACGCAGCAGCGGTAATACAGAAGCCGGCAGGGACCGCAAGTCCGAGCCGGCTCAGGCGGATGAGACTCAGGGCCTTACGAAAAGTCGCTCTCGGTTGAAGATTATGGCTGCCCGTGTTCTTGCACGATTGCCGCCGGCCCGCTATTATAACGTAATGTGACAGTTTCGGCATTCAAGAAAATGTGTGAAGGAGTCCTTCTATGAGAACAAACATCAACCGCCGCCAATTCATCAAGTCCCTTGGCCTGGGGGCCGGTGCCCTTATGCTGGGCGGCTGCGCCGGCCGTGGTAGGGGCAACCCCGTGTGGTTGCCCGATTCGCAGGGCGGCCACGTGGGGCCGCCCCTACATGCGCTTGAGGCTGCCACCCTGCCATCGTCGAAAAAGCCAAACTTCGTTATAATATTCTGCGACGATATGGGCTATGGCGACTTGGGTTGCTACGGCCATCCGACGATTCGCACGCCCAATCTTGACAAAATGGCTGCCGAGGGCCAGAAATGGACGAACTTTTATGTCGGTGCCTCGGTGTGCACGCCGAGCCGGGCGGCGCTGCTTACCGGAAGGCTTCCGATTCGCAGCGGGATGTGCAGCAACAATCGTCGCGTTCTGTTCCCTGATTCCGCGGGCGGCCTGCCACAAAGCGAAGTGACCATCGCCGAGGCGCTCAAAACAGAAGGATACGCCACGGCATGTGTCGGGAAATGGCACCTCGGGCATCTGCCGCAGTACCTGCCGACCAGTAACGGCTTCGATTCGTATTTCGGCATTCCGTACAGCAATGATATGGACAGGATTGCCGGCGAAGGACGGCAGGCTATGTTCGAGCCGAAAGTCGAGTATTTTAATGTCCCCCTGATGCGGGACGAGGAAATTATAGAACGCCCCGCCGACCAGAATACAATCACAAAACGCTACACGCAGGAAGCCGTCGAGTTCATCAAAAAGAGCAAAAACAAGCCCTTCTTTCTTTATCTGGCCCACAATCTGCCTCATGTGCCTCTGTTCGTATCGCAGAAATTCAAAGGCAGGAGCCTGCGGGGTATGTACGGTGACGTAGTCGAAGAAATAGACTGGGGCGTCGGGCAAATCCTCCAGAGTCTGCGGCGCGAAGGACTCGCCGAGAATACCTTCGTCGTCTTTACCTCCGATAATGGGCCCTGGCTGATCTTCAATGAACATGCCGGCTCAGCGGGTCTGCTTCGCGAGGGCAAAGGCTGCACGTTCGAGGGCGGGATGCGCGAGCCCTGCATTATGTGGTGGCCCGGCACGATTAAGCCCGGCGTCGTGAACGGTATGGGCGCCACGATGGATTTGTATACGACGATTCTGACGCTGGCCGGCGCGAAGGTGCCGGACGACCGCGTCGTCGATGGCCTGGACTTGTCGCCCGCTCTTTTCGGGACCGGACCCAGCCCGCGCAATACGATGTTCTACTACCGCGGCGCAAAGCTCTACGCGGCTCGAAAGGGTCCTTACAAAGCCCATTTCATCACAAAGCCCGCTTACGCCAAGGGCGCCGAAAAGATGCACGACCCGCCGCTGCTCTATCATCTCGGCCACGATCCTTCCGAGAAATACGATATTTCGAAGGACCATCCGGAAGTTATCCAAGATATCCGAAAAGAAGTTGCGCTGCACCTGGCGAACATGACGCCGGGCGAAGACCAATTGGCAAAGCGTATCGAGAAGAAAGGATAAGAACCCGCTATGAAGGCAAGAATCAATCGACGAGGATTCATCAAAGCTGCGGGTTTGACGGCGGCGGCGCTGGCAATGCCGGGATGCGGGGGCCACTTAAAGCAGGCATCGGGCGTGAAATCTACGGACAAACCGAATGTTGTTATCGTATTCTGCGATGATGTCGGCTACGCCGACATCGGTGTCTTCGGGGCCAAAGGATACGAGACGCCCAACCTTGACCGAATGGCGGCAGAGGGTGTGAAGTTTACGGATTTTTACGCCGCTGCCTCGTCGTGCACGCCATCGCGGGCGGCGTTGATGACCGGCTGCTATCCGCAGCGTGTCAGCCTGCCGAACGTGATCGGCCCGAACGCTAAAATCGGCCTCAGCGACCAGGAGCAAACCATCGCCGAAACTCTCAAGCCGCTCGGCTACGCAACCGCCTGTTACGGCAAATGGCACCTGGGCCATCATCCCGAATTTTTGCCGACCCGGCACGGATTCGACGAATACTTCGGCCTGCCATACTCGAACGACATGTGGCCTAACCACCCGACCAATAAGAGCTTCCCCGACCTGCCGCTTATCGAGGGCGAGAGAATCCTCGAATACAATCCCGACCAGACGCAGCTTACTACCTGGTACACCGAGCGTGCCGTCAGGTTCATCGAGAAGAATAAGGGCCAGCCATTCTTCCTGTACCTGCCTCATTCGATGGCGCACGTTCCATTGTTCGTATCCGACAAATTCAAGGGCAAATCCAAGCGGGGTTTGTATGGCGACGTCATGATGGAAATCGACTGGTCTGTCGGGCAGATCCTTTCGACGCTGAAGCGATTGGATATCGACGAAAAGACATTGGTTATATTCTGTTCGGACAACGGGCCGTGGCTGAGCTATGGCGAGCACGCCGGCCTGGCCAACCCGCTGCGTGAGGGAAAAGGCACAAGCTTCGACGGCGGCCACAGGGAACCGACTGTTATGCGCATGCCCGGCAGAATTCCCGCCGGCACCGTTTGCAACGAACCCGCTTCGACGATGGATATTCTGCCGACTATCGCAAATCTGACCGGGGCGATACTGCCCGCTCACCGAATTGACGGCAAAGACATCTGGCCGTTGATATCGGGTGTGCCCGGCGCTAAATCGCCGCACGAAGCATTTTTCTATTACCGCGGCTTTGCGCTGGAGGCGGTTCGCAGCGGAAAATGGAAACTGCACCTGCCGCATTCTTACCGTACACTTGCCGGACGACAAGGCGGAACGGGCGGCCAGCCGGCCAAATACGAGCAGGGTAAAATCGGCCCGGCGTTATTTAACCTGGCCGGCGATATAGGCGAGCAGCACGATGTTTCTGCCCGGCATCCGAAAGTGGTCGAGCGGCTCATGGCTTTGGCGGATGAGATGCGGCAGGACCTGGGCGATTCGGCTCAGAAAATGACAGGGCAAAACAGAAGGCCGCCGGGCCACGTATAATCGGCATCGGCACAACCTGTACATGCGATTCCGGCCTGAAAACAAGGCAACCAACTGAAGCGGGTAAAATTCTCAAGAAAATCTGCGAAATTTGACGAAATATACTTGATAGAGAAAACTTATTTGTGCTACAATCGTATATAGATACAGGCAGGCTTGAATTTATTATATTTTGAGTCGTTATCATAATCATATTTGTTTGTTTTATCATATCCTAAACCCGCCTGCCAAAACGAAGGTTCTTTTTCAGTTTGGCTTAAACCCTTTGAGTCGAGGACAGTTTTGCGCACAAGATTTGCGCCCTTATGGAAGACAAAACAAATAGGCAGGTTTGAAAATCTTATCATAATTTAAGTTGTTATCATTTTCGTTTTTGTTTCATATCTTCGACCTGCCTGCCGGATGTTCGGCTTGGATTCTTATCACACAATCAGCCTTAAGGGCGACTCGGCCCGATTGCGCGGAGCTTCCCGGCGAATCCGGCTTTACGAGTTTGTTTGAGCCGACCGTTTTAAGCTAACAATTGGTGCTAAGCGCGATGTGTTATTTGTAGCATGGACTTTATGAGGAGTATAGGAAATGCGAAGAATGACTGTTGATGAGATAGTTAGCGGGGACATAGTTGACAGCGAAACTCTGATGCCCGTAATAAACCACATTCCGGCGGATGGTTTCTTATCGAATAGTGGCGCACCAGCTATCTCCAGACAAACAAGCATCAACTGGCTGATGCTGATATATTTTGCTTCCGGCGCATGTTCTCTGATAGATGAGGTAGTATGGGTACGGCTTTTGAAGCTGACGCTCGGTAACACGGTTTATGCATCGAGCATTGTTGTGTCGACTTTTATGGGAGGACTGGCGCTGGGTGCTTTTATCATGGGTCGATATTCAGACCGTGTTATAAGACGGCTGCGGTTGTATGCTTTACTGGAAGCCATCATTACAATATCGGTTATATCTTTGCCATGGGTACTGAGAATAGCAGATAAGTTCTACGTATGGTTCTATCGTGTATATGATCCAACGCATAGAGAGCTGCTGATAGTCCAGGTAATCATATCCGGGCTGATCCTGATTGTGCCATCGATGCTCATGGGCAGTACATTGCCGCTTCTGGGCAGGTATGTCACCTCGCTTGAAAAGGAAACGGGCCGTTTGGTGGGCAGACTTTATGCATTTAATACTCTTGGGGCGGCTGTAGGCTGCTTCCTGGCTGGATTTGTTCTGATTCGGGCTTTCGGAGTCATGAGTACATTGTACGCTGCGGCTGTTCTCAATCTTCTTGTGGCATTCAGCGGATGGTTCTTGTCCAGACTTTCCGGATTCGAAGTTAAAGAACAGGACAAAGAAGCTCGAGTCAATAGCGTGGAAGTTGTCGCGACGAAGGTAGCCGATGGCAGGATGTTAGTCTTAGTTTTCGCTTTTTTCCTTAGTGGTGCAATAAGTATAGGCTATGAACTACTATGGATGCGCAGTGTCGTGCATCTATTTAGCGGATATACTTACGTATTCTCATCTGTGCTTACAGTTTATCTGCTGGGCAACGTAATCGGAGCAGGCATAGGCAGCGGACTGGCTAAAACATTGAAGTGCCCTGCTGCAGGATTTGCAGTAACACTTTCTTTATTGGGATTGTGCGGCATCTTTTATCTGCCGGTTCTGATACTCTGGACGTCGAAGCTTCTGCCGGGTATTGGTCGAGAAGTTGAACTGACTCACAGGCTTATACCGTTTTCGACCTATATGATTAAGCCACTCGTGTACAGTATTTTTTTATTCCTGATACCTGCCATTATTATGGGGGCAGGTTTCCCCATAGCCCTGCAGGCCTGGGCCAATCGTGTGCATAACGTTGGTTGGTCCACAGGGACGGCCTACGGGACGAATACTATAGGGGCTGTTATAGGCGGGATTGTGACCGGTTTTATTCTTATACCACTTCTGGGGACACAGCTTTCAATGTCAATTCTTGGTTTGGCAGGAATTTGGATAGCCGGATTTATGTGGCTCTTATTTGCTCGCAGCTCTAAGACTGCATTACGGTTTGGTTTTCTGGCAACTGCCGGCCTGTTGACGGTGATCGCTCTGAAAATGCCGTCTGATTTGTTCGATGCTGTGGTGAAAAGCAATCCGATGCTCCCAAAGCAACTCGAGCTTTTAGCTGTTGAAGAGGGTGTTTCAACGACGGTGTCCCTGTACAGAGACCCGCAGGAAGACACTTTGTATCTTTATACATCGGGCCAGAGAGTAGCAGGCGATACATATTTTTGGCGCAGCGATCAGAAGATGCTGGGACACTTTGGGATTTTGTTAAACAGTAGAGCAAAAAAGGTGTTGTCCGTTGGATTTGGCTCAGGCGAGAGCACGGCCTGTATGGCTTTTCATGAGCTTGATAGGGCTGTTTGTGTTGAGATTGCTCCGGAGGTAGTGAATCTTTCTTTAAGATTTTTCGGACATATAAATCTTGGTGACAAGCTGAACGACGAAATAGATATGATTTATATGGATGCGAAAAATTATATCCACCTGACGGACGACAAATACGATGCGATCGTCAATGACTCCATCCATCCCAAGCATTTTGCAGAAAACTCGTCCCTTTATGCTAAAGAGTATTTTGAAGATGCCAAAAAGCGCCTTAATAAGAACGGGTTGTTTATTTCCTGGATACCCACACACAACGTGGAGCCAATCTCTGTCTTGAACAGCATAGTAGGAACGATGATGGAGGTTTTTCCGCACGTTACGATATGGTATATGACTCCCGACCCAGCTCAATACTTTCTCGTGGTGGGCTCGGAGCAGTGGCAGTATTTTTCGCCGAAGCACATGGACACCGAGTTGTTGAAAGATAACGTGAGCAACAGTCTTTCCGAAATAAACATAAACAACAGCAAGGACATTATGAGCTGCTACATTGGTGATGAAAATGACCTTAGGCGTGTCATCAAGTCTTTTTCCATAAATAGTGACTTTAGACCCTTCATCGAATTTACTACGGCCAACCGGCCGGCCGGCGACTCTGTGTTCGGGAAATTTATTTCCAGCGTAAGAAACAACTCTGTTTACGAACATATTGACTGGAAAGGATTCAGTGAAGAGGAGAAGACAAAGTGGCTTTCAAACTACGAGCGAGTACATAACGCCTCAAGCTACTTATTGATGTCAAACAGTACCAGAAACTTCCTGGACAAATTGAAGTACTGCATGGAAGGATTGGTTGTTTTGCCGGAGAATCCGGCACTTCTTGACGTGAGAAAAAGGACCGAGAGAGAGATGTATTACTCTTACTCGAAATTTCTGCTATCCGGCAGAAAAGAGGCGGCTCTTCTGCAGGCTGAAAATATCCTGAAGATTCACCCCAAATCGTCTGTGTCCTGGATGATTAAGTCGCGCTGTATGCAGGCGATGGGTAATACTCAGAAAGGGATTGAAGCGGCGGAAATAGCTGTGAGTTTGGAGCCTGATAACGCCGACACGCACTTCCTCCTTGGCTCTGTTATGTTCAGTGCCGGGCAGTTGGAAGACGCCATTGCAGAATACAGAGAAGCATTGCAGCTTTCTGAAGAGCACCGGAAGTATGCCATATATAGTCAAACCAGCATGACGGATGCTTTGTCACAAGCCGGTGCTGCTTCCGGGAAGCACGAGACAATTGAAGCTGCCTCGGATGAGAAATTTGAATCAATACTGTCAGGCAGACTGAAAGAAACGACTGAAGACAACTCGCAAAGTAAGGTTTTATTAGAAGTCGCGGGCAGTCTTGTGGAGTGAAACAAGAAGTGATTTGACGAACCATATAAAAAAATCGTTTTTATGAATGAGTTTTTACCGACCGTTTTTGAGCGGAAAAAACGAAACATGGAGATTCGCTAAGAAACGGCGTTTAACGCTATATGCTACTTTTTTGCAGGGACTTATCATGATGCGTTCACGGTAGTTAGTTGCACTTATTAATATAGAAGAGATTGTTAAAAAGTGCTCAAAAGCGGTCGGTCGAGCGAATCTCCGAAAAAGTGAAGGAGAAGTAAAATGAAACGTAAAGGTTTTACATTAGTTGAGTTGCTGGTCGTAATTGCGATCATAGCACTGCTCATGGGCATTCTGATGCCCGCGCTGGCCAGGGTGAGGCAAATTGCCTTCCGAATGGTCTGCGGAACAAACCTGTCCGGTATCGGCAAGGCCATGCTGATCTATGCCAACGATTACGAGGATGAACTGCCTCGTTCCGGCGGCAGAAACAGTACGTGGGCTATGAGTATACCTGACTGGCAGGCCCTTAATCGATTTGACGCTTACGGCGTAACTCGGGCCGGAGAAGGCGGAACGGCGAACATCTCGTCCTGCTTCTACCTCCTGGTCAAGTACGCCGAGGTAACGCCCAAGTCGTTTATCTGCAAGGGCGATTCCGGGGCTTCAGAGTTCAAACCCTCAGAATATGGCATAGTCGATAGAGACCTTATCGATCT
>Ga0268285_1001153_pt1 | contig 13367 bp, 9 predicted proteins | sample saktaG_2_FD_190144 | JGI IMG/M metagenome (GOLD analysis project Ga0268285, IMG submission 190144) | Saline water microbial communities from Sakinaw Lake, British Columbia, Canada - sak_2013_06_06_120m | ecosystem: Environmental > Aquatic > Non-marine Saline and Alkaline > Saline ... | reverse complement strand
CAAAAATAACAAACGGGGCAGTCTCCATCGTCGAAGGTGAGTGTCAGGTCCTTTCAGTCCCAAAACCAAAGGAAGATCCACGGGATGTCAGTCTTGAAGAGAAGACACAAATTCTCCTTGATTTGGAACGTCATGCAAAGATGGATGATATCGTTAATACCAGGGTAACCTATACAGAACGAACCGGTAACATCACTTTTTTTGATAGTTCTGATAACAGGTTCTCATATGAGATCTGCAGGTGCGGATTTGGAATACTTGCAGTTGCCTGTAAAGACGGTATCACCCAGATGGGATATGAACGGCGCCATACAATAAACGGACTTAACATACGGCACCAACAAAACCTTGCATTACATGCGGGCACCATTGCACAGGAATTATTACATGCAAAGCCTGCCAGGGGAGGGATGATGAATGCAGTACTGGATCCTGAACTTGCCGGAGTATTCGCTCACGAAGCCATAGGTCATGCTGCTGAAGGGGATCTGGTACAGGAAGGAAGTTCAGTACTTGCTGGCAGGATAGGAGAGAAAGTAGGTACACCGGTCCTTACCATCATTGACGATCCGACAATAGAGGACTTTGGATTCTGTCCGGTTGATGATGAGGGATCTAAAACAAAAAGGACCGAAATTATCAAATCCGGTGTTGTCAATGCCTACTTACATTCCATGGAGAGTATGGCTGCAGTAGGAGAAGATACCGGAGTTCTTGGACATGCACGTGGAATGGCAGGTATTGTTCCTATCGTCAGGATGAGCAATACATTCATTGATAATGGCGATTCTGATTATGATGAAATAATAAACGAATGTAACGATGGAATTCTTTTAAAAGGATCACGTGGCGGACAGGTTGACCCAGGCAGAGGTGTCTTTCAGTTTAATGCCGAATATGGATATCTGATAGAGAACGGAGAGTGCACAACCATGGTTCGTGATGTCTCATTATCTGGTGATATCCTTGGAACGCTTCATCAGGTACAGCTCTGTGGCAATGACAGAAAACTGCATGCAGGATACTGTGGTAAGTACGGCCAGACAGCTCCTGTGAGTGACGGAGCTCCTCACATTCTTCTGAAGAATGCAGTGGTGGGAGGTAGTTGTCTTGATTGAAGATGTTTTTGCCGCAGCAAAAAGCAGGGTTGATGAAGTTGAACTCGTAATAGCAGAGGGACACGGTATACGTGCAGATCTGCGACGTGGTAAGATTACCATTGGTACGGCTTCACGATCAGCGGGTATCATCATCAGGACGATTCATGATGGCAGGATTGGAGTATCTTCATCAGATTCGCCAGCACGGTGGAAAGAGTGTCTTGATGCTGCAATAGCAGGAGGAAAACTCGCAGACCGGCAGGAATGGGGCGGACTTTTCGGACCTGTTCAGGAGAGAGAAACGCTCGCTAGAGACCCGACACTCATTGTTTCACCGGATCTCCTTAACGACCTTATTACTACCATGGTACAGGGGTCAGAAGAGTACGATGCTAAAATCACTTCGGGATCAGCATCGCTTTCAAGCGGGAATGTAACACTTGCAAACAGTGCAGGCCTTCTCATAACAGAACCCTCAACCCACGCCTCATTATCAATTGAGATGATACAGGGTCAGTCAACCGGGTTTGAGCATGATGCATCATGGCAACTGAGCCGAATCAATCCCTTTACCATTGGAAAGACCGCTTCATGGTTTGCATATGCCGGACAGAACGGAGTGGAACTGGACTCAGGCACTTATGACATTGTTCTCTCTCCTGATGCCCTCTCTCAGCTCCTTGATACGGTGCTGACACCTGCGCTTTCCGGGCGGAATGTTCATGCAGGACGTTCTGTTCTTGCAAAAAAAATAGGCGAGCAGGTATTGGGAGAAGAGATATCCCTATTCGATGATCCCCTTGATCCCAGGGGGAGTGCAAACAGCTATTGGGATGGAGAAGGTGTCCCGGTCAGACGGCTGGATCTCATCACGAACGGGGTGCTTAACTGCTTTGCATATGATCTGCGCACAGCCTACCGATATGGAAAAGAAACCACCGCAAGCGCAGTCAGGGGAGGATTGGCAGGTGCTCCAAGCATCGGATTTCATAATCTGATTCTAAAGGGACCGGTAGATAACGTCCTTGACGAGAAAGCAGTCTATATACATGATGTTGTCGGGGCACATACTGCAAATCCGATGAGTGGTGACTTTTCTGTTGAACTCTCCTCACCGTTCTTTGCAGAGGGAGGGGAGCTTGGAACACCAATCCGTTCTGCTATGCTTTCAGGTAATGTCTTTGATCTGTTAAACCAGGTGCAATGTGTTTCAGCAGAAACAAAAACACTGGGAAATATGATTCTTCCTTCTATCAGGATAGAGAATCAGACCCTTGTTGGTAAGATCTGAATTGATAAAAAAGACCTGATTTTTCTTGTTTTTGTAATATAGCGATTCTGAACTATAAAAAACAGATAATATGCCATAATTGACAAAATTATCGGGTAACGTATGCATACAATCTGATACTGCCAGCAAGAAAGGACAATCAAAATTATGTACAAAAATGAACCTGTTCATAAACTGTATCAGCCATAACGAAGGATTACTATTTTTCCCTGCAGACGTGGTGATACAAGACCAGCCAGGTTAATTTCAGTACTCGTTAGATATTGAAGCTCGGGTTTTTATGCGACTTTCCATATGATAAGAGTCAAATGGAACCGATAATATATACTATACGAGAATTACTATGATTGAAATGTTATTCCTCCTCGTAGTCGGAATCCTAATCCTTGGCATGCTTTACTTTGCATTGCGAAGTATCACAGGTCTCTTTATCAATTCTATCCTGGGTCTTCTTCTCCTGTTTATTATTAATTATACTCACTTGTTAGGATATTTCGGGTTTTCAAATATTTCTATCACCTGGATTTCCGTGATTCTTTGTGCACTAGCCGGAATTCCTGGTGCCATTCTCATCATTATCCTGCATCTGCTTGGAGTGATGTGATAGTACTAATACTATTTTTACAAAAAACCCCTGGCATGCCTTTCTAAAGCCTCAAGCGGAATTTGTAGAGACATCCAGATCTTATATTTGTAAGAGACGGTATAAACGGGCCTATTCAAAAAAGGGGAAAAAAATTAAAAGACATTTGCTTCAGTATAAACAATGATAGAATCGCTGAGCATCTCAAATGGTTTTACCTCCCGTGAATGAGAAGACATCCTCATTTTCACGATCTCAACTGCAAGATGAGCATCAGAATTGCCATCACCACGTGCATAACGAAGCAGAATGACTGTATCGCTTAAATATTCTACCAGATTGTGCCTGCTTGAGAATGGATTGGTTCTGTCAGATTCTGTCGTAATAACAACTGTACAGTCAAGAGCCCGAAGTCCCTCCATAATCCGCATCATCTCTCTTCTTCGATCCACATCCTCATCAAAAAGATCCTCAAAGAGAGAGATAGGATCAATGACAACACGGGTAGCTCCTAATGATTTAATCAGTTCAGGCAATTCATTTTTTACACTGTTTACAGCAAGATGAAAATTAGATGGATCAAGATTGACAAGCGTCAAATGTGTTCCAATATAGGAAGCAACATCCCAACCCCTCAGTTCCATATATGTTCGTATTCGTTCAGAACTCTCCTCAAGGCTGATGTAAATGACATTCTCGTTATTCTGCAACCCCTTCCAAATGAAATTCAGAGCAAATGACGTCTTTCCAGTACCATAAGACCCTAAAATCGTAGCAACAGTTCTGGGAATGAGACCCCCATTGAGCATCGTATCAAGACCCTCTATCCCAAATGATACCCGATCAGTACTCACACAATCACCCTGATGTTACTGACCTCAAAACCACGACCAGGTGTTACCCGGACTGAGAATTTGACAAGGTCTTTCTCTTCCAGGTGGATCATCACACCCCTGAATTTCTCAAAATACATAATCCTCTGACGTCGTGCTGCAGCAGAATCTTCCCATTTAAAGTGAAGAACCGCATCTACGGCATCAGCAATCTCAAGTTCCTGCCACTGGTTAAGTACCCCTTTAGTGAGAATGAGGTAAATGGTCGTTCCCCATGATTTACTTATCCGTTGCATTCCTCTCAAATATGCAGTTAAATTCCCCCAATTTCCTGAAGCAAGACTTTGGGATGCCATTTCAGTGAGTGAATCTATAATAACAAGACTTTCATCTGGTATCTCAGTAAGGGTATCTGACAGGCTCGCAAGAACATTCTCTCTTATTTTCCGCCGTTCCATACGGTCAAGAACATTCTCTACATTACTGTACCAGGCAAAGGGAACAACGCTGGAATCGAAGAAGATATTTGAGAGATCATCAAAGTGAATCTTCTCAAAATTTTCCAGAAGATCCGGACTGAATGATAATTCTATCTCACGTTTAATATCTTCCCTTACTTTGGAGACTGTGACATAATGAATTTCTTTAGGATATATGAAATTCGAATCCTCCGGGAGGGATGACTTAAGTGAGAGGTTAATTATAGATGTGTATACAAAATCACGATTCCCAGCGCCAATCTCCCCTAGTAAGAGCATAAGTGAACCTAAGGGAACTCCACCTTCAAAAACCGGGTCAAGACTTGTAAGACCAGTCGGCATCCGTTTTAAAAAATCCTCTTGCATTGCACTCCCGGGTCATACCATTAATATGGTAATAAATCATATCCCCACTATGATATATGTTTATCTTACTGATACATAGTAATATGAATGGATTATCGGTACCTCCTCAAAAGGCTGTTAACCACGAATTGTCCAAGTAACATGAAAACATCTAATATCAGGTATCACATAAAAATTAGATCTTAAGATTATTATGGAATCCCTGAAAGACTCACCAAAAAAGAAGAGACGGATTAAGATTAACTGGGGTTCTTCTTCTTCTAAAAAGCCATCTGAAAAAATATCCAATACATTACCGGATGGTAATCCTCAAAAGGCAGGAGATAGACAAATTGGTAAAAATTTGCCTATCCGCCCCATACAGAAAGAAAATGACAATATTGAATCAGATCTCATTCTGCCAGATGATCTATCCCTGGATATAGAACCACTTACTATCACTCCTGACATGCATGCAGAATTATCTGATCTGATTCCTGATGATACTCCGGATGTTTCTGACAAACCAGCGACGATACAGATACAGGAATCAGAGGGATTTCATATCAATCTACCAGGCCTTGGAACTCCCAGGGAGAAAAAAATTGTCCCGGTCTCCCGGTCAGATACCGATCTGAAAAAAGCGCTGTCGCATGAGATTGAGAGTACAGAAAAAGGTGTTGGAAAGAAGATTATTGCCACCCTTTCCCGGCAAAAACCAGATGATCTGATAGATTATGACCTGGAAAAACATGGATCTCTTCTTGACATAGCTATTGATACTACTATATACCGGGTACTTGAAGAGTACTGGATAGACCCAGGTAGAACGAGGGTTTTTATTGCATATAATAAAAATACAGGTCAGAATGAATATCTTTTATATGAGCCTGCTCTTTCAGAATTTGAGTATGAACTGCTTGAACGCCTCTATGAAGACCTGCGGATGGTCCTCATCCTTACTGATGACGAACTTGCAATTGACAGAAGACGAATACTCTACCAAAAAGTATTCGGACTACTTCATGAATATGGCATAGTAATACCCCAAAAGTCAATCTTTAAGCTAGAATATTTTTTAATTCGAAATTATCTGGGCTGGGGACGAATTGATCCCCTAATAAAAGACCCAAATATTGAGGATATATCCTGTGACGGGGATGAAATTCCTCTGTTTTTGTATCACCGCTCGTATCTGAATATCATCACAAATATTACGTTCCAGTCAGATGCCTTAACAAATCTTGCAATATCGCTTGCACAGCGATCAGGGAAGCATGTCTCCATTGGAAATCCGCTTATTGATGCAACACTGCCAGAGGGTTCACGATTACAACTGAGCTTTGGAAAAGAAGTCACCAGCAGAGGCACATCATTCACCATACGAAAGTTCCGTGAGTCACCATTTACTCCAATTGATCTCATTAATACACAAACCTTCAATCCCCATATGCTGGTTTTTTTCTGGATTGCAATCGAAAATAATAAAAGTATCATCTTTATTGGGGGAACTGCATCAGGTAAGACGACATCTCTTAATGCAGTCTCGCTTTTTATCCCTCCGGTTACCAAAGTCATATCAATTGAAGATACACGTGAAGTCACATTGTATCATGATAACTGGATTGCAAGTGTGACCCGTGAATGGGTAACTGAGGGAAGTCACTCAATCAATATGTTTGCATTGCTCAAAGCAGCTCTCAGACAACGCCCTGAATACATCCTCGTCGGTGAGGTCAGAGGTGAAGAGGCACAAACCCTCTTTCAGGCGATGAACACAGGACACACTACCTTCTCAACAATGCATGCAGGTAGTGTTGATGGCGCAATTCACCGGCTTGAAAACCAGCCACTTAATGTTCCACGTACGATGCTCCAGGCACTCAATATCATCAGTATTCAGGCCCAGGTGTACCGTGGTAAAGAGCGGGTACGACGGTGCCAGGAGATAGTCGAGATAGCAGGTATTGATCCGGCAACCGGCAATATCATGGTCAATACCGTATATGAGTACGATCCTATTACAGACGTATTCAATTATACCGGCAGATCCCAGGTTCTTGGAAGTATTGCATCTGAACGCGGGTGGAGTCAGGAACAATTAACAGAAGAGTTCAATCAGAGGCTTTCCGTCTTAAACGCAATGAATACACAGAATATTCATGATTATATCAGTGTAGCGAAAATTTTTCACGCATTTTATATTAGACGGGATTATGTTCTTGAACGCCTCAATGATTTAACCGAGATAACCAAATGAACAGGTATAATCTGATTCATCGCTGGATACAAAAAGATCCATACCGATTCCAGAATCTGAAGTTGAACCTCATCGCAACACGAAAGGGAGTCACACTTGAGACCTACCTTTTGGTGCTCATCACCATATCAGTTATCATCGGATGCATATTTTCTCTCATTGGATACCTCATTGTTGGAATCGGTATCAGAACACAATTTACCATTCAATCAGATATTGTAAATATTTTTAATCTGCAAATTCCAGTGATTGCATCTGCATTCTTCACCACCTTTATGTTACAGGTACTTGTGGCTGTTCTTGTCTTTATCTTCGTTTCATTTCTCGTATTTACTCTTGGAAAACTATATCCTGCTCTTGAAAAGAAGAACCGGGAGTTAAAGATTAATATTGGACTCCACAATTCGGTTGCATATATGTATGCAATGCGTCGGGGGGGTGCGGAACTCCTGGTAATATTTCGATCCCTATCAGAGAGCTCTGCCATTTACGGACAGGCTGCATATGAATTTCGCCAGGTTGTCAGGGACTGCGATCTCTTCGGAAAAGATCAGGTAAGCGCAATTAAATCACTGATAGAGACTACCCCTTCCCAGAAACTTAGGGAATTTCTTCAGGATATGGTATCCATTGTAGAGAGTGGAGGTATCCTTGCTTCTTTTCTCTCTGACAGGGTCAAATTGTATCAGGATGAAGCAAAGTTTGAACAAAAACAGTTTCTTGCATTTCTTGCCCTTATCGCTGAGGTATATGTAACGGTATTCATTGCAGGACCTCTCTTTTTAATTGTCATCATGGTGGTGATGGGGATGCTTGGATCTTCTGCCATCCTAGAACTCTCGTTAATGGGTTATGCCGTTTTGCCCATTGGATCCGTAATCTTTATCATCCTAATCGATACTATTTCACTCAAAGACGAAGATATCATCAGATATGTAAAAGCTATCTGGTTGCATCAATTCCCGGATGTCAGAATTATACCCACCACAGGTGAAGAATCGCTCTTTGGTACGCTTTTAAAGTATGACAGGGTCAGGAATTTAAAAGACTGGATGAGACACCCTATGAAGGGATTCATTGAAAAACCGGTTCGGTCTTTTTACATTTCTGTTCCAGTAGCAGTTTTATTTCTCATCTACATCCTCTATAACACCCCATGGTGGATGAATACTGAAGAGATAATAGGATCTATTGATGATTATCTTATGATTGCTCTTCTCATCGTCCTGATACCATATGCTTTTTTTTATGAGACATGGAACAGACGACTCAGAGGAATCGAACGTATCATTCCGGATTTTCTCGACCGGATGGCCGGTATCAACGAGGTTGGAATTACCGTTGCCCAGTCAATTGGCATTTTGGTTAGTGCAAATCTCGGACTGCTTAGTTATGAAATAAAGCGCATTCACCGTGATTTGTCATGGGGAGCTAATTTTTCCGATGCACTGATACGGTTTGAAGAACGTGTCAGGACCGGTCTTATTGCCCGTTCTGTAACACTTATCACAAAAGCAAGCACGATGAACAGCTCCATTGCAGATGTACTCCATATTGCTGCAACAGATGCACGAATCTCAGAATTTTTGAAACGTGAGCGTTTTAGTGAGATGTTTATCTATACAGCAATTGTGTACATGTCATTTTTTGTCTTTATCTTTGTCATCGGAGTTATTTCAACACAGTTTCTGTCAGTATTGGCTGAGGTTGCAACGGAAGGACTCTCAATGGCAGGCCCTCTCGCAAACCTTGGACAACTTTCATTAGCGACCATTGACCGGATACTCTATCACACCTGCCTTGTCCAGGCATTCTTTTCAGGCCTTATCGCAGGTCTCATGGGAGAAACTTCAATCAAATCCGGGGTAAAACATGCGGCTATTCTGATAATCATTGCAATGATTGCATTCAACTTCGCGTTCTGACCTGCAATACAGGAATTAACTGCCAAAAAATTGACACTCACCGCTAGGAATATCTATCATCAAGAAAATAGATGGTAAGACACTATCAAATAGTGACTCGTGACTATTATGAAGACTATCAGTTACATTAGTGCCATCGTGCTTGCGATGGTTGCATTCATTTGTATTGTATCCCCGGCTACTGCAGTCATCCAGGAGATGACATTCAAAGGGGAGGTTACCAACGTTGATGTTGATAACCAGACACTCTATGCCACATTCACCCAGAGTTATGGATACGACAATGGTGTAGAAGAAGAACCAGTTTGTGGATTTTCAGATCTTGAAACTGCAATAGATGCATCCTCACTGGCCCTTGATCCATCTATGCTCACAGCAATTGAGTCAGGAGACAAAATCATTGTCACAACCCTTGGCGGAGAAGATGGTGAATGGATAACTACTGCAAAGATAACTGCAGACGAGAATGAGAATGTTGTTGCTACTGACGTATGGGGCGACATCAGTACCATATCATCGGTTGTAGATCTTTTTGGTGCATATGACATCACCTACGTTACCATGCCAGACTGTGAAACCTGTGAAGGTACAGTATGTACAGCAGTCTCTGCTAACGTAACGATAACGAATGGTGAAGAAGTCACATCACAGACACTTGCACCTGGTGAGGAGACCTTTGTCAGTGGTGCAGAGTCACAGGTAACTATTGTCTTTGTCAGTGGTCAGGCATCATCTGAATCATGTTCTGAGGAAGCACCAATGATGGTCGGACCTCAGGCTATCTCAAACTTCATTGTAACAGTGGTTCCGGTAATGGTAGAAGAAGCTGCTGAGACACTCCCAATGGAAGAAGTGGTACCAGCAACAGAAGAACCAGTTACATCTGAGGAAGTTGCTGTTACTCTCGAAGAGCCAACAGAAGTTCCAGTCGAACCAGTAGTAACTGAATCTTCTTAAGAATTCTATCTATTTTCTCTATTTTTTTTTCTCATACTGTTATGAAGATTGTTACTTCTTCTCCTTTCACATCAATCACACATATCTTAAATAGGCCGAGTTGGTTCTTATTAGTCAAGACTGATGCGAAACCTCATGGATGTTCCCTATCAAAATTGTTATCTTTTATTCCTCTTAACCGAGAAATTTATCAGAGTTGCCATAAAGATAACCCGGCTATGTCTGAAAATAAGTGATACCATACCATCATGTTCAGGCAGAATTTAATTGCCAGACATTCTGACTTTCATATTACCAACGTTCCATATCACTTTAAAAATTCTAACCGCATAGAGCACAGAGGGCAGAACATGTATCAGGTACTCTGTGAACCACAGCCCCTTTTAGGTTACATCTGTTCAATTGTAGGAATGGTATTGAGGTTGAAAGAGTCTTTCTCGTCCTCTGCGGTAAATCTTTTTAATTATCAACAAATGGCATTTCACCACTGGAAAAATTTACGTACAAAATATAAAATATAATTGGCAATATCACCTGAAAATCGATAGTGCCATAACCCTCATTAAAATTAATCAGAAGATAAGAACTATCTTCAACAGTTCATTCACAAAGAAATAATATCCCGATATATCCCAAAAATTCTCTGAATAGTTCTAAAGGAAGATACATTTAAAAAAAGTAATTCTGATGAGAATGAAATTTACATTCTCTTTGTCAGCCGTGCCTGGAGACCATAATAATGGGAAAATCCTATAGAATGCGTCTGATCAATGCTAAAGGTATCAAAAGAGACGATATCTCCGGAATAGATAGAATCCGGGGAACTCCTCCCGATCACATGAACACCTCCCTTGAAGAGTGAAAGATCAACAGAACCGTTCATTCTCTCCTGTGTAGTCTCAATAAAAGCAGTGAGAGCAGCAAATAAAGGCTCATATACAAGACCTTTGTATGCCAGCTCAGACCATTTATCATCAACAGTCCGTTTAAAAGCATACTCTTCCCGGGTCAGGACGAGACGTTCAAGATCAGCATGGGCAGTTAAAAGAACGGTCGCTGCCGGATGCTCATATATCTCCCGTGCCTTGATACCAAGAACACGATTTTCTATCATATCGTTCCGGCCGATACCATGGATACCGGCGATCTGGTTCATTTCCCGGATAAGATCATATGGGGTATACATGGTACCATTCAAGGATACCGGAACTCCCCGTAAAAAGCCGATAGTAATATATTCAGGAGAATCCGGGGCATCCACAAGAGAACGGGTCCAGGCATAGATCTCTTCAGGAGGATGATAGGCCGGATCTTCTAACAGTCCGCCTTCAATGCTTCTGCTCCACAGATTCTCATCAATACTCCAGGGTTTATCCTTTTTCACAGGTATGGGGATATTATGTTCCTCTGCATAGGCTATCTCCCATTCACGGGTCATATTACGTTCCCGTATCGGAGCAATGACTTCAAGATCAGCTGCCCGGAAAACAACATCAAACCTGAGCTGATCGTTTCCCTTTCCGGTACACCCATGAGCTACCGCAGACGCACCTTCTTGTTGAGCTATTTTTACAACTTCTTCAGCAATTAAAGGCCTGGCAAGAGCGGTCCCCATAGGATAGCCTTCATAGAGACCATTTGCTTTGATAGACGGAAAAAGACAACGGTCAATGAATTCATCCTTTATATCAACTGTATAGTGGCAGTCTGCAAATCGTTTTCCTTTCTCCTCTGCAATTGTTATCTCTTCTTTTCGCTGCCCAACATCAGCAGCGACCGTGATTACCTTGTCATATCCATACTCTTCCTTAAGCAGCGGGATACATATTGATGTATCAAGGCCGCCCGAATATGCAAGAACGACTGTTCCTTTTCCCATGTATTCAACTCCCTTTGTTCACTATCTGTCTCTGACCTGATATGGTCTGTTAATTGTTCTTTCCTAATCAATACCTTACAGGACGATACAAAACATGGGTGCAACCAGATGATACGCCCTTTATATTGGCATATCATCTGGTGTTCTACCCGTATCTATATATCAACAGCAACGGGTAAAAAGAATCTGAAAAGAGAGCGAATATGAGAGAAAATGAGAGAGGATACAGTTATGATCCAATGTAGTGAGATAGCGGTTCTAGTGTCAGTTCTTCTGTTTTTATCGTTTTTATCGCCTGACTTGCAGCATTTGCAGCCTGAAGCGTCGTAATGTATGGAATCCCATAGTCCACTGCGACCCGCATAATCCTGACGTGATCATGGCGCGACTGTTTATCTCCGTAATTGTTAATGATAAGATTTATCTGACCCGCCCGAATCATATCAACAACATTTGGTGACCCTTCTTTGACTTTTCTAAGCAGGTTTGCCGGGATATTATTCTGCACAAGAAAATCCACGGTCCCACTTGTTCCATACAAATGAAGACCAGTCTCTACAAAGGAACGGGCGATGGTTAAAATACCCTGTTTAAGCTCATCAGTAACAGAAATGAAGATGTTTCCCTTTAGTGGCAGGGAATTATTTGCAGCGATACAGGCTTTATAAAATGCACGACCGAAATCATAATCGATCCCCATAACCTCACCAGTACTCTTCATCTCAGGGCCGAGAACCGTATCTACTCCAGGTAATTTATTGAACGGCAGAAGAACTTCCTTTACAGCAACATGCGTTATCATGCGTTCAGCATAGCCAAGCTCAGATATCGGTTTGCCCATCATTATCTTTGCTGCAAGTTTGGCAAGTGGAATGCCAGTTGCTTTACTGACGAACGGTACTGTCCTGCTGGCTCGCGGGTTTGCTTCAAGGACATACACTACATCGTCCTTAATAGCATACTGAATATTAACAAGACCGATAACACCAAGACCAAGCGCTATTTTTTGAGTATACTCTCGTACACGTTCCAGAACCGATGAAGATAATGACTGGGTTGGAATTACACAGGCTGAGTCACCACTGTGGACACCAGCCACCTCAATGTGTTCCATAATCCCGCCAATAAGTACTTCCTGACCATCACAGATAGCATCAACATCCAGTTCAACTGCATCTGAAAGAAAGGAGTCAATAAGAACAGGATGTGTGCGTGATACCCTGACTGCTTCGCGCATATAACTCGCGAGTTCATCAATATCATGCACAATCTCCATCGCTCTTCCCCCAAGAACATAAGAAGGCCGGACCAGGACCGGAAACCCAATTTTATCTGCCTTTATCCGTGCCTCCTCTTCAGAAGTTGCAGAAGTGTTAGGAGGGGTTGGAATCTGCAGTTCACATAAAAGCATACTAAACCTATCCCTGTCCTCTGCTATATCCATCGAGTCCGGGGTGGTTCCAAGAATACGGGTAGATAGACCGACTCTTTCTATCTCTTTTTTAAGGGGCAATGCAAGGTTAACCGAATTTTGCCCACCAAACTGAACCATAACACCATAATAGGTATCTTTCTTCAGGATGTTCATAATATCCTCAAGATTCATCGGCTCAAAAAAGAGGCGATCTGATGTGTCAAAATCGGTTGAGACAGTCTCAGGGTTGTTATTGACAATATGCACCTCGATACCATCTTCACGAAGAGCCTGCACAGCA
>Ga0268285_1001145_pt1 | contig 13426 bp, 15 predicted proteins | sample saktaG_2_FD_190144 | JGI IMG/M metagenome (GOLD analysis project Ga0268285, IMG submission 190144) | Saline water microbial communities from Sakinaw Lake, British Columbia, Canada - sak_2013_06_06_120m | ecosystem: Environmental > Aquatic > Non-marine Saline and Alkaline > Saline ... | reverse complement strand
GTTAGTGGAGTTGACTGATACGTTAGCGCTCACATCCCACATATTCACGGTATAGTATGTAGTGCCTCCGCTAGAGCCTACTTCCACTCCATTCCCTATCAAAGTCGCCTCCCCCCAACTTATGAGAATTAGGAGGAGGAAGACGACGAAAATCTTCCTCATTTTCAACTTATTGCTGCGGTCTCCCAAGTATTTGTAGTCGTGCAAACGCAAATATGAGTTGTATTCCAACTTATCGTCCCAGTAGCACAATTACCAGAACAACCAACATTCACTATAACATCACCGTCAATATCCACTTGACCTCCAGCAGGGTCTAAAACAATGTCTGCCGCAGCAATAATCACAATATCAGAACTATTGTAAGTCAGATAGTTCGCATCTGAACTCCCGTCTAATGCTACGTGTTTCGTAGAGTCAATCCACAAGTCTGCACCATCAATGTCCACGTCACCGCCAGCAGGGCTTAATGTCATATCGCCATTAGCATGGTTTGTTTGTATTATCATGTCATATCCTATGCCCCCGCTTTCATCAATGCTAATTCTTGCTATTTGAGTTCCAGTATTATTAATCCAATACATTCCTGCGTCTGAGTTATCACCCGTACTCGGCTTAATAGTAACCCAAGAATTATCTTGTGAAGTATTAATATACAATTTACCGTCTAAATGAACATCACCACTTCCCGGATCTAAAACAATATTCGTCGTCGAACTTATTTGCAAGTTCGTCGAAAAATAAATGTAGTTTGTTTCAGCAGAACCGTCAAAAGAGATGAGTTCCCCGCTATCCAGCCACAAGTCTGCCCCGCTAATATCCACGTCTGCTCCCGCAGGAGCAAGTTCCAAGTCAATAGTAGGAGCAATAGATAAAGTAGCTGCCGCACCTATAGATTGTGTTGTGCCTGAAAAGTATAGTGAAGCTCCACTCCCGGCGTTAGCAATCTCCAACATTTCCTCGTCGTGGGTTGCCGCCGTTGATTCAATCTTCACAACAGACGCTCCAGCAGTCGCGTCCGAAGCAGTCACAATATAAATAATACTCTGGTCGTGGTCTACTTGCGTAGTCTCGAATTTTGCTAGAGGATTGCTTGCAGTAGCGTTCACGTCAGACACGGCGTAAAAGACTCCTTGATCGTCTGCCGCATTATCATTGTGAAATTTGATTAACACGCTGTCCGAACTTGCAGCCGCGAGATTACGGTAAAAGTATCCTCCAATACCGCTAGTAGCCTCCTGCTGTAGCTTGTATTGTCCCGTCGTGTTTATTAGTGTGTCTGTAATCACCGTGTCCGTTGCCGACGCCATAGAAATTAGGGCAATCAACAATAATCCTAGTATTTTGTTTTTCATCATGCGCTCCTCCTTGTTATTCCGTTTGAAAATCTTTTAATCATACCTTTTTTTATCATTGGTTTTTTAAACTTAGTGTCCCTGGCAGACCATACGAAACTCGCTCCAGCAGTGGCAGCATCACTCTTATTCCCAGCCTCCCCCCGGTAAATGCCGGCTCCTGCAAGTTGGAAGACTCGGACTGCTCCGGAAGCCATCGTAGCTACTGAATGCTCGTCCGTAGGGCTGTCAGACTGCCAGTCCGAAGCAACGTAAGGAATATTAACAGTAATACTCCCTGACGTGCAAACTATCCTAACTTCTTGAGTGTCCTGAGTGTTGTAAGTATGCTCGTCAGTTACGAACACTTCAGACAAATCCAAGTCCTTACCGTTTTGCGCGTACTCTCTCATCTTTAGTATTCTAAATTCTCCGTCACAATCCTATATGGCACTACTTGATCACTGTCTAAAGCAGCACTATTCTCGAATGTTACTTGAAGATTATGGTGGAATGCTGGAATCTCAATAAGTATTCCCGTGTCACTAGTCCCATTCGTCCAAGTTATCGTGTCCACAGTCCTATACGTAGACTCGTCAACTTTCGCCTTCACCCTAATAGTTACGTCGGGTGTATTAGCATCGCCTTCATAATTTACCATGTCCAACCAGTAAGTGATCTTCCGCCTAGTCGTTCCCGTAAGAGCAGTTCCGTTAGTTAATCCTCCAATGTCTGTTTCCACGGTTGTCATAGCTGCCGTGGCTGTGAAACCAGTCGTGTTTCCAGCGTCCGCATAATGGTCTAGCCAAAGAATCACGCTCCGAGTACCCTTAGTGTGTGCTGGCATTTTACAGGTACACCCCCTCAGCTTGCACGTAATAGTCAACTGTAGTGTCTGCTGTCACGCTATTAATCCAAAAAGCGTGTATTGGGTTTGAACTAACATACCTAAAGGCTTCTGGGAACAAGACGTAAGGACTATTAGCAAGACTATTCACGTATAATCTCGCAGTCTCATCCTCAGCCATGTTTCTTAAAATGACTTCAAGGTCTGTTGCAGGACAACCTAAATTAGTTTGGCTTGTCACTTGCGCGTAAGCGTCGTTTGTTAATGTTGCCGCCAACGTCCGCACAAAATCACTGAAATAAAATACTGGGTCTCCAGTCGCAGTATCACACTGGATTTTAATGTACTCCACATCATCGAGCGTGTCTCCGCTAACATCAAGATTTATTAACTGCCACTCCCTAGCAACAGCATAAGCAGTCACATTATTATCGCTTTTACTCGTACTACCATCATCGGCTATAAGTTCTAGGTCGAGTACCGTCCCGGCAGCAGTTTGCTCCCCACCCAACCAAAAAACTAGGTTATCGTCATAAGTGTTCGTACTCCAATTCGCCGCTGTTCCAAGATCAATCAGAATATAGTCGTCGTCATCCAAAAACTGGGTTTTCAAAACACTACCCCAACCTCGAGGAGCGAACTGGTTAGTGTGAAATTTCTGGTACTCCCAACCTTTCACTTCAGAAAAATCTGAGATAGGTAAGGTTTTCACCTGATCATTTCCGTCATAACCTACAGTAGTGCTCGCATTAATACTCGAATTCCTATCTAAGGTGGCTACAGTAGTTAATCCAGTACCCGTGAGGTTTTGGGCTGTCGCAGAAAAAAGAGTATTCTTGTTTACTCCCGACCTTGTTTGCAAGTCAATATTCCTTCTTTCCGATAAAATATTACTTCCTGATGGCGTTAACGCCGGTTTATCCATGTTTTCTCCCTCCTTGTGGTCATCTCCTCCTCCACATCATCGCAACCTGCTCTGTTCAGGACTGAGAGATTTTACTTCTTTTTTGTTGGTTTCTTTTTATTTTTACAAGGCATTTTCTAACCTTTCAATTATTTTCTTCTTCGAACCTTTCACAGTCAAACCATTCTCTTTCGTAATCACTTTAAGCTCTTTAACTGTGAGCTTGTCATACTCTATTTTAGGGGTTGGAAGCTCCTCAAGCTTTTTCTTCGGAATCTCAGTTGGCTTAACTATTTTTGGTTTCGGCTTCGGCTGTTGTTTCTTGCTCACACGAACGGCACCATGCTTGATTAATGCGTTAATAACGTAAGGATTATCAGACTCAATGGTTTTTCCAGGCTTCAAACCATCCCACCATTTACCGTCTATCCGAGTGATCTGGTCTATTGTTTTCTTCGTCTCGTTTATTAATTCCATTTTAAGCCTCCATTAAATGTCTTTAGGACCGAGTGCGATGTAAACTCCTGACGCTCCCGTACTCTTACCTGCGAGAGTAATTGTTGTGGGTGTGAAGCCTGTTGTTGCGCTGCTTGCAGCGTAATGTTGTCCGTCACTTGTCGGTCTGATTATTATACTAGGTGTACTCTTAAACGGGTAAGCGAATGTTACAGCGCTTAAAGATGCGTAAGTTCCTATCTCACACCAAAGCGGAGCCGTCTGGAATTGTGCGACGCTAGTATGTCTTAAAGTTTTATGATTAGGTCCGGTTCCAAAGCTAAAGTATGCTGCTCCCGTCCCTGACCCGCCTGCCCCAGTAGCTGCTGTTGGCGTGAAGCCTGTCGCACTGTCCGAAGCGATATACAACCCTTCGTCTGCTGTAGCCCCAGCAATAACGATAGGAACTCCAGTATACACTCCATTACTGAATGTTGTCGCAGTCCCAATAGCACAAGTACCGTAATCAAAGTCCCCTAACTCATTACTCCACTGTTTTCTAATGAAATTCTTGTCTCCCCTACCGATTGCAAGCCAATTAGCCGTCGCACCAGATCCAGAGCTTGAAGCGCTAGATTGTGTTGGAGTGAATCCCGTGGTTGCGCTGCTTGCAGCGTGAACGTGTTCGTCGGTGTCTCCGACAGTGAATATTACAGGAGTGTCTAGAAATGGATACTGAAATGTTACTGCACCGCCGATTGTTGCTCCAATGGCGTATTGAATTGAAATGCCTTTATGTCCTTGAAGACCGTCAAAAGTCCCTGAATAGATTACTGCCATTTTTAATTATCTCCTTTTTTCGTTAATGGGGGGAAACCTCTCTTATTCCTTCCTCCCGAGTGTTTAAACTGGGTTCCCCTCTTTTTTATCGTCTCTTCCGTTGCCATTTTTTCCCTTAAAAAAAATAGGAAATGGGGGAATTACCCCCCATAAATTTCGCCTTAAGATAATGCAGTCCAAGTAATACCGTAACTTAACGCCCAAATTACGAACGCCCTCGCATTATTGTCGTTGCTTCCGCCGACAGTAATAGTCATAGTAGAGCCTGACACTGTTGTGGTTGGTGCCGCTGTAACTATAACTTGCCCGTCAGTTGTATGCTCAAATCCGACAATTCCGAGAGGTGTGTAACCTCCGTAATTCGCCAAGTCGATTGCTATCGTGTCCGTATCGTCAACAGTGTTGGCGGTGTAAACTACGATTTCAACTACTTGCGATGCTGGGGATACGGTCTTAGCAAGCCATCCGTCTGCTCCTTCACTTATTGCTGATGCCATCTTTATTCCTCCTTCATGCTATATCAATGATTGACCCGTGAAAGCTGGTCGCATCCGTCGTGTTAACTCCCCTCGCAATCACGCACCCGTAGTACTTGATCATGAAGCGATCATAGTCTCCATCCTTGCTCAACGGCTCGTAAGTGTAGTCTTGTAATACTCGGTTCTCGATCATTTGCATGTCAAGAGCTAAGATAGACTTGCTTCCATATATTGTTCCGCTACCGTCTCCTGCGTCAGTCCTCACGAACTGCGACTGCACGATAGGTACTGGACCTCTAGGACCATTGAAAGTTATGGTCTGAAAGCCCCAAGTCAAGTCTGTGCCGCCGTAATAGCGAGTCTGTTGCTCCATAAGCTGCTTCAAGTCGGTTGTAGTCCTACCGTCAGTCAACATTAAGCTAGTTTTTCCACCGTCCTCCCAAGTTAGGTTTAATAAGTCCTCAATGTCTCCGACGGTGATTGCCGCTCCCGCCTGATCGTCCTGGTTTTCATCAGACAACTGCGATTTAATCCCGGTCATCGCCGTAGCTGAAACACTATCAGCGTCGTAGCCGGTATCCGTGTTAGCTGCCGCGTAAGTTCCGCCAGGATTTCCGCTAATCATGTCAATCTCCTCACCGTGAGCGAGGTTAGCAGTCTGCATGGCTACTTCAAGCTGTTTCCCGCTCTGATAGTTTGTCGGGCTGTATTGCTCGAAAACTCCGGGCGGTATTGCTGCTTGAGCTGGTCCTGAAGTCCTTCCGATTGCGTAATAGTATTTTATGGTTTTCGTGTAACGATCCATCACGTTCGCGTTATCGGCAAGAGCCGCAAGCTCGACGTATGATTTACCGCGTTCTCTCGAAGTCCGCTCATTCCAGTCTGCGGTAATTCCGAGGTTCGCAATCCTCTGAGTTATCTCCCGCATTGGCGTCTCCCGCCTCTCCTGATCCACTAGAAGTGGGTCTAAAGCTACTGGAACCATTGCTTGACCTGCTGTACCTCCTCCGCCGCTGGTAGTTGTCAATGCTTTTAAAGCTGCACTGTGCCGGGCTTTAAGTCCTGCTCGAATGTCCACCCCAGCTTCAGGGTTTCCTGTTGGATTACCTGCGAAGCCAAGAGGATCCTTAACCACTGTTCCAGGGGGTATGTTACCCCAAAAATAGTTGTAAGTATTCCACGCTTCAGTAGGACCCAAATTCATATATCTGCTTCTCATTTTGATTCCTCCATTATAAATACATTGCCAGACTCTCCTCTTCAGGTTTAATAGGGGCTTGTGCGGGCGTTACTTCCCCCTTCATTGCTGGCTGCTTGAATTTAGCGCCCAACTCTTCAAAACGCTCGTCCAACATCTTCGAGATTTCAGCCTTCAAACCCACTTGCTCTTCCGGCTTAACCTCTTCCCCTTCTGTGGGTGGGAGTGTTGCTTTGAACGCTTCGAACTTGTCGTCGATCATTTTAGATAGTTCCGCCTTCAATCCTGCCGTAACGTCTTCAGGCGTTGTTTCCCCTTCAGGTGTGGTTTCACCTTCCAGCTTCTTCTCCCCCTCGGTCTCTGGAGGCTTTTCCTGAGTTTCCTCGGAAGGCTTTACTTCACCGGGTGGTTTTCCCGTTTCATCATCTGTCATGGTGTTTTCCTCCTTGTTTTCGTTTTCTATTTGTGAGAATAATGCGTCGCGGCTTTTCATAGCCACAGAAGTTATTTTAGCGTTCTCGTTAATTGGGCTGCCAGTCAAAGCAACGTTAAGAACTCTAACATTATTTAATAATCTAGTGTTTCCATCCTGCACCCAGTCAGTTGGGTGGCTTTCATCCCACGCTATACTAAACCCTTTCACGAAACCGTCTTTAATGCTACCCCAAACTTCCTTGAAACGACTTAAATGCTTATTGACTTCAGCCTTGACGTAAACGCCAGTATCATCGATTTTCTTAGATATGACTTTAGCTATTGGAATTAAAGCGCTCCTGCTTTTGTATCTGCCATAACCGCCCGGATCCGCTTTGAATGCTTCATGCTCAAGATCCATAGTTAGCATGTCAGCTTGATCGTAAATGCCTCGCATTCCGTGTTCTGTGATGACATCGCCAATCTTGTCTTTATCGTGAGTGGCAATATAACCTTCCACAATATAGCGCGGCTCCCCCCCCTTAAGCCCTGGTTCGGTATAAAATCTAAACGCCTGATTTTCTGAACTTACAAGTATTTGGGGTGGGGTTGACTGCATTTTAAGTTCTTCCAAGGTTATTGTGGAATAACCTTAAGGAACATTTTTGCCGAGTCGTCACTCAGTCCACATTAAAAATTAAGTCTAATCTGGTTTAAATAGGCACAATATTATTTCGCAATCCTACAGTAAACCTAATCTTTTCTGGTGTCTTTGCACTGTGGAGTAATTCACACTTATGCCAACTTCAGCTTTCAAGGCTGCGACAATATCATTCCTACTAGTTCTCGGTCGGGGTGTCATTGCTTCTATCAGTCGCTCTGCTCGGCTGTGCGGCAAAATCTTCGCCTCAAACATTTTTTTAAATTAAACTACTTGGTATTATGTCGATCCTACACCGACAGTTCGGACGGTTAGGAGGATGTGAAACGTACTTGTTGTTTACTTCATCGTAAAACTCGTCGTCAAGACTTCTAATTTGACCGTCTAATTTTTTACTGTCTTTCGCAGTCCGACTGTCAAAAGTCGCCTTCCATTTTTTAACGAGTGATAAGCTTGAGTCTTTAGCTGCTTGGAGTCTCGCCCCATTGTAAGCGAAAACGCTTTCAGTCCTGGCTATAGTCTCAGCCCGAGCGTCCGTAAGGTTTTTGTCACCCCAAACTTTCTTAACCCGGGCTTTCAATTCTGTTATCCCTTCCCCCGCCTGCCAGCCTTCTAGGAGGTCTTCCCTTAGTTTGATTGCGATGTCTTCGCTCAAATCTTGGACTTTCCCGAAAGCTTGGGTTGCAACAATGTTTCTGAAAGGCTTGTTGTGGGCTATGTTAATTTTTAATTCTTTTTCCAAGCTTTCATGACCTTTGTCGAAGAGTATTGCCACAATGTTTTTAAACACTTCCTCAATTCTTCTAGGGTGTAAAAGCGTGTTTAAATCATTTATGAGATTTCTAGTCGTGAATGCTTTCAAGCTCACTCTGCCTCGATGATATTCTGGTATTATGTTCAAAATTCCTTTTAACGCCTCCTCAAGCCACTCGTCCAAAATCTTAACAAGTTTATTTTCCAAGCCTAACGGTGAGAGAGTTTCAAACTCTTTCGGAACTATAGGATCTCCTGTCGTAACCATTTTTAACATTTGTCTTGATCGTGGAAGTAAGGTATGTTAGCGTCGTGCAAGATTCCAACCGAATCGTAGACGCTTGTGTAAATGTTGTAAAGCCTGTTTTTGGTTAAGTTGGGTGCTATCTCGTACATGCGGAAGACGTTGCCAACCGCTGAAGTGTCTGTTGTTTTCATAACAAGATCGTCAGCGTAATTATAGTAGTTTAAAGTACAGTTTGTTGGGTTTGATACTGCGCGAGAGTATTGGTCTTCCAGCCAACAGTCTGCGAAAAGTATGCCATAGTTTGTCGTGGAATTATACTTCATTCTCCAGCAGTATGTTACTCTTAATTTAGGCGTGTAAAACAAGAATTTGATTCTAAGCCAGCCGGTAGTGCTCCCAGTATTTCCGGCAATGTCAAAACAGGTTATGTTAAAGGCGTAACTCCCGTCTGACAAGCCTGTTTTCGCGAAACTGTCTCCAGCCTTCACTATTGTCGAATCTGTTTGGTCTAAAGTGATTGTAGTCCCGTAACTTCCCCAATACAGACTGCAATTGCTCATTTCAGACAAGTCGGATACTGTGTAGGATATTGTCAAATCCCCGTCCCCGTCTATTGAAGCGTTAGCGGGGGAGCTTATGGTTACTATTGGATTGTCGGTTATGCTAAACTCCCAAGCTGCTGTCGCATTAGCGCAAGAATTGTTTAGGTCGCAGCCTTGAACTATCCAGCCGTAGTTCGCTTCCGCGAAAACTATATTGAAGCCTTTGGTTCCGTTGCCTGTTGTATAGTTTGTCATGTTAAGAGTTCCGTTCAGGTAGAGTGATGCGTTTGCTATTCCACTGTCCGAATCGGTGACGCTCGCATTCAAAAAGATTGTGAGGTAGTCTAAGGTTGAGCTGTTGGTTGGGTTTAGGTGGGTGACGACAGGGTTTAGGGTTGTAGTTGTTGTAGTAGTTGTGGTAGTGGCTGTAGTCGTAGTAGTTGTTGATGTCGTGGTTGATGTTGTTGTAGTGGTTGTTGTACTACTCCACGAGCCTAGGTACGTGTCTGTTTCTGTTGTGGCGGTGTTGGTATAACAGTTCCAAGTGTAGGTGAAGTCGCAGTCTGTGGCACTACAAACCGTGGATCCGGGGATTATAAGGGTGTGAGTGACGTTAGTATTACCCGTAATATTCCATTGTATGTAGGATGTGTTCGTACTCCAAGATGAATTGACAATGGCGGTGTCATCCAAACAAGTCATATTCACGAATTGGGTGTCTGTGAAGCTTGTTTGGTTGACTGGTGAAAAATGTGTTAAATTAATTGGGATTGTGGTTGTAGTAGTCGTTGTTGTCGTAGAAGTGGTAGTAGTTGAGGTTGTTGTAGCTGACTCCTCAGCACCAAGCGTTATAGTAGGAGCTGGTGTTGCATTCAATCCAGCTACTTCCGATGCTGTTAAGTTCGCTTCCCAAAACATTACTTCGTCTAATTGTCCAGTCCATTTTCCACCCGCAGCACCCGTTTGACACCCAACACCTAGATTCTGCCCTCCAAGAGCATTTATCGTATAAGTGAGTGCATTACTCTCGTCAAAAGCGCCATGCATATAAAATGCTTGTGAAAGACCACTATTATCCAATACTACACCAGTATGTATCCACGTATTTGCTGTAAGGGCCGCAGTCGAATGGAATCGAGTAATATTACCACTTGTACCGTCATAACTAACCAAATTTGAGAGCTGAGTTCCACTCCATCCAACACTAATCTCCCATTCTCTTTGGAAGTCGGCAGTATAATAATTTCCTGCAATAGAATCATCAGTACCGTGTCCAGTCGCATTAGCAAAAGCAGTAACAGTTAATTTATCGAAATCATAGTTAATTGCAACATCAATACAATCACTACTCCCATCGAATTGCCCTCCAATACCTGTTACAGCAGTTACATACGTTGGGGGATTACCGCTTCCGTTCCTAGAATTCCCACTGTAATCTAATACGTTACTAAAATCAAATGGATACCACAACCAGAGAGGCCAAGTGTATGAAGGTTGTGTTACTGCCGTTGTATTATCATAATAAATGTAGGTGTCGGATTTTATTGCACTTGCACTCAGGTTTACTAAAGTAGTTATTACAGACCAATTTTCGGCGCTACTAGAAAAAACAGATTTATAAGGCACTTCATATCCACTATCATTCCAGAATCGTAGTATATCTGTTGAAGCAAAAACAATTGACGTGTAATTATTATAATTCGGGTAGGTTACTCTTGCCACCCCCGCACTTTCAGTCCAGTTCACTTGCTTCCTGAATGCGTGAGTAGTATTATAAAAAGTCATATCGTAATCGCAGAAATCTATGCTTTCTCTCTTTTTCTTGTAAGTGTAGTTTATTACTTTGCACAATTCATAAGAGATGCCGTTAAAAGGTAGTAGTGCAGTAAACTTGAATATTTCAGAATTGTTTTTCTTATAGTTCCTACTCTTTTCTTTAATATCGTCAGAGTAATTTATACGACCTTCAATATGGCTTCCAACCACTATTACAGCGTCATAAAAACACTTGTTTTTATCTATTTTCTTGCATCCTTGCTTCTCCATAGATAAAGACTTACTTTTATAACATCCACTATCATTTAGATAATCGCAAGTTTTATTGAATTCTCTAATATCAAAGTCTAGTACTGATTCGTTATAATGGACTCCTCGCCAGGATTTTATACCTTCCACACTGTCCGTATTATTTGGATGGAGTTGTTTTAGTGGAATAGATAACGTACTATCTTTCACATACATATAAGCTGTAACGTCAGTTACATCTTCAGTGAATGAACCGTTTATAATTACTTCCACATACCTGCCCTTTACACTTTCAGTAAAATTATATATTGTGAAATCTGCTTCAGACGGGGTGAGAAGTGTGATTCCCCCACCTAAAACAGTTATTAAGAAACCAAGCAAAACCCCTTTCTTCGCCCAATTAGGTGTATCAGCCACGCCTTAACCTCTTTATTAATTCATAAATAATCATGGATTGAAGGATTATGATGAAAGTCTCGATTTGAAACGCTATTTCTAAATGCTCTAAAGAACTAGGAATAATCCTGTTTATTATCCAACCGATCGTCGGCGTCTCCAAAGTCCAAGCAAAATCCATCATATATAAACTATCCTTATTGTGAAAGCCTCATCCCTAGTTGAAAACTCCCCATCCAACGTTACCGCCCCCTCCACCGGCAACTCAAACGGCGGCTTATAATTACCTTCCGAATCAATCACTGTATTCAAAACACCAGTCACATCATTCTCCCGGAAAATCTCCCCGACATCATCACTAATACTAAAATTGTATCCAGTAGGGGTTAAACCCAGCCAAGTAGCCGGGGTGACAATAATCTGTTTAAAATAACTGTCAAACACTTGCGGCGGCACAACTTGAAAGCTCCCGCCTGAAGCAGTCGTTGAAAACGAAATCCTATTCAGGAGGTGTTCCTTCTGCCTCACGATCATCACCCAATTTATTGTTAATGCTTTCGAGAACACGCCCTAAATCCCCGAGACGCAAGTATATGGCGTAAAGCATCCTCGTGTTTGAGGCTTTTAAAGTTAATTCTTCCATGCTCTCAGGATTTGGCTTACTCTCGTAGATTGTTCTCTCTCCTGTCTCCTCCTCCACCACATGTTTTATTGGATTACTTAGTTCGTCCGGATTCATATCTTATCCCCTGAAATATTTTTGTCAGAAGTATCATCACTCCCAAACATTGATGAATCCCCACCACCGAACATGGAGCCGCTGTAAGGTTCATCACCCCAAGATACTAAGTCAAGCCCATTCTCCTTCCGATACTCGTTAACCGTCTTCTGACCGTTTTTAAGCCACATACTCCACAACTTTTCCTGACGCAATTCTTCCTGAATGTCTTCGTGAATGAACTTTAATTCCAAGAAATCGTATCCGAATTCTGGAATAAGTTCGCGATTATAGAATTCTTCAATCAAGTCTGCAATAGGGAAAATGGCTTTGCGTTTGAACGTGTCCGACTCTACAATACTATTCGCCCGATTACTGTCTTCCGTGAAACCCGCTTCCACTGGAGTCATGCCAAAACAGGCAAAAACTAGTTTAATATACCATTGCTGGCTTTCAAGCAATCGCATAGTCTCAGGCTCCAATTCCAAGTTAATGAATTTAGCTTCACTATTAATGATCGGAATATTTTCACTACTCCACCTTGCCTCATCCGTGTTTTCGTCGACTATCATGGTCTTGTCCTTCAACCTGGATGCGAACTCCCTAATGTTTTGGCGGTTAGCGTCTATTACTGACAAAACTCCTTTAGGAACATTTTTTCTAGTAAACAAGTCAATGCCAGACGTGACTCCAAAAACTTCGTACCGGATAACGTCGTAAGCCATTTCTACCGCCCCAATCCCGTAAATATTGTCAGTGCGGGGGTTCCGATCCATCCAAATAACCTCATCCCGAGCGAAAGGGGTTGGAGACGCGTAAGTGTGGTAACTGTATTGGTAGTATGACTGTTGGTCTGGGAGTATGCCATGCTCGTCCGGGCTTTTCGTGAACGTGCCGCCGTCGTAAACCCAGTATTCAATCATTTTCCGCCTGCCTAGAGGAAGGAGTTTTTGTGTTGGATCCCCATTAACGTAGCTTGAAAAGTCGAATGTTTTCACTGTGACTCCCGCATCCAAACATAAAATATCTCTCACAAGCTTTTTTCTAATGCTCCTAAAAGTCTCCTTATTTCGGTTCGGGTTTTGAATGCGCTCGGTTACTTCATCAATAGCATCGTCTTTAGGACTCGCATCCTCATCTTTCATGCGAACTTCCCACTCTAATTCTCCGATGTAGTCTGTGATAGTTTGTACACACAATCCGGCTGTGGGAGTGGTTGCAAGCCGCCTTATTTCAGGAATATTAATGTTTCGCGGTCTACCATACAAAGGACGGTATAGGTAGTCTGGAACGCGGGCTTTAATTACTATATCTTTCGGGTTGTAGATGACAGAAGACGCTAAATCCCCCTGGTAAGTTAATCCGTCCCTATCCCCCGTTGCAATTAAAGAATGAACTTGGTTTATCTGACCTCTCAGAACTTGGTTAGGATTCTGAGAATAAGTTATTGGAGGAGTCCGAGGGAAGCTGGCTTGATTTACAAGTCTCTGATACTTGTTTACCTGGCTTTTATATCCTGCGGCGGGGGGCATTTTTTTCTAGGGTAAGGTCTCACCAGGATTAACTGGCAAGCTCTAAGGTATTAATTAACTTGAACTATGAAAGCCCCCCGCCGTTTTTTAGGGGGTATTAT
>Ga0268285_1001144_pt1 | contig 13430 bp, 6 predicted proteins | sample saktaG_2_FD_190144 | JGI IMG/M metagenome (GOLD analysis project Ga0268285, IMG submission 190144) | Saline water microbial communities from Sakinaw Lake, British Columbia, Canada - sak_2013_06_06_120m | ecosystem: Environmental > Aquatic > Non-marine Saline and Alkaline > Saline ... | reverse complement strand
AAGAAAGAAGTGGTTGAGTGTATCGAAGGCATGAATCGATCCTGCTCTGCGGACAGCGACGACCGCAGCACCGACCTTTCGCTTGAGCATGTCCGGATTGGCCCTTGCGACATAGCCCGCCCGGTCGATCAGCGCCTTAATCTCAGCAGTGACATCGGCAAAATAAGTCGGCGAAGCCAAAATGATGCCGTCGGCCTCCACCATCTTCTCGATGCACTCGTTTGCAAAGTCGTTGTCGATCGCACATCTCTTGTCCTGGTTGTCGAAGCACTTGCCGCACGCGGTGCATCCGCGAATGGTCTTACCCGCCAGTTGAACCATTTCTGTCGCTATGCCTTCGGCATCGAGTTCGGAGAAAACCTCTTTGATCAATATGGCTGTATTGCCGTTCCTTCGAGCACTCCCATTAAAAGCGATAACCTTCATTCTATTCTCCTGTTTTTGTGTCTAAATATTGTCGCCGAACCGGACTCGCCGGATATCCTCTTCCCGGCCGGTGGGGACCGTTAGCGGCTTATACAAATCCGGCCGGCGTGTCTTAATCCACCTCACGCCCGTGCAGTTAGTGCGCAATGCCGCATCCAGATCGGCAACAATCATATCATCGTCGGCCTTCCACGTCTCTTTCAATATCCGCCCGTAAGGGTCCAGTATCATGGCGTTGCCGGTTCTGATTTCGTCGCCGTCGATACCGACGCCGTTACTGAAAATTAAAAACAATCCGTTATCGTGAGCACGTGCCGGAAGCCACGTCAATAGCCACTGCCGGCCTTTCGGTCCTTTGAATTCGGCCTCGATTGCCTGCGGATTTGCCTTTCGATTTTGCCACAGCGACTTTTCAATCACGCCCATACAGCAGGGACTCGGCGTTTTGCAGCCTCCGGTCTGATGCGGCGCCAGCAGTATCTCCGCTCCCTTTAAGGCCGCTATACGAACATTCTCGCCCAGATTATTATCGTAGCATGTCAGCAGGGCGAGCCGGCAGTCGTGCGGGCTGTCGAACACGGTGAATTCCGAGCCGCACGAGAGGTGCTCGCTGATAAAGCAGTGTATCTTTCGATGCCGCTGAAATTCGCCGTTGGGCATGGCGACCACGTACGTATTATACATTTTCCCGTCGCCGGCGATTTCCACGAGACCGGCGCCGATGGTCATTTTGTGCTGCCTGGCCAGGGCCATCAGAGCTTGTGATGAAGGCCCGTCAAAAACCGGCTCAGCCAGAGATCGCAGCTCTTTGCACGTAAGTTTCCGTAAAAACAAATAGCCGGTAATGCAGGCTTCCGGGAATACGATAAGCTCGACACCGTGGCCCGCGGCCTGCCGGACAAAATTCTCGATCTTAGCGAGATTTGCTTTCTTGTCACCAGCAATGTGCTCGAACTGTACGGATGAAACACGGATATTCTTCATAACTTCAAACTCAGTATATTTTATGCGACTCGTGTTAAATGGTTTTTGCTAACGATAGCTCTTTATGTCGCTTTGATTTTGCTGCCAGCCCAACGTAAGACCAATCGACAATCAAACCATTATTCTAATCCTGGATGTTCCGTATGAAAAGCCGAAAATTGCCGCCACAATTTGCCGGCACACTGAATATGCCGGCGGAAGGTTGTTGACATTGAGATGGGATTTTGGTATTATGGGACTCAGGTTTGCAGGAGTAGTTCAGTGAAGTTTATCTGTTATGTTGCGAATTTCATCTCACAAAGGTTTTGTGCCCAAAGAAGGTAAAGGAGAAAGCAATGGGAAATTTTATACGAAGCATCCGATATCCAGGCTATGTTCTACTTGTCTTAGAGTTAGCGATAGGCTTGTTCGTCGCTCCGGCAGCGGCTCGGTATGCCGAGCCCGAACCCAGATTCAATCTGGCGCCCGAGTTCATCGAGACGTTTGATGATCCTGCTGCGCCAGGCTGGGATCTGAGCGTCGGTGCTACTGTGGTGGACGGCATTTTACGACTGGAGTCGAAGGATGCACATGCCTCTCATAACAGGGACTTGCACAACTGCACTACTCTGGTCCGTATGCGTCGCACCGGCCCGGGGGCCATCGGTATTACTTACACTACGGCCGGACAAGACAGCATGCGTCTGGTTCTGGGCGGTGAGTCAATCGAGGCCCGTCGGGTTTTGCCCGGTTCGGCGGTCGGTATGATCGTCGAACGTCTAATCCAGGTACCGCCTGAGTTGCCCGTTGGCGACTGGTTCACACTGCATCTGACGCAATTGGACGGCTTGATCATCGTTGGCGTAGATGGAGTGCGGTTGTGCGATTTGTATAATCCGAGCCCTGAGCCCATACTGCCGGGCGGATTGGCGCTGGCTGCGGTGGATGATACGGCTGTTGAGGTCGACGAGGTTATTGTGGTTCCCTGGGTGATTGAGAATTTTGACGAGTCTCTATCCTCGGCCTGGGACGTGTCATCTGTGGACACCACACCCTTCATACAGGAGGGCAAGCTTATTGTTCCGCCCGGTGAATATGCCGTGCGTACGGGATACTGGGAAGAAATGACGTTTTACTCGCGAGTACGGCGCGATTGGCTGGTTAATTCGGCGTTGACCTATCCCGGCCACGTGCTGATGCTTCAAAAAGATTTCATTGCCCTCTGGAGCGAAGAAACTGAAGGCCAATTGCTTAAACTGGCCGAAGCACCATTGCCTGAATTTCCGGAAGAACCGGAGACCGCGACATGGATGTATGTGACAGTCGTCGTACGAAATGGCGAGCATCATGTGCTGGCCTATGGAATCGAGCTTTTCAGCGTCCCGGGCGAGGCCGTCGGCGGACCCGTATCGGCCGAAGCGATTGAAGGCACGTTGGCACTCGACAGGCTGATGCTTGGGCCGCCGTTGCCGCTCTGGCCCAATGCCGAAACGCCTGGTGGAGAAGAACCCGGCGAAGGTCAGCCCGGTGTTACCTCGGCAGACCTGGCGATAACGGACTTGTTCCCAGATCAGTTCCCGCTCGGCAGGCTGTACCTGCGCATCACCAATAATGGACCGGATACGCTGCAGGGAGTACCGGTGACAGTAACGTGTGGCGGGACGGCAACAGACGTTACGAGCGGAGCCTTGACGACGATCCCAAACGCTCCACAGGGCACGTTCAGCATTACACTGGCCCCGGGACAGACGCAGGCGTTTCCGACACAGATCGACCTGGATCTGAGCAGCTTCGACTATGACATGACGTGCACTGTGAGTGCCGCATCGGGTTCCGGTGACTTCTTCGATCCTGATCCCGGCAACAATACCTACACCGAGGAGATTGGCGCGCTGAGCCCGGGCGCACCCACAGCCGACCTGGCGGTAACAGACCTGTTCCCGCACCACTCACCTATGGGCAAGCTGCATCTGCACATTACCAACAACGGGCCGGATGCCCTGCAGGCAGTGCCGGTGACGGTATATTGCGGCGGAGTCGCGACCGATCTTGTCAGTGGGGCCACGACCAGTATCCCGTCCGCGTCGCAGGGCACATTCGACATCACGATCGCCCCGGGCCAGACGCACGAATTCCCCACGCAAATCGATCTGGACCTCAATACGTTCAAGTACGACTTATCTTGCGAGGTGAGCGCCGCATCCGACGCCTTCACCGATCCGGTCCCAGGCAACAATGTCTACAGCGAGCACATAGAAATCTTGCCCCATGCTCACATCATGCAGATTGACCTGGCCGTGACGGATATCTTTCCGGATAATCTGCCGCAAGGCGATGTCTATTGTCGTATCACCAACCGTGGACCGGATGCACTGGTGAATGCCACCTTTTACCTGAACATTTGCCAGACTCTTCATACTTATACGCTGGGCGACCCTACCGTAACTATATCGAGTAGCCATTTGATCGCTGCCACCCTGCAGCCCGGTGAGACCGGTGAATTCTATACCATATATAACGTGGACACGAGCAAGTACTGGTATGAATACACCTGTGAGGTCAACCTGCCACTGCTGGATCCCGTTTCCAGTAATAACAGTTACTCGGAGACAATCCCACCGCCACCGTAGCCTGTCACGGCATAAGAAGATCCGCATAGATTGAAATACACTGATTAGTCGTGCTCTGCGCCAGGCAGGAAGATTTTGATAAGGCCGCGTGCATATTTAACAAGGCTTTAGAGGGGTAAGAGATAAAATTCGGTGTCATATCGGGTCTGCTATAATAAAATTACAGTTATTAAATCTATCGGCGATGATCCTAGTGGTCTAATACCAATTGTGCATAATCAATGCGCTTGTTCGTGTCATTTCGAGCGTACAGGCTGTGTCGCAATTATAGTTCAAAGATGATTCGATTTCTTTGTCGATATATTATAAGATTCATGTCTGAATGAAAGGATTTCTTATGGCATATCAGTATGGAGATCGTAAACAGAAGATGCTTTTTCCGCAAAGTGTCGATGAATATATTCCCGCAGATGCCCCAGTGAGGGCTTATGATGTTATTGTCGATTCACTGGATTTCGACGTATTAGGCATTGAAGTCGATCACCACAAGGTCGGGTCTCCGCAATATGACCCGAGGGTAATGTTGAAACTTTTGCTCTACGGTTATTCTTATGGGGTTCGCAGCAGCCGAAAGCTGGAAAGAGAGGTTTGTTATAATTTGTCCTTTATTTGGCTGACGGGCGGCTTAAAGCCCGACCACAAAACGATAGCTGAATTCAGACGCAGGAACAAATCGGCCTTGAAGAAAGTGCTTAAGCAATGTGCACGTCTTTGTATTGGCCTTGGTTTAATAGAAGGCAATACGTTATTCGTTGACGGCAGTAAGATCAGGGCGAACGCTTCTATAAACAGCAGTTGGACTAAGCAAAAATGCCTTAATCATCTTAAGAAGATTGATGAGCGAATAGCTGAGATACTTTCTGAGTGCGAGTCAGTCGATCATGCAGAACGTGATAAATCATCGATGGTTCATATGGAAAAGGAGTTGTCAGATAACGAAACGCTCAAGATGAAGGTTTTAGATGTTCTCAGTAATCTCGAAGCTGGGGGCAAACAGTCGCTAAACACTACAGACCCCGATTGTGCTAAGATGCACGGCAGGCAGGGTTCTCATGCCGGTTATAGCATACAGTCGGTAGTTGATGAAAGACATGGCCTTATCGTTAACAGTGATGTGGTTAATGAGAATAACGATCTTCATCAGTTCGCCGATCAAATTGAACAGGCCCACGAGGTTTTAGGCAAAAAGTGCCTGACAGCCTGCGGCGATGCAGGTTATGCCGATGTCAATGAGCTTGAGAAGATAGATAGTCAAGGCGTTAAGGTTATAGTCCCATCTGCCAAACAAGCTGAAAGAGTAAAACGCTCAGACCCATTTGACAAGGCACACTTTAAATATGATAAAGCTAACGATTGTTATATCTGCCCTGAAGGTAAGGTGCTTGACTACAGCCATACAGAAACCCAAAAAGGCAAAATGACATACAGGGCCGGCGTCGAAGTCTGTCGAAAATGCAAGTTCTTTAGGCGCTGCACCACAAACCGGAAGGGACGAACAATAACCCGCTTGCTTCATGAAGAAGTAAAGGAAAGACTTGAAGTTCAGTACGAACAGTCGCAGTCTCAGGAAGTTTATAAACTTCGCAAGCAGAAAGTGGAACTGCCGTTCGGGCACATAAAACATAATTTAATGGTCAGCGGTTTTTTGTTGCGAGGTCTTGCCGGTGTCAAAGCTGAGGCTTCTATTTTATCCAGTTGCTTTAATATTGTTAGAATGATCAGCATTGTTGGTGTCGCCGGCTTGGTTACTAAGCTTGGCGGATGATGAATAGCATGGAAATCGGAGTATCGTAAAGAACCAGACTATATTTTGACCGAAGCTTGTGCAAAAGACTTGATGTTGCCTGGTAACGAACGAATTCTGTAATTTTGCTGAGATGGCAAAGATAATGAAGGTTCTGTGAAGCAATTGCGACACAGCCTGGTAGCGAAGCGGAGTCGAGAAATCTGGATTCTGACTAAACTTGCTTTTCGTTCGCAGCCAGATCTCTCCACTTCAGGCCGCTCCGCAGCCCTCCGGTCGAGATGACAAAGGCGCAGATTTTAATCACAATTGGTCTAATCAACTCTTTAAGTCGTTGTGATCCTGCTATCGATCTCAATGTCATGCAGGTCGAAGATCGATAAGATATGTTTATACCGGTTGTTCATATTCATTTGGGATATAGTTTGAGTTTGGCTTTTGTAAATTTATGCGCAATATTATAAACTGGAAGGTACTAAGCTAAAAGAATGTTCCGATAAAATGTTTTAGAAGTGACATCAAAGCAACACTGATTTAGAAGGAGGGCGAGAGATGAGAAGTAGAAGTAAGAACACCGGATACATTTTTCTTGTAAAGCGCAAATTTATTTTAGGGGCGATTCTGCTTTCGTTGATACTTTATGCCATTCCCGGTACGGGAGGATTTGAGTCGGCGGAGGCCGGTGACCAGGCAGAAAGTGAAGCCGCAAATGAAAGCTCGGATCAGGCTGCTTCGTGGCAAATAATCCGGATGCGAGTGACGGCATATTGCTGGTGTAGTAAGTGCTGTGGGAAACACAGTGATGGAATAACCGCAAACGGCCATCAAATCAGGCTGGGGGACACATTTATTGCTGCGGACAAGATGCATTCGTTTGGCACAGAAATGATTGTTCCCGGCTATAACAATTCTGAGCCGGTTAAGGTTCTCGATCGAGGCCGGGTAATCCGGGGCAACCGGCTGGATGTTTTCTTCAACTCTCACCAAAAGGCCCTCAAATGGGGCGTCAAATACCTGCCCGTCAAAGTTTGCTCAAGATAGTTACGCTTTAATTGGCAGCTAAAGCTGGGATTCTCCCGATGTTATTTTAGGAGGGGAAATAAGCCGGGAAATAGCAGACATCTTGTGGGGGATTTGTTAAAATAACGTGCCGATAGATTATGAAATTTTCTTGTGCGATCTGTTGGTAAATTATTTTTAACTCCATCTACGATGGTCATGGAGGTATCGTATAATGTTGAGAGTAAACGACTCTGGCAAGTTCTCAGAGCATGTCACCCATGCCGGCGAGGGGCGGTTCTGTTCGGCGAAGTTCAAATTCAATCATTGCCGGGCAATTATAATTATCCTGGCGATGGCATCTCTGATGTTCGCCGTAATTATATTGGTCCTGGCGATGACGTCTCAGACGTTCGCCGCCGATGCGTACGATCTGATATTTTCAACGTACTTCGGCGGAAGTGACTGGGAGCACGCCCGTGACGTAGCGGTCGATAAGTCAGGCAATATCTACGTTGTGGGCGGCACCGCATCGCCGGACTTTCCCACTACACCGGGCGCGTATTCTCAATCACTGCGAACCGGCGGCGCGCAGGAATTCGGGCCGTGCGATGTGTTCATCGTAAAATTCGCTCCCGACGGTGAGCTGCTCTGGTCCACCCTTGTCGGCGGGCCGAACTACGACCGCGCATACGGTATAGAGGTCGACGAGCAGGGCTATGTTTACGCGGCCGGTCGGGCCGGACCGGGCTTTCCCGTTAAGAACGCATTTCAGCAGGACTTTGACGGCGTGGACAACGGCTCATACGGGATGCAGAACGCCTTTGTCCTGAAAATGTCGCCCGATGGGTCAGACCTGGTATGGTCGAGCTATGTCGGCGTCTCCACCTTGTGCCGGGACATAGCGATCGACGCAAATGGCGATGTTTATGTCCCCGGCGGTCGATGGAACACATCGAAGACGCCGCCGAACGAATGGTTCGCGAACGCCTATCAGAAAGAGCCGCCGGGAGGAATTGAGGACTGCGGCGTGATAAAAATCAAGTCAGACGGTTCAAAGGTCCTTTGGGCCACGTGGCTTGGCGGCTCTGCTCAGGATAGCAGCGCCGCGTCCATCCGTGTCGGCGCCGGCGGCAGGATTTATGTCGGGGGCTCGACGTTCTCGCCGGACTTTCCCACGACTGCCGCCGCGCACGACAGGACGTATAGCGGCGAGGCCGACTTTTTTGTCGCCTGCCTGACGCCGGACGGGTCGGATCTGATTTACGGCACGTACCTCGGCGGGCCCGGCAACGAATGGATCAGCACGCACAATCTCGCCGTCGACGATTTCGGAAATGCATACGCCGCCATCCCCACCAGCTCGCCGAATTATCCCGTCACCGAAGGCGCATTCCAGCAGACATTCGGGGGCGGCGGTACGGACTGGGCGATTACCAAGCTCTCGCCGTCCGGTGCTCTTTTAGGCAGCACTCTGATCGGCGGCAGCGGCAGCGAGAATCCCGACGGCATCTACGTCGATCCGGATGGCCGGGTCTTTGTCACCGGCGAAACGCAATCCGCTGATTTTCCGCTGACGGCCGGTGCTTATCAAAACCAGAAGAACGCCGGCACGGAAGCGGTACTTGTCACGCTTTCTTCGGACCTTAAGGAGCTTCTGTACGCGACATACCTGGGCGGCGGCGCCAATGATAACGGCCGCTCAGGCTGTCTCGGGGCAGACGGCAGCCTGTATCTGACCGGAGCGAGCGATGGTGCCGGCTGGCCCGCAAAGAACGCATTCCAAAGCACATTTGCCGGCGGCGGGGGAAACTACGGCAACGGTGACTGTATCCTGGCCAGGCTCACCCCGGCGAGGACCATTACCGTAGATCCGTCTGAAACATACCAGACCATCAGCGGCTGGGAAATGGTTGCATCCGCGCTGGAGCCCGACAATCCCGCATTTCCAAATTTTAAAGATGAACTGTTCGATCTGGCCGTCCACGATGCAGGTATCAACCGGCTCAGGCTGGAGATCAGAAGCGGCACCGAAAACAACAGCGACAATTGGTCCGCTTACCAGGATGGTTCCATCGACTATCAAACGTGGCGAAGCCGCCGCTATGCGACCGTCAACGATAACGCCGATCCATATACTATCGATTGGTCCGGTTTTCATTTCTCGGAAATGGACGATGCCATGGAGCGAATCGTCAATCCTTTGCGGGCGGTCCTTGAGGCGGACGGGGACAAACTTTTCGTGAACGTCAACTACGTCGCCTTCACCGGACAGATCAAAGGTGGCGGCTATATGCACGACGACCCGGACGAATACGCGGAGTTTGTCCTTGCGACATATCTGCACCTGCAGGAGAAATACGGCTGGGTTCCCGATTCGTGGGAGGTTATTCTTGAGCCTGACAATGTCTCTCAGTGGAACGGAACGATAGTCGGCCGGGCGATTGTAGCGGCCGCCGGGAGATTGAAGACCGCCGGCTTCGAACCTGTTTTTGTGGCGCCTTCGACCACGAATATGCGCAATGCAATCACATTCTTCGACAGGATGGTAGAAGTGCCGGGAGCGGTCGAATTTCTGCGCGAGCTATCGTACCATCGCTATAGTGGCGTGTCCCAGCAGAACCTGCGGACAATCGCCGGCCGGGCGAAACAATATGGTATTGATACTTCCATGCTCGAATGGTGGAGCGGCGGCAATAGTTATCGTACGCTTCATGAGGACCTTAAGGTGGGCAACAATTCGGCGTGGCAGCAGGGCGTTCTTGCCGGCGCGCTCAATTCGAAAATGGCCCTGTATATAATCGACGATTCCGACCCGGCCAATCCGCGGATATTGCTCAATGACGCTACAAAGTTCACCCGGCAATACTATCGCTTCGTCAGGCCCGGGGCGGTCCGAATTAAATCCGTTTCACAAGAAAGCATCTTTGATCCTCTTGCTTTCATCAACAAGGACGGTAGCTACGCGGTCGTGGTCAAATGTAACGCTGGCGGAGATTTCTCCATCAGTGGGCTGGCCATCGGAACCTACGGCGTAAAATACACTACAGCAAGCCAATATAATGTGGACCTGCCGGATCAGACAATTGGCGCCGGCCAGGCCGTCATTACGGGGATACCGGCCGCGGGCGTTCTTACTGTGTACGGTAAACCGGCGCTGCCCGACGATCAGGCTCCGACCATCCCGGCAGGGCTGGCAGTGACGGATTGACCGACGACGTCCGTCTCTATGGATATGCTCTGACCGAAGAGGAAATCCGGGACATCTACAATTCATCCGCCCCGTAACCATTTGTTTCGTAAAAGCTTAGGATAAAATCTCCGGGCTTGAGCTAAATGATGTTGACACGTCGGGCGGAGCGGATTAGATTGTAAGGCGTGAGCCGGCGCTTATATATGAGTTGCCGTGGATGCAGCTCGGTGCGGGTGTCTGAAGTGGGATTCGAACTGGAGGTCATCATGAAGAAAGCAAATCTATCGAGGGCCGTTATGCTGGGCTGTGTGATTCTGATCGGCGCTAGCTGTGTCTTCGCACAGGATTGGCCGCAGTGGCGGGGAGCCAACCGGGATGGTAAGGTGACAGGATTCGAAGCTCCTGAGCGATGGGTGTTGAAGGAAATGTGGGAAACGACGGTAGGCTCTGGCGATGCTACGCCGGCACTCGTTGGCGATAAGCTCTACGTTTTCACACGGCAGGGCGATAGTGAGGTTACTACGTGCCTGGAAGTCGAAAGAGGAGAAGAGCAGTGGACGAACAGATACCCCGCCCAGGCTGTCACCGGAGCGGCCGCCCGGCACCCGGGACCCAGAAGCTCGCCTGCGGTAGCGGATGGAAAGGTTGTCACGCTGGGTGTGGGCGGAGTTTTCTCGTGCCTGGACGCAGCCACCGGCAAAGTCGTGTGGCGCAAGGACCCGTTCCCCAAGGTCGTGCCGAGATTCTTCACGTCCACCTCACCGATCATTGTAGACGGGATGGCCATCGGGCATCTCGGCGGGCAGGGCAATGGAGCGATTATTGCGTATGACCTGAATACCGGCGATGAGAAATGGCGATGGGCCGGCGAAGGCCCGGCGTACGCCTCGCCCGCTCTGCTGACGGTGGCAGGTACAAAGCAGCTTGTGACGCTGGCGGAGAATAGTGTAGTGGCAGTTGGTTTAGCCGATGGAAAGCTTCTATGGCAGCTTCCGTTCCCGCCGGCAAGAAGAGCTTATAATGCCGCCACGCCGATCATTGACGGTCAGACGGTTATCTACACGGGAGCCGGCAGGGGCACTAAAGCAGTAAAGATTGAGAAGCAGGGCGACGGCTTTGCCGCCAAAGAGCTTTGGAGCAATCCCGAGCTTGCCCCGCAGTACAACACGCCGGTACTCAGGGACGGCCTGCTGTTCGGTCTGTCCAACAATGGTAATCTTTACTGCATCAACGCTGAGACTGGCCAAACGGCCTGGGTCGACGATGCACAGCGCGGTCGGGGCGGTTTTGGCTCTATTGTCAGTGCCGGTTCTTATCTGATAGCCCTGACCAGTGAAGCCCAGTTCATAGTTTTCAAGCCAAGTGACAAGGGATTTTCCGGGCTGTTTGGTTCGAGTTCCGTAGTCAAGTTATCAGGTACGCCGACTTATGCACATCCGGTGGTTACACGCAATCGTATCTTTGTCAAGGACCAGGATACGGTTTCGATGATAACGACAAGGGATTGATTAAGGCCTGGGTATCGATATCGACACCGTAGGGGCGGCCCCATGTGGCCGCCCAATCCGGCGATAATGAATCAGGGCAACCACACGGGGTTGCCCCTACTATTATTACATTTATAGCCTCGAGGATATGTAATAATCTTTTCGAATGAAAGGAGTTGGTAATGCGTTACGCGAAACTTTTATTTGTTCTGCTGATTTTTCTGAGTGGCTGTGCGGCGTTCGGGCCGCCTCAAACTCCCCAGGCACAAGTTGTAAACGAATATCACGGCGTGAAGGTTGTCGATCCGTATCAGTGGCTCGAAGATTGGGATGATGAGCGGGTTCAATCCTGGAGCGATAAGCAGAATGTTTATGCTCGAAAGACGCTGGACAATCTGCCCGAAGTCGAAGAGCTGCGCGAGCGTATTACAAAGATACTAACGGCGAAATCTGTTAGGTATTACTCGCTTAGCAGGCGTGAAGGAGCTCTGTTTGCTATGAAGCGCCAGCCGCCGCTGGAGCAGCCTTTTCTGGTGGTTATGCCCTCGGCGCAGCAGCCGGAGTCCGAGCGAGTCATTGCCGACCCGATGAAAATAGATCCCAGCGCTTCAACATCGATCGACTTTTACGTGCCGTCACCGGACGGCAGCCTCGTTGCGGTTTCGCTTTCGGTCGGCGGCTCGGAAAGCGGGGATGTGCATGTCTATGAGGCGGGGACCGGCAAAGAGATCGGGCAGGTCATTGCCCGCGTAAACGGCGGCACCGCCGGGGGCGATCTTGCCTGGACACCGGATGGGTCGGGTTTCTACTACACTCGATATCCCCGGGCTTCTGAGCGGCCGGTTGAAGATATGGATTTTTACCAGCAGGTCTGGTATCACAAAATGGGGACGCCGGGCGATGAAGATCGATATGAAATCGGCAGGGACTTTCCACGTATAGCGGAGATCAAGCTGGAGGCGGACACGCGTTCCGGCCGTGTGCTTGCGACCGTTCAATACGGTGACAGCGGCCGTTTCGCACACTATGTTCGCACTGTAAGAGGGCAATGGAAGCAGATTACCAGCTATGACGACAAAATAGTCCAGGCGACGTTCGGGCCGGATGATACGATATTTGTTATTTCCCGGGCCGACGCTCATCGCGGCAAAATACTAAAACTGTTCCTTGCCGATATTTCTTTGGACAAGGCGCAAATTATAGTTCCCGAAGGTGACGATACTATCGTTTCCGATTTTCCAGGCCACCCGCCTATGGTGGTGACGTCGAGCCGTCTGTATGTCACTTATCAGCTTGGCGGCCCCTCTGAGATTCGTGTTTTTGACCTTCGTGGACAAAGGCAGGCGGGGCCGAAGATTCTGCCGGTCTCCAGTATAGGACAAATTGTTGCCGTGGGGGACGATGCTGTTTTGTATTCGAACTCTTCTTACATCGAACCGGCGGCGTGGTATTTATTCCGTCCCGACGAAGGGACAACCGTCAAAACGGCGCTCGTGACGGAATCGCCCGTGGATTTTTCCGATTGTGAAGTCGTTCGCGAATATGCGGCTTCCAAAGATGGAACCCGGGTGCCAGTTAATATTATTCGCCGTAAAGGGGTGAAGCTGGATGGCTCGAATCCGGTATTGCTCGGGGGTTATGGCGGGTATGGGATCAGCATAGAGCCCGGTTTCAGCGCCTTACGCCGGATTTGGATCGACCATGGCGGCGTTTATGCCCAGGCCAATCTCCGCGGCGGCGGTGAATTCGGGGAGCAGTGGCACGCCGAAGGTATGCTTACCAGCAAACAAAACGTCTTCGATGATTTCGCCGCTGCCATGCAGTATATGGTCGACGCCGGCTACACCACGCCCGAGAAGCTGGCAATCGTCGGCGGCAGCAACGGCGGATTGCTCATGGGCGCCATGATAACCCAGCACCCGGAACTATGCCGGGTTGTGCTTTCCTCCGTTGGAATATATGACATGCTGCGGGTCGAGCTTGCCCCC
>Ga0268285_1001141_pt1 | contig 13466 bp, 10 predicted proteins | sample saktaG_2_FD_190144 | JGI IMG/M metagenome (GOLD analysis project Ga0268285, IMG submission 190144) | Saline water microbial communities from Sakinaw Lake, British Columbia, Canada - sak_2013_06_06_120m | ecosystem: Environmental > Aquatic > Non-marine Saline and Alkaline > Saline ... | reverse complement strand
CTCTATAATGGATACATGCCGTAAGCAGGAAGTTAACTTCTTCCGCTATCTTAATGGAATATTTTCATCTCGGTACAATCTCCCAAGGTTGGCTAACTTAATTTATAACGTAGCATGATATAATATTTTATTGAGCATGTTCCCTGGTCCTAATCCACAGCAGCGGAGGACCGATCGTCGGCGCTGAGAACGTCAGCCGCGCCCTCACCAACGCCCGGGACGCCCTTCAGTACGTCCACGACCAGACGGTCCGTTACATGAACAAGGGGCTGACCGCCGGTGAGATAATCGAAGTCATCGATCTGCCACCCCACCTCGCCGCCGATCCGAATTTGATGGAATGCTATGGCGAAATAGACCGAGACGTATTCCAGATCTACCAGCAATACTTGGGATGGTTCACCGGTAAGTGCAGAGATATATTCCCGACATCTCCCACCGAAGAGGCGGAGGATATGGCTTACCTGGCTGGCGGCGTAGACGAGCTGGCCGTCAAGGCGAAGGCAGCTCTGGATGAGGGCGATATGAAACGGGCTCTGATCTTCTCAGACAACGTCCTCATCCTCGATCCTGAGAATGCTGAAGCTCGGGAGGTCAAGAATTCGGCGCTGATCTCCCTGGCCGAAGAGACCTCCAACACCCAGGTGAGATACTACTTGCTCTCCGAGTACCTCGAAGAGACGGGCCAGATAAGCATCCCGTTGCTCGACCTCGGCTTCAGAGCAATGGACGATAATATGGTCTTCTACATGCCGATGGAGACCCTCTTCAGGATCATGGCTGTGAGTCTCAACGCCTCCAAAGCCCTGGATGAGGAGTATGTCGTCGGCCTCGATCTCTCGGATGATTCCGTGTCTGGCGACTATGCCATATACGTTCGCAGGGGGATCGTGGAAGTTCAGCCAGTGATCGCTGACAATCCGAAGTTCACCATCGTCACAGACTCGCTGACGTGGAAGAACCTGGTTTTAGGAAAGCTCAATCCTGAGGAGGCAGTCTCCGGCGGAGACGTCGAAATAAGCGGAGCCGATCCAGAGGAGTTCTACGGATTCATGGACCTCTTCAAATGAATGATGGGGGGTTTTAACCCCATCATCCAACATTTTTGGTTTTTGGCTTGAGACGGATCCGGCCGATCGGCGAGGCATATGAGGCGATCGGCCTAACAAGATCCCTGCAGCCTTCATTTTTGAGCACGAGCGCAATATTTTTAGCATCAAGAGAATCAATTGTCAGGTATTGAACCGCTCCGGCCTCTAGGCCGCAAGAACGAACTGAAAATAGGGGACTTGGAACCATGAAAATTTGCTACATTCTGATTTTGATGCTCACGGCGGCAATGTTGGGACTGGCCACGCCGGCGGGAGCTGACGGGATAATAATCGTCGATCCGCCGCCAGACGTTCCGATCGTGAAGCTGGACGAGGCTCTCGCCATCAAGTACCATCACGTCGACGTGACGATCGAAGACCAGGTGGCGACCACCAGGGTCGACCAGGTCTTCGTCAACGATAACCCCTGGACCGCAGAGGGGACCTACATATTTCCCCTGCCGGAGGGAGCTGCAGTAAGCGACTTCGTCATGTGGGTCGACGGCGAGCCCGTCAGGGGCGAGATTTTGGAGGCTGACGAGGCCCGGGATATCTACAACGACATCGTGAGGAGGATGCGCGACCCCGCCCTTCTGGAGTACGTTGACAGAAAGGCTCTGAAGGCGAGCGTCTTTCCCATACCTCCCGGGGAAGAGAGGAGGATAGAGCTTGAGTACAGCCAGGTCCTCCCGCTCGAAAACGGCCTCGTCCACTACGTCTATCCCCTCAGCACCGAGAGGTACTCCTCAAAGCCTCTTGAGGAGGTGGTGATGACCGCCGATATCGAGTCGGAGGTTCCGATCAAGGCGGTCTACTCGCCCAGCCACCAGGTCTTCATCGAGAGGGAAAACGACTTTTCAGCCCTTCTGGGCTTTGAGGAGTATGACGTCCTCCCGGACCGGGACTTTGAGCTCTACTACTCGGTCAGCCCCGAGGACGTGGGACTGAGTCTCCTCAGCTACAAGGAGCCCGGCGAGGACGGGTTCTTCCTGCTCCTGGCAGCGCCGAAGGTGGAGGTCGAGCCCGAGGACGTGGTGGCTAAAGACCTGATCCTGGTCCTGGACGTATCCGGAAGCATGGAGGGCGAAAAGCTGGACCAGGCGAAGGACGCCGTCGTCTACGTTCTTGACAACCTCAACTCCGAGGACGGGTTCAACGTCGTCGCCTTCAGCACGGGCCTTGTGACCTTCAGCTCGAATATCGAGCCCGCATCGAACTGGGACGACGGGAAGGAGTTTGTCGAAGGGCTCGAGTCATTGGGAGGAACCGACATAAACCGGGCTCTTATCGAGGCCGTGAAGATGGCAGATCCCGACCGGCCCACGACGGTGATATTCCTCACCGACGGCCTTGCAACGGTGGGGGTTGAGGACACGGGAGCGATCCTCGAGAACGTCGAGGACGCGGCCCCTGAAAACGTCAGGATCTTCAGCTTCGGGGTGGGGGACGATGTCGACACCGACCTTCTCGACCAGCTCTCCATCGACCACGGCGGAGCCAGCACCTACGTTCGGCCCGGCCAGAGGATCGACGAGACGGTGAGCGCCTTCTACGCCAAGATCAGCAGCCCGGTTTTGTCGAACCTCGAGGTCGATTTCGGGTCAATTAAGGCGGACCAGATCTATCCTGAGAGGACGCCCGACCTCTTCGTTGGCTCGCAGCTCGCCATGGTGGGCCGGTACCGGAACGGGGGCAAAACCACCATCATCCTCTCGGGGACGGTGAACGACAGGAAGGTCGCAATCGTCTACCCCGGCAACAACTTCACCGAGGAGGGCGGGGCCGACTTCATCCCGAGGCTCTGGGCCACAAGGGCCATCGGAAGCTACCTCACCGAGATCAGGCTCCACGGCGAGGACCCGGAGCTTGTGGACGCCATCGTAGCCCTGAGCATCCGATACGGTATCATAACCCCCTACACCTCCTTCCTGATCGAGGAGGATGACATATTTTCGGAATCCGGCAGAGAGGCGATTTCTCGGGACTTCCAAGCGGAGATGGCAGCCGAAGCGGCCGCTCCCTCCTATGGATCGTCGGCGGTCCAGAAGGCCGCCTTCCAGGGCGAGATGGCGGCGGCCGAGGCGCCTCTGTCAGGTCCTATGATGCTCTTGCCGACGACGACCGGCGCCGACGGGGGCGTCTCTGAGCCCGTGAAGGTGGGAGAAGTGCTAAAGCAGATCGGGAGCAAGACCTTCGTCCTCCGGAACGAGACCTGGACCGATACCGCCTTCGACGGGTCCAAGATGGAGACTGAAAAGGTCGAGTTCCTATCCGACGAGTACTTCGACCTGATCTTGGAGAATTCGGTCCTCGGCGACTACTTCGCCCTGGGCGAGCGGGTGATCGTCGTCTACGACGGGACCGCCTATGAGATTGTGGAAGTTTAGAGGGAGAAAATTTGGGGGATGGACGAGGCGAAGCGCAGATGTGACCCCTTGCCTCATCCAATCCCCCCAGAATTTAATCTGGAAGATGATGATATGAAGACCATTTCGACGATACTCTGCCTGGCAGCTGTCGTTCTTCTCTGCTCAGATCCCTCCCTGGGGCTGGACCTGCCCTGGGGAGACGACTATGCAGATGTATACGACTGGTACAGTTTCGATGCGCCAAGCTCGTCCGAAGGGCTTTCTGACGAGGGCCTATTGTCCGAAGGGGAGGAGACGGGCGGCATCTGGATAACCGACTCCAGCGGGAAGGAGAAGCGAACGACCCTGGAGATCCCCATGGGAGCTTGGGCGAGGGTGATGATCGCGCCTTCCGAGAGCGGAGAGCTGAAGCTTCGCTGCCGATATCCCACGGGAACCGCGTATCAGCTTGTAGCAGAAGAAGTGGAGGCGGGCCACGTCTACAGCGCCTGGTATCAGGCCGAGTGGGTGGGGGATTACGAGGTCTGGTACACCCTGGACGGGGCCGAGAGCGAGACTGTCCGGTTCCAGGTTCAGGAAGGATGGATCGCTGAAGAGGGGATGGCTGCTCCAGGGATGGCAAAGTCAGGTGGGTCCGGAGCGTCAGGGGTCAGGGCACCTGCCATGTACAGTTATGCACCCGCCCCGGCCCCTGTCAGCCCCACCACCTCAATAGGCCTTGCTGTCGGTGGGGCGAAGGACGTGGAGAACTTCCGGGAGAACATCGAGCAGGGCTACATGCCCCTTCCAACGGACGTGACCTACGAGGGGCTCTTTTACGACTACTACTTTGAGACCGGCCAGCTGGAGGCGTGCGAGAAGCTCTTCTGCCCCTCCTACAGCACTGCCATATCGAACGATCCCATATCCGGAGAGGCTCAGCGCTACCTATCCGTCGGCCTCAACTCCGGGATCACCGACTTTGCGAGAAAGAAGCTGAACCTGGTCGTCGTCCTCGACTACTCCGGCTCCATGGGCAGCCCCTTCAGCGATTACTACTACGACCAGTTCGGAAACAGGGTTGATATCGAGGAGGACGCGGACTCTTCCAAGACGAAGATGGAGATCGCAGACCAGGCCGTGGTGGACCTATTGGGCCACCTCGAGGAGGACGACCGCTTCGGCCTCGTCGTCTTCAGCGATGAGGCCTACGTGGTCGAGCCTCTGACAAAGGTCGGGGAGAAGGACCTGGAAACCCTTGAAGACGCCATCCTCGATATCGAGGAGTACAGCGGGACGAACATGGAGGCTGGGATGGAGAAGGGAACCGCCACCTTCGGCAAGTACGTCGAGATCGACCCCTCGGAGCGGGAGAACAGGATAATCTTTCTCACCGACGCCATGCCTAACCTGGGCGAGACCGGAGAGGGCGGCCTCTTGAGCATCCTCGAGGAGAACGCTGACGAGGGGATCTACACCACTTTCATAGGGGTAGGCGTCGACTTCAACACAGCGCTGGTCGAGAAGATCACCAAGGTACGGGGTGCCAATTACTACTCGGTCCACTCGGCGAGCGAGTTCGAGGAGAGGATGGATGAGGAGTTCGACTTCATGGTGACGCCCCTCGTCTTCGACCTTCTTCTCGATCTTGACGCGCCCGGATACAAGATAGAGAAGGTCTACGGGTCGCCGGAGGCCGATGAGGCGACGGGCGAGATCATGAAGGTCAACACCCTCTTCCCCTCCAAGGCCGAGGAGGGAGAGGTGAAGGGAGGGATCATCCTGATCAAGCTCGAACAGATCTCCTCCGACGGGAACCTCACCCTGGCGGTGAGCTACCAGGACAGGAACGGGACTGAGGATGGCGACGAGGCCCAGGTGGTCTTCCCTGAGGCCGAGCCCGACTTCTACCAGAACGACGGCATCCGAAAGGCCGTCCTACTCTCGAGGTACGCGGACCTTCTGAAGAACTGGATCGTGGACGAGAGAAGGGCCTTCGAGAGCGAAAAGTCGGTCCAGCCCTCGGTCACCACCGAAGACGGGATCGCGGTGCCCCCAGTGCTCGGCGAGTGGGAGCGCACGTCGTTGCCCCTGACGGTATCAGAGCCCTACAGAGACCTTTTCGAGGTCTTCGGATCGTACTTCGAGAACGAGAGCGAATCCCTGGGGGACATCGACCTCCAGCAGGAGGAGGTCGTCCTCGATAAGCTCAGCGGGCGCCGGGGAGGTGAGGCTTGAGGTCTCGGGATGAGTCACGAACGAAAAGAGCGTGATGTGTACTAATCTTCAATTGGGGAGGTTGGGATTCGATGTGGCGCGGTCATGCCGCACTACATCGACATCTTACTTTTTCAGTCAACAAGTTCTGGATTAACCGGTTCGAATAGCTTATCTTCGTCGATCTCGGCCAGCGCCCTCTCACAAAGATCCGCGTTCTCCAGCAAAAGAGCGCCGTACCAGGTGAGATAATATTTTCCGTCCACGAGCTTTACGAGGTCCAGGTTTCTCATCGATATAAGCTCGTGATTGAGCTTGTTTCGGGTCAAACCGGTCTCGGCCTGGAGATCTCCGAATCCCAGACCGGTTCGGTCTTCGTACAAAATTCTGGCGATGTTCTTCGAGCTGTTCTTGTACAATTTGCTCATGGCCTTCGAGACGTCGCAGGTCTTTCTTCCTGCGAGGCCGATCCCGGCGCCCGCGAGGTTTCCGACCACCATCAGCAAAATAGTCAGCATGAGTGAACCGATGCTTCTCATTCTAAAGCGTCCCCCTGCACGAAATTAAACATAATTCTCACAATCGACTATATAACAATATCGGATGATTTGATATTGGGATATTAGGAACATCGGATCACTGGACAATCCGACAGACTTAAGTATTTGTACCGACTATATTCTTCGTAAAAGTAATCTGGGGGTGTTAAGAGAATATGCCAGATATTCGCTCGTCCAGGGCCATCATAGAGGCTATCGACCCAAACATGTTGACGTCCTTCGATACGCTAGCAGAGAAGCTGGATAGATACCCGGGTATGCCGTTGGATCAGGGCGGAGGATCGATCTCCTCCACGCTGGACGATGGCGAGCTTCGCACGATGCTTACACTGATATTTTTTTACATGCTGGAGGAGAAGATGTCCCGGGGATCTCTCAGAGAGCTGGGCATTGCTGGAGTCATCTCACTGGTGGAACAAATGGTCAGGGAAGCGCTGAGCAACCTTTAAATTTTTATATTTTTTATATATTTTGTACCTGTTGTCTAATTGGCAGCAACACACCTCGCCGCAGATTACTCGATAAAATAGGTTTGCTGCAAATGTGGTAACACGTCATTCGATCATCCGCATCGCACTTTGGGCAGGTGTTCGATCACTGTGTCGAATCCGCCCCGCCCCATCATCTTCTAGGTCTAGCCTTGGAATCCTCGAAGACCGACGTGCCCGACAGGGATCTCGGGCAGGCGATCAGATTTTTCAAGTCAAGCTCGTTGGAGTCTCGAACGCGGCCATTGATCTGATCTGAAATGGGCTCAACGAATGCCGCTGAAGCGTCAAGATATTGGCATCCGATCGGGCTCGTAGCCTTTCAATCCCGGACGCCGCTTTCAATCTCGACGTTCCCGCCAGACCCCCCGACATCCCCGAAGTGGGCCCTCATCTCGTAGACGCCGTCCTCCTCCCATACCTTCTCAAGCGTAAAGCCCATCTTCTTGAACATCCGGAATATCCGGATGTTCGAGGAGAGGACCTCCGCCACGAAACCGAGGAGTCCCTGCTTTTTGGCGAGGTAGGTGAGGCGGCCGAGGAGCTCTCTACCCACCCCTTGCCTATGATAGTCGTCCCTCACCACGTAGGCGACCTCTGCCATGTGGGTCTCGCCGGTCATGCCGTACTGGCCGATCCCAACGATCGTCTCCCTCTCGGTCTTTTTGTCCTCCACCACCGCCAGGATCACCATCTTCTTCGAGTAGTCGATGACGGAGAAGTCCTGGAGCCATCGGTGGGATAGCTCCTTTCTCGGGGTCATGAACCTGCTGTAGAGGCTCTCGTCCGAGAGGGCGTGGAAGAACTCCTTGAGCAGCGTCTCGTCGCTGATCTTGACGGGCCGAAGGAGGATCGGAAGACCCGACTTAGTCATCCTCCTGATCTCGAACCTCTCCGGGTAGATCCCGCCCTCGCCGGGAACGAAGGCCTGATCCAGGTAGATCAGGTTCAGCCTTTTCGCCTCCTCGATCAGCCAGGGCCGAAAGTCCGGATGGGCGATCGATATAAGGTCCATCGCCCTCTCCCGGACGTTTTTGCCGTGGAGGTAGGCGATCCCGTGCTCGGTGACGACGTAGTGGACGTCGCCCCGGTTCAATGTCACGCCGGTGCCCGGCTTTAGAAAGGGGACGATCCTAGACGCCCTGCCGCCTTCGGCGGTGGAGGGGAGGGCGAGGATCGACTTTCCGCCGGGGGCCAGGATCGCCCCTCGCATGAAGTCGGCCTGGCCTCCGATCCCGCTGTAGTGGACGCCGCCCAGGGACTCGGCCGTCGCCTGGCCCGAGAGGTCGATCTCAATGCAGCTGTTTATCGCCGTCATGCCCCGATTTTGGGCTATCACAAGAGGGCTATTTGTATAGTCTATCGACCTGAAATCGACGAGGGGGTTTTCGTCCAGGAACCTGTAGGTATCCTCGGTCCCCATGCAGAAGGAGGCGACGGACTTTCCCCGATCGACGTTCTTTCTGGAATTGTCAACGACCCCGGCCTGCATCAGATCCGCGATCCCGTCGGTGAAGAGCTCGGTGTGGACGCCGAGGTGCTTTTTGTTGGCGAGGTTCGAGAGGACCGCGTTGGGGACCGACCCGTAGCCCACCTGGATCGTGGAGCCGTCCTCGACCACCCTCGCGACGTAGCCTCCGATCCTCTGGGCGATCTCCCCGGCGACCGGGTCCTCATAGGCCAGAAGCGGCTCGTCGTGGTAGACGAGGTAGTCGACGTCCTCGACGCTGATGAACCCGTCACCGTGGATTCGGGGCATGTTGGGGTTGATCTGGGCGACGACGATTGCCGCCGCCTCGACCGCCGGTTTGACGATGTCGACGCTGATCCCCAGGCTCATGAGGCCGTGCCTGTCGGGAGGTGAGGTCTGGACGAGGGCGACGTCGATGGGAATCGCCCCTTTCCGGAAGAGGGCCGGAACCTCCGATAAAAAGATTGGAGTGTAGTCGGCATCGCCCCGGTTGATGGCGGCCCTGCTCCTCGACCCGACGAAAAAGGAGTTGAGCCTGAAGTTCTCCCTGAACTTCTCCTCGGCGCAGGGCGCGATCCCCAGGGTCCAGACGTGGATCATCTCGGCGCCGCGGAGGGAGTTTGGCCATTTCTCGACGTAGCTCTTCAGGGCTCCGACCAGGTACTGGGGCTCGCCGCATCCGGTGCCGACGAATATCCGGTCACCCAGGTGGATCCGCTCGAATATGGCCTTCTCCGGCCAGAACTTCTTCGGCCACCTCTTCCTCATTCCATCGAATTCTGAGCTTTTATCGTCCGGATTCAACGCCAACCACCTCCAAAGATCTGGCCGAAAGGCCTGGCGAAAAACGATTGCGTGCGGGCTTTTTGCCTGAGATAAATATTGGCGGGGGTGATATTTATCAATGTTGGTATAAAAATGGCCTTAATTAATAATGAAGGACTTCAGCTGGCTCCTGACCATCAGTCAGCGAGCGATTCTCGGCGTCCTTACAGTATCGGGACCTGCTCGGCGAGGATTCGATCTCTCAGTCTGGGATGAAGCGACTTGTAGGTGAGGAGGTCCACGCGCCTGTTTACGGCGTCCTCCAGCTCGTTTTTGAGGTGGACGAGGTCGAGGAGGCTCTTTCTCCCCTCGAACTCGATCAGGATGTCGATGTCGCTCTCCTCGTCCATCTCGCCCCGGACGATGGAGCCGAAGAAGGCCGCTCTTTTGACCCCATTCTCTCGCAGGATCTCAATTACCGCCACACGCACGGCCTGAATCTGATCGCTCATAAAATGCCCTACGGTCTTATTTTGTATTCATGCCCATTTTATCCTTTTGGCGAGTTTCGAGGTCGACGCGAAGATTCTGGCGGTTTTATCGTTTTCTCTGTTTGGAGATACGCTAAACCTCAAGTCGAGAATTGATCTTGGGAGGGGGAATAATTACGTATATATAATACTTGTTTACACCACTAAATCGTATCATGAATACAATCAATAAAAATCCAAGTATCACAGATTCAAGCTTAAAGGTCCGCCTTGGCCCAGCAGGTCTTCACTTCTTTAATCGAACCACAGGAAAAAATATCTTAGTTGATGAAATCAAACCACCTGCCAATATATGGTCGGCTGCTCCTCGCCATATATCGATTGCGCTGACTAATGCCTGCGATCTTGCATGCTCTCATTGTTACGCACCCAAAAATCCTGCTGCAATTGACTTTGATAAGCTGACTAATTGGCTTGTCGACCTTGACACCAATGGGTGTATTGGTGTGGGTTTCGGCGGCGGAGAGCCAACTCTTTACCCAAGGTTGACAGAACTCTGCTCCTACGCTGTGAGGAAGACCAATCTTGCTGTGACTATGACAACTCACGCCCATCGATTAAGCGATCAACTCCTGAACGAGCTAAAGGGCAATCTGCATTTCGTTAGGGTGAGTATGGACGGAGTTGGTCCCACGTATGAATCCATCCGACACCGCCCCTTTGATGCGTTGCTCGAACGTATCACTAAACTTAGGCGTTTTACGCGTTTCGGGATCAATTTCTTGGTCAACTCTAAAACCGTCGGAGACCTTGATGCCGCAGTTAAGTTAGCTGCAGACCTAGGAGCATCCGAGTTTTTGTTACTCCCAGAGGAGCCTGTAGGACGAGGTGTCGGCATAGATAACGTTACCGCCATTATCTTCAGGAAATGGGTACATGAGTATCGTGGTTGTGTTCCTCTCACGGTAAGTGAGGGCGGCGCAGAGGGGCTTCCGACTTGCGATCCTCTTATCGGCGAAACCGGTCTCGCAGCATTTGCACACATAGATGCATCAGGTGTATTAAAACGCACATCTTACGATAAAAGTGGAATCCTTATTCAAGATGAGGGAGTAATGGTGGCACTTGATAAATTGAAGACAATGAACCAGGATGTGGTCCAATGAAAATATGGCATGGATATGGGTCTGAGCACTCGATGAATCTTGTCATGATCGGGCATTTCAAGAGTCCTGAAGATGCAGAGGGGACACAAAAATTGATCAATCAATTAACTGAGGGACTCAGAGATAAAATAGAAATAGGGACATTCCGTGATCGATTCGGTGACTCTGTCATTGATCTTTTAAGGAAAACGGAATGTTACATATTTAGTCCTTCTGAGCTTGAGCACTTTCTATATGACACGCATACTCGAGTGGAGGGTGACAAGATTATACTAACAACCGATGAATTGGAGGTTTCTGCCTTCTTGAAACTGATGATCGAAAAAGGTGCAAAAGTTGAAATATATTCGGCCGATATTTACCCAGATACCGAGTATGGACGAGGCAAATAAGCATGCCACCACTAGATTGGGCAGTATTTGATGCCCTTCCTGGAAGCAAAAACCAAAATTTTGAGAACCTTTGTCGTGGCCTAATGCGGTTGCATTATGGACGCTTCGGCCAATTCAAGGCACTTTCTAATCAGCCTGGTGTTGAATTTCATATCAGGCTAACAAGCGCTTGTTCGCTTGGCCAACCTCCTCGTTGGTTTGGGTGGCAGTGCAAATTTCACAAAAGAACGACTAAAGGCGACCTTACATCGGCCAGTAAAGGAAAAATTTTAAAATCTCTCCGAACTACCGAGAGAGAATTACGTGGTATTACAGATTGGGTGCTCTGGACACCTTATACGCTTAGCAAGACTGATCAGGATTGGTTTTATTCTCTTTCAGCATCTCCGACTCTTCATCTCTGGAGCGAGAAAGAGCTTGATACTTATCTTATCGGTGACGGTTTGATTCTGAGAAATACTTATTTTGGTGAGCTTATCCTAACCCCTGCGGACCTTGAGCGGCGCCATCAGGAATCCATCCAGCCAATTCGAGAGCGATGGTTGGCGTCGGTCCATCAGTCGGTTGATGCCGAGCGAACCATTCAGAGGATGCTCGGAGATCCAAGTTCTTGGGACAAAATGACTGCTGTGGGCACGAATTTGAAGAAAGCGGCAGATGTCATATCAGATAGCAATGCAGTTACACTACCGGAATTAGAAAAGACAATCGTGCAGTTTGTTGAATCATGTTCTGCTTTCGCTGACACGCTTTTGCATTTTCATAGAATCCTTGCCGATGGAGATCTTGATGTTATCCAACAAAATCTCGGTGAACGAAAAACTTTAATTGATGCACAAGTTCGCGCTACCCCAAGACGGCTTCGCGCTTTGAATTTACCCATCGCACTAGACGCAACAAATGCTCTAGATGATATGCGAATTGCACAAGAGCTATTGGATGAAGTCGAAGAGTTCCTAGGAGTAGGTTTGGTAGCTGTATTGGCGGATGCTGGTGCCGGAAAGACTCAGATGGCTGCTCAACTTACTGCACCCCAGGATAATAGACCTGCTGGCATCCTGCTCCATGGTTGGTATCTTCACAAAGGACAGACTTTAGACGACCTCGCGCGTCGCTTTTCGATTAAGGGCCGTCCTCTGACTAGCATGGAACTGTTGCTCTCATCGTTGGACGCGGCTGGTAAGCGTGCTAGCTGCCGGCTTCCTGTCATAATCGACGGCCTCAATGAAGCTGAAAACCCAAAGGACTGGAGAGCACCCCTAGCAATACTTAGCGAGACCGTAAAAGATTATCCAAATGTCCTGGTTGTATGTACGCTACGCACCGGAGAGCATCGGCGAGAGAATCAAATGCGTGGGGCTCAGCCGCAAATCAATACCAGAGAGTCGTTTGCGGTTATGGCTCTTCCAGATGGATTAAGAAAGATAGAAAGCGAAGGCTTCGGGGGAGACGTCGATGATGCGATAGAGAAGTATTTTAACTACTTCAAAATCAACCCTGGAGACGCGGAAATACCTGTGGGGTTCCTGCAGCACCCTCTGAACTTGCGAATCTTCTGCGAAGTCACGAATCCAAAGCGCGAATCAGAAGTCATCGTAGACTATTTCCCGTCATCATTATCACCGCTCTTCGAGAAATATGTTGCAAATGCATGTGACCGAATTTCGCAGATGACCAATCTCAGTTATTCCTTCGCTGAAGTTGAATTGGCAGTCTACAAACTTGGGCTCGAATTGTGGAAAAGCAAGCAGCGCGAAATTGATGAAGCAAGTTATCGCGCGGCTGTGTCCGACACTGCTCGCCCATGGGATAGCAGTATTGTCAACCTGCTAGCACAAGAGGGATTAGTTTTTAGAAATCCTGGAGCCGAACCTGGTGAATATGTGATCACTCCTGTTTATGAACCCCTCGGCGGATACATCGTCGCTAGCTCACTTCTTGAGAAATACAAGAACTACAGAACATTTGAATGGCTTAAGGATCCAGAGGTGATCGCATCGTTTAGGGGCGACGATAGTCACGAGTTGGCATCAGATATACTTATATCGTTAGTCACACTCGCCCCACGCCGAGTGTACGGCAGCCAGCTTTGGAAGGAAGCACCAGATCCATTGAGAAACGATGCCCTTAGGTATGCTACAGAAGTTGAGGCTAAATATTTGGACGAGGAAACTGTTACTGCACTCTCAGCTTTAATTAAAGATAATCCCAAGGAAAGAACCGTTCTGTTCTATCGACTTCAGAAAACTCGAGGGACGCCCAATCACCCACTAAATGCCGAATTTCTGGACTCTGTCCTCCGAGAGATGCCCGTTGCAGAGCGTGATCTAAGTTGGACCGAATGGATCAGAGGAACATGCTCAATAAAGTGTTGCGATTTGCCAGAATGGTCGACGGGCAGATAATTATAAATACAAAAACTTAATCAATATTATTTGTGAAGGATCGTATAGAAAGGGAGATCGTTGCTCTCGATG